>Ga0181390_1000346_pt1 | contig 20697 bp, 32 predicted proteins | sample 13SPOviralmetaG_FD_130085 | JGI IMG/M metagenome (GOLD analysis project Ga0181390, IMG submission 130085) | Marine viral communities from the oligotrophic San Pedro Time Series (SPOT) site, San Pedro Channel, CA, USA - 13 SPOT_SRF_2010-07-21 | ecosystem: Environmental > Aquatic > Marine > Strait...
GATAACACAATGTCAAACTATACTCGCAACATAAACAAGGTCATGGCGCAAATAACCATGAAAGAAGAACAACATGGCAGATCGTGGTACGCAGACGCAAAGCAAGCTTGCCAAGAAATGGCAGACAAGTACGAATTGCCATTGCATATTGTTGTAGGTGTGTGTGCGGCATTGTCACCAACTAATAGGTGGGAGCGTAATTTAATTGATACTGACAACATGTTGAAAACATATGTTGAGGGTGGTTATGTGGAAGACACAGCGCCTTGCACATATAAGACAATGCGAGACAAGGCGTGGTATATCCTGCAAGATAATCCGCACACATTAGATGATACCGTCTTTATACTGAAAGGCCCTAAGATAACAGACTTCTTCTTATGTATTATGGGGCAAGATGTTTGTGTAATAGATGGTCATGCATGGTGCATAGCTAACAATGATAGGCGCACCATGCAAGAAGTCCCAAACATAGGCAAGAAGCTGCGCCAAGAATTGCAAGCTGCATACAGTAAAGCTGGCAAGAAGCACGGCATGAAAGCCTACGAAGTGCAAGCGGCTACTTGGGTAGCCTGGAAAAGAATACATAACGTTTAATTTAACTAACCTTGAAAGGGTAACACAATGTTTATTTGCATAGCAACAAAACCACTCAACGACAGAACAACAGGCTTTCGATACAATATGCTAGGGCGCAAAGGAATAGTACGTAAACGCAAGACTTTATCGCGTGGCTTTAAAGTACAAACACTTAAATCAATGAAAGTATTGCATATGGGCAAGGTATCAGTTTACTTTGAGCAGAACAAAAACAAAGTAAGTAAACGCCAACTAAGACATTTTGCAGGGTAAGGATAAGACACAATGGAAATATTACGTGTAAAAAATGAAAACAACGCAACTGTTTACCATATAGTTGACGATGGGTGCATTCAAGAGTTCTGGACTTATAAAGAGGCGAAAGAATACCGCGATTATGTGAACGAATTAACCGCGAAAGGATAACAAAATGTTTATTAACTTAGGTATAAATGATCAAGGTAAACAACTAGAGGCACGTATTATATACAAGGGTGACAAGTATGGACTAAACGATTGCTTAACATATGATGGGAAAGGTACACCGTTGGTGGAGTTTTACTTACTTGGCAAAGACTACAAGCAATTTGTCAGTAGATACTACCTGTCAACTCTTGAAGGTAAAGAAACAGGCGACTGGCTAGACACTACACCAGCAACAGAGACAGGCTTGTGCCTATGTGGGACAATGGATATATCAGCAACAGCACGACAGGTACAGACAGCCTGTAACGCAGTATAGGTTAGAAGAGGAGTTAGCGGCATGATTTATAAACTTAGACACACAATTTGCGGTGAATTGCGCGAGATGACACTGCCTGAAATTTTAGAGGAAATTAACGCAGACCGTAGCGATACATGGGAAGACTACGATGAGACAGATTGGCGTGAAGGACTGCAAGAGTTTACCGATCTTGAAGTGATTGAGGAGGTAGAAGCATGAGCAATAAAGGAAAGGATAAGACAATGGCTAGAAAAACATACTTACTAGTAACAGCAGATGTAGAGATAACATACACATCAGGTAAGACAATGAAACTTACCATGCTAGATATACCTTGTGTCTGGGACTGGGATGAGATGGAAAGAGAACGCGCAGAATATTGGTGTGTCTTTAAGGAGATAGGCGACAACTGGACAAACTATAAATGGTTCACTATCCTATCTTGGTCTAGTACACCCAACCCAATATATAAAAAGCATAATGAAAAGAACCGTGAACAACTTATCAAAAAGGAAAACTAAAATGCATTACGAAATAGAAGTAGCAGTAGCTAGAACAGGTGATGCATTCATGTATCACACAACAAGGAATCATGAGGAAGCATTGAGGCTGTTAAAAAAGTATCGTAAGTTTGATGGTGTAGAAGTAAAACTTAACAAAAAGGAAGACTAAAATGTTTAAACTATCAATAGCAATTCTATTAGCTGGGACAACAGCAGCAACAGCAGGTAGCACAGTCACAGCAACCATAACACACAAGTACGAGAACGTTTGGACTGAAGTACCTGTAACAAGTAAGCAGTGCTACAACACTGAAGTACCTGTGTACGGTACAGTAAAACGACGAGGCAATGCAGCAGAAGGTGCACTACTAGGTATGATCATTGGTGGTGTGTCAGGCAAGGTCATAGGTGGTAATGATAAAGGTGCAGCAGGTGGTGCTATCATTGGTGGCCTGATAGGTGCAGATCGTGGAGCTAAACCCAAGAGTGAAACAGTAGTGACAGGCTACCGAAACAAGAGGGTGTGTGATGATGTAACTACGTGGGAGAGTAGATCAGAACGTGTGTACAGCCACTCAATTATTAAGTGGACACAGGATGGCGTTAAGCATAGGCTAGAGTTCCAACGATAAGAGAGGGTAAACACAATGGTTAAATACAACGTAGAACACTTGGCTAACATACATCAGTACCATAACAAACTATCTCGTGCAGTAGATGATGCAGAGTGGATAGGTGAGGAAGACAAGGCAGAGACACTGCGTACTGAGTTAACACACGTTAAGGAGTGCATGGACAATGGCGACGTTTATTACCCACTGTTTTAGTACGGTACTGTGCTGGGCCTTCGTGCTCTGGTTACTATCACCCTTCCTGTATATCTTTGCAGTATTTATAGGTGCACTGTGATACCTGACTACATAAAGAGAGTACTAATAGCGATAAGCGTACTGGTAAATGTAATACTAGGAGGACAGAACAACCAGACGTTTAGCGCTAGGAACCACCAACTAAAGAAAGAGAATAGGCTTAACCTGTGCAGACAGATAGATGCTATCCTAGGAGAGGGACATTGTGCACAGTGCTGGGCCTACTGGAAAGTGAGGAGACAATGGTAAGACGTAAGCTACCCATACCAAGCAAGACAGCTAAGGTACGAGACATAGTAGAGTTCTACTTACACAGTGAACACTACTGTAGGTTAGCAGCTAAGACACAGAAGGAGTATGACACACACCTAAACAAAGCATTGAGTACAACAGTAGAAGGCAAGAACTTAGGAGACTACAAGGCACGTACACTACAGGCTAGGCATACCAACCTGGCCTACCAAGAGTGGCGCAAGATAGGTATAGCTACAGCTAACTATCGTAAGGCTAGCCTGTCTGTAGCTTGGAAGCACAGCATGAGGCTGGATGTAATGCAGAACGATCCTATAGCATTGATAAAGACTGAAGCTACACGTCCACGTAAGATTAAGTGGACACGCGAACAAGTAACACAGTTCATGAGTACTGCTTATACAGACTTTAAGTGGCGCAGCATTGGTTTGATTGTACATATGTCTTACGAATGGGCGCAGCGTGTAGGTGACATGCGTACTATAACATGGGATGAGTTAGACTTGGATGCCCAGCGCATTGACTTAACACAAAGTAAGCGTGGTGCAGACGTACACCTACCCATCTCAGAGGGGCTGTGCGCTATGCTACAGCAGCAGAAGGATGACTTTGGGTTCCAACCCTACGTAGCACCCAAGCCTGTCCCTACAACAGGCGCATATGTACCGTACACAGTGGATAGCATTGATGATGTTATCAACGAAGTTAAACAAGAGGCAGGACTACCCAAGCACCTGACTGCTATGGATCTACGACGTACTGCTATCACTGAGATGATTGAGGGTGGTGCTGACTTAGCGCAGATCATGCAAGTGTCTGGACATCGTAGCCCTGATTCGGTTAGACCTTACATGGTAAACACATTTAGTGGTGCGAGTATGGCACTAGCTAAGAGAGGTAAGAGTTAATGCGACTACAAAAAGGTAAACTTGTATATCTTACATACGATAAGTTAAACGCTAAGCTACCTAAACTAAAAGAGGCTGCTGAAAGGGAAGAAAGGCACTATTACCATAAAGACTACGAGAAAGACACTAAAAGGAGAAAGCTGAAGATAACGCAAGAACGTTTAATCTTGGTAGAAAAGGGTTTCGCTTTAGCTGCAATCAGCAGTAGTATAACCCTCATAAATTATAAGATTGTCTACAATCACGGTAATGGCAGATATAGTAGCTCGTTCAAGGTGGCTGGAAAACCAGGCTGGGAGAAAGTAAAACTAGATAAGCTTATTGAGGATGTAATGCCTCTGTATGTTATGACAGATGAAGAGAGGTAAGAGTTAATGCACAACAACATTAAGAAGTACGTGGAAGACCTTGATATCAAAGAAGGAATACAGTATCGCTCTAACTGTCCTAGCTGTGGAGGAAGAAACACATTCACTGCTACACGTGAGGATGGGGCTGTCATGTACAACTGTTACAAGCTAGGCTGTGGTGTGCGGGGTGCTGTTACAACTGGCATGACTGCTGATGAAATACGCAACAGGTTATGCCCACGCGATACTTTACCAGGATCAAAACCTGATCTGTTAGTGTGGCCTGAGTATGTAGTACAGCCCAGCGCAGAACACGTAGCACATAAGAAGTTTGTACAGCGCTGGGCATTGGAGCATGAAGGCTTGATGTACGACGTTAAAGACCGACGTACTGTGTTCCCTATACGACATGAGGGCAGGGTGATTGATGGTGTAGGACGTGCACTGGATGGTGCTATACCTAAATGGTATCGCTATACAGGTGAAGCTGATGTGTATACTCGTACAATAGGTAAGCCTAATGGTGTAGTAGTTATTGTAGAGGACGTGATCAGTGCAGTCACAGCAGCCAAGCTTATCCCAGGCTTAACAGGTATGGCTATCTTAGGTACGTCACTGAACGCACAAGTAATACAACACATAGATGGTTTCTATAGGGTAGTGATAGCGCTTGACCCTGACGCAGCACACAAGACCTTGCAGTATAAGCGAGAGGTAGAGGCATGGACAGGCCTAGACACTAGGGCATTACGTCTTGACGATGACATAAAGTATAAGTTAGTGTCAGACACCAACAGACTTAGGAGTATAGTATGATATATTTATTGATATGGTTTATATTTAGCCCTGATCAAGGGGTAAGATACCACCACCTTAGCACACATGCTAACGAGACTTTGTGTAAAGCACAGTTGAAACATGCAAGTGTACTGGTCAGTGATAAGAGCCAAACTTTAGAGTGTATAGGAGTAGAGTGGGTACAATGAGTATAGTAACTTACATTGATCACATGGGTACGGACCTGTCAGTTGCTAACGCAGCACGAGTAAGTTTTGGAAAGACATCTGAGATGGATACCAGTAATGTGTGGGGTCCACCCACCTTGAAGGACAAGGATGCTAAACTTATTAAGTACCTTGCTGATCATAATCACATCTCTCCATTCGGACATTGCTTTGCATCCTTCCAAATCAAAGGGCCAGTGTTTGTAGCTAGGCAGCTAGTGAAGCATAAGTTCTTACGTTGGAATGAAATATCTAGAAGATATGTCTCCGATAAGCCTGAGTTCTACAAGCCTCAACTAAGGGAAGCATCCTTGGATAAGAAGCAAGGCAGTGGGGATGACATGGAAGACAGTGTGTTAGATGCCGTCATAGAACAGGCAGGTATTGAGGCAGCTAAACAGTACACCTATCTGTTAGCCCGTGGTGTATGTGAGGAACAAGCACGTATGGTACTGCCTACTAATCTACTTACTGAGTGGTATTGGTCAGGTAGTGTTGATGCTTGGGCTGACATGTGTAGGCTACGATGTGCACCTGACACACAGCTAGAGACACGAGTAGTAGCCGATCAGATCAGTGAAAAGATGGAGGAGTTGTTCCCTGTTTCGTGGAAGGCTTTGCTATGTTTACAGTAGAGTTTGAATCAGACGCATCTGTTATCACATCTCTTGATGAGACAGATCGTTGTGAAGATGTGCAGATGATACTAACAGATGAAAGTATTGTATACCTACGTCAGTTTGAGGAGGGACTAGAAGAACATCAACTAATTACTATTACATACCAACAACTACTAGACCTATATGCGTCATTAAAATCTAAGGAAGGAGCATACTATGTCAAACACAAGAGTAATTTTAATGGACCCTGACGAACCAGGTATTCAAGTGGAAGTTAAGATAAGTATAAGTGAAGCAATGAGTGCATGTATTAGATACCTCAATGATAAAAAGTATCAGGCATCTATTGACATGTACACAAATGAAAAAGTAATAGGTAGCTGGGACTACTGGAACGAAGGAGATATAACATGAGCATGTGTGGCGAAATAGAAAACACTACGCAAGAAATCAAACGACTACGTGGGGTACTAGATATCCCTAGCTTAGAAGGTGAGGACAGAAAGAAAGTGGAATGCGAAATAGCGTACCAGCTAAAACGCTTAGCCGACTTAGAGAGTGTCACCACTAAAACATACGCTTAATCTCTTAGAGAGGGGATCACATTATGGAACTAGCACTTATCCGTACACTTATGGACAAGACATTCTACGACAATCACAAGGGCATACGTTGCCCTGATAAGATATTCACTAAAGACATACGCAAGATCAAGCAGACATTAGATTATTCTATGGACAAGTACGACAAGACACTTACTCCATCAGAGTTAGAGGCTTTGTTCTACGCTAACAATAACAGTATGACTACAGCCAACAAGGAAGCTTACCGTGATCTGTTTAGGAAGATCAGTAGAGAGAACCCACTAGGTAAGGATATAGCTGATGATGTACTGTCTAACCTATTCCAGCAGGTAGTTGGGGAAGAGATAGCTAACCTTGGCTTTGACTATGTGAACGGTACACAGCAGAGCCTTGAACCCTTACGTAAACTATTGTCTGATTATCAAGACGACTTCATGCCTAACCTTAAGATTGATTGGGATGACATAAGTATTGAGACCTTACTTAAGGCTAACGACATTCAGTCACAGTGGAAGTGGAACGTTCCAACCCTGCGTCGTAAGGTAGAGGGTATTAGTGGAGGTCACTTAGTTGTCGTAGGTGCAAGACCTAACACAGGTAAGACATCCTTCCATGCCAGTACTATAGCTGCACCTGATGGCTTCGCACATCAAGGAGCTAAGTGTATGATCCTCTGTAATGAGGAGAGCTACGAGCGTGTAGGTGCACGATACCTTAGTGCTGCTACGAGTATGAGTATGGATGAAGTGAAAGCTAACATGCCTGTAGCTGCACTGCGTTATGAGCCAGTGAAGAACAACATCTTTATCAAGGACAGCACAGGTAAAGACATGTCATGGGTTGAAGCTATCGTTAAAGCATACGAGCCTGACATTGTAGTGCTGGACATGGGTGACAAGTTTGCTAACAAGACAAGTGACAAGTCAGATGTGTACTTAAAGGAAGCAGCTATACATGCACGTAACATTGCTAAGCAGTATAACTGTGCAATCATCTGGATGTCCCAGCTTAGTGCTGTAGCTGAAGGCAAGGTTAATGTAGATCAATCTATGCTTGAAGGTAGTAAGACAGGCAAGGCTGCAGAGGCAGACCTTATGGTACTAATCAGTAAGAACCAGATAGTAGAAGGACAAGACGAAGAAGAGAGCGCCCAGCGCCACCTCAACATAGCTAAGAATAAACTTAAGGGTGGTTGGCATGGCATTGTACACTGCGAATTAGACGGTGAACGCAGTCAATATTTATCATAGAAGGAGACAGCAATGCGGCTTGTCTTAGACGTAGAGAATACAACAGTTAAACGAGATGGTAAGATGTTACTTGACCCATTCGAACCAGGCTTAGAACTTGTGCAGGTAGGTACACAGAACGTGGACAACCTTAGCGAGACACACATCTATACATTAAATCATAAGGAGAAGCAGGATGTAGGTGGCATACAGGCTAAGCAGATACAGATACTACTGGATCACACTACACTATTGATCATGCACAATGCACAGCATGACTTGATGTGGCTGTGGGAGACAGGCTTTAAGTATGACGGTGCTATATATGATACCATGTTAGCAGAGTACTTACTATTAAGAGGACAGAAAGAACCCCTTAGCATGGATGCTTGTGCTGAGCGTAGACAACTGGAGTTTCAAAAGGATGACACACTTAAGAGATACTTTAAGGAAGGATACAATACTAATGAGATACCTCTGGAGGACCTTAGCTTTTACCTTAGGCGTGATCTCGACGTTACTCGTGAGTTGTTCTTTGCCATCGAAGAAGACTACAAGCAACCCGAATCCTCCAGCCTACATAAGGTCAGAGAAGTTACCTTTAATACCTGTAAAACCCTCACCCGAATGTACATGTCAGGGATCAGGGTGGATAGAGATGCCTTACAAGAAGTGAGGCAGGAGTATGAGCAGGAGAAAGCAGACATTGAAGAGCGCCTAGCTATCAAGACACGTGAGCTTATGGGTGACACACCTATTAACCTCAACTCACCAGAGCAAGTATCACAGGTAGTGTTCTCACGTCGTGTTCTTAACAAGAAAGAATGGGCTGCACTGTTTGAGTATGTTGATACACCACAGGAGTTTAAGGCAGCAGTAGATGTTAACAGTGCAATCATCAAGCGCACTAAAGCATTCACGTGTCCTACCTGTAAGGGTGAAGGCAAGACATACAAGACTAAGAAGGATGGCACACGGTACGCAAGACCAAACAAATGTAAGGACTGTGATGCACGTGGTTACCAACTAAAAGAAACTAATAGGGTTGCAGGTCTGTGCTTCTCTGCACCAAGCAAGAAGTGGGTCAGTGCCAATGGGTTCAGCACAAGTAAGGATAACCTAGAGGTACTTATGGCAACAGCTAAGAGCAACAACATGGACAGTGCTGTTAATTTCTTAGGAGATCTTAAGAGACTGTCAGCTATTAGTTCTTATCTTTCTAGCTTTGTTGATGGCATATCAATCTACACTAAGCCAGACGGCTACCTTCACGCAGGTCTTACTCAACATATCACAAGCACAGGTAGGTTCTCAGGACGTAACCCTAACATGCAGAACATGCCTCGTGGTGGTACATTCCCTGTGAAGAAAGTGTTTGTGTCTCGCTGGGATGGTGGTCAGATAATGGAAGCAGACTTTGCCCAGTTAGAATTTCGCACCGCTGCATTCCTAGCGCAGGATCAAACAGCTATGCAAGAAATCTCTACAGGCTTTGATGTACACAGCTACACAGCTAAGGTTATCTCTGACGCTGGCGAACCCACAACTAGACAAGAAGCAAAGGCTCATACATTCGCACCCCTGTTTGGCGCGAGTGGGTATGGTAGAAGTAAGGCTGTCGCTGCATACTACGAGCACTTCACTGAGAAGTATAAGGGTGTAGCTAAGTGGCACAAGCAGCTAGGCAATGAGGCTGTACGATTAATGAAGATTACTAACGTATCAGGCAGACAGTACGCATTCCCTGACGTAACACGTAGATCAAACGGAAGTGTCACACACTTTACAATGATAAAGAACTACCCTGTACAAGGCTTTGCTACAGGAGATGTAGTACCTGTTGTACTGATTGAGATAGAGAAGAACCTAAAGAGTATGCACTCGTGCGTAGTCAACTCTGTACATGACTCAGTAGTGATAGATGTACACCCTGATGAAACAGATCAGGTAGTCCAGGTTATCAAGGATATGAATAAAGGATTAAACAAATTAGTGGAGCAAGCTTATGATGTAACAATGAACGTACCTCTACTGTTAGAGGCTGGCCTTGGACCTAACTGGCTAGAACAAAAAGATGTGTCATAATATTGCTTGACACATATGGGTCACATAAGTATAACTAGTCATCTTTAACTTAAATAAACGGAGTAAGTAAATGAACCAAGAACTAGCAACTATGGATGCTTTGGGTATGTCTTTGGCTGAGGCTATTGGCATAACTACATCACCCGCAGAAACAAAGAAAGCGTCACTACCACGCATTAACCTAACTCACAACGCTATCATGGGTACTATGGATGTAGGAGGTAAGTCAGTAAAGACTGAGGTTGTACCTGCAGGTGCATACAAGATTACGTTAGGTGAAGACAATGAAGTCTATACAGTCAACCCATCTGTACGTGTCTTTGCTGTACGCCAGCAATGGAGCAAGTGGGATTCGGAGGCCAACATTATGCAGAAGACAGTCATGTCTACTGACTTAAAGGGTGACCTAAAGGATAACATGGGTGGCTTTAACTTAGGGCGTCCCTCTGGATACATTGAGGATTGGGATGCTACACCACAGAAGACCAAGGACTTAATACGTAGTATCAAACGTAAGAAGGTTGTCTTTGGTATGCTGACTGCCTCTGATGTAACAGACGCTAATGGCAATCCAGTAGATGCTATCACTGAGCCTACGCCTTTCGTGTTTGAAGTATCACCGTCCAGCATCAAGGTTCTTGATCAGGCTATGGCTTCACTGGCACGTAAGAACATTCTGGCTATCCAATACACGTTCACACTGGGTGCAGAAGAGGGTAAGCTGCCTAATGGTAACACATATGCTATCATGAAAATGGGTGCAGGTGACAGTGTAGATATTACTCAGGAAGATCAGAGTAAGTTAAAAGACTTCATGGAGTACATTGAATATCAGAACTCTTACATCCTTAATCAGTGGGAAGAAAAACATACAGAGGGTATCTCTAGTGATGACGCTGATGTAGTTGCATCATTCGTTAACGTAGAAGAGGCAGACTGATATGAACCACCATGCTGAACTAGCTGTCTACGACTTCTTATATCGTGCTACTAAGGGTAAGACAGTCATGGCTGAAGGCATCCGTAAGCAAGTTGCTGCGGATGTCGAGGCTGCACTAGAGAAACAGTTTAGCGGTGGGCCACGTGATAAGTTTAGACTAAGGATGTCCAACATTGGGCGTCCTACTTGTCAGTTGTGGTTTGATAAGAATGAACCTGAGGATAAAGCACCTTTACCTCCACACTTCCTAATGAACATGATCATAGGGGATATTGTAGAGGCTGTATTCAAGGGACTTCTTCGTGCTGCTGATGTAGAGTTTAAAGACAACGACAAGGTTACACTAGAGCTAAGTAATGGTGTGTCTATTAAAGGAGAGTATGATATGATTATGGATGGCAAGGTGGATGACGTTAAGTCTGCATCTCCTTGGTCATACAACAACAAGTTTGCTAGCTTTGAATCACTGGCTCAAGGGGATAGTTTTGGCTATGTACCTCAGCTAGTAGGCTATGCTACTGCAGCTAACCAAGCTGTAGGTGGATGGTGGGTTGTCAACAAAGCCAATGGTGAGTTCAAGTATGTGGATGCCAGCGGAGTAGATGCCCCAGCAGTGATCAAAGACATAGAAGATACAGTGTCCTACATCAATGATGACAAGCCCTTTGAGAGGTGCTTTGAGGCAGTGCCAGAGACACACTATCGTAAACCTACAGGTAACCTTAAGCTTGGCGTAGAGTGTGGCTTCTGTTCCTTCAAACATAAGTGCTGGCCTAACTTACATACACTACCTGCTGTCAAGTCCACAGCACGTAACCCTAAGGAGGTTGACTACGTGTTTGTCGATCCGCAATACCTTGAGGGTACAAATGGTTAAACGTAGGCACACCAACAACTATCGCAGTGGTCTTGAGAAAGAGATTGCTGCGTGGTTAAAGAAGAAGAAGCAACCCTTTAAGTACGAAGAGTTAAAGGTGGAATGGGAAGACCTTAAGTATCGTACCTACACACCTGACTTTGTATTAAACAATGGCATCATCATAGAGAGTAAAGGTATCTTTGATAACGCTGATAGACGTAAGCATCGTGAGATAAAGAGACAGCACCCAGAGCTAGACATTAGGTTTGTATTCAGCAATGCTAATGCTAAGCTATACAAGGGAGCTAAGTCTCGCTACTCGGATTGGTGTAAGAAGTATGGCTTTCAGTGGTCACACAGGGTGATCCCTGAGGAATGGTTAAGTGAACTAGGTGAAGAGATTACATTGGACAGAGTTAAGTTAAAGACTGAACGAAAGGATACTACATAATGCACCAGCTAGATGACGATGATATTGCTATAGTTATTAATCCAGGTAATTATGAAGAGGGTCAGTGGGATGGTGGGGTAACAATCAATCTAGCTGTATCCAAGGACTCTTCTGTACCTGCTAGTGTACAGGCGCACATCTTTAATATGGCATCTATGATGTCAGCGTTCTTAGATGTAGCCATTGAACACCCCGACATATATGACTTAGTTGCAGAGCATAGAGATTATTTGCTAGGCCTTGAAGGAGATGAAGAAAAGCTTGACGTTAAGAAGGATGGTAATGTATATACACTAAGTAGATGGACTAAAACGGAGGGAAGTGCATGAAAGAAGAATGGGTGGAAGTATCGCACACAAATAAGTATGATCCTGTAGAACGCCCAGCGCACTACAACATGGGTGGCGTGGAATGTATTGACTACATCAAGCAGGTGCTAGGACTGCAGGGTTTCATTGACTACTGCCAAGGCAACATGATTAAGTATCAACACAGGTACAAATACAAGAGCAACCCAATGGAAGACATGAAGAAAGCAGAGTGGTACTTACATAAAATGAATGAAGCTTTAGCGGAGAAGTATCAATGATAAGTCAGGATGATATAGATGCAATGCAACCTAAGATGCCACACGAGAAAGTAGCAGAGTTCATTGTAGCATTTAAGGGTTCGCTTGATCCCCGCTTGTGGATTAAACTAATAGATGAGGAGCTAGAGGAGTACGTAGCTGAGACATACGGTACAGCAGAGCACCTCAAAGAACTGTGTGATCTACTATATGTATCAACAGGCTTAGCTCTTACTGCACCTGACCACATAGGTAATCTCTTACGTGAAGAAGAGCGTGAGACTGTACTCAAACAACAGACTAAGGTTAGTCGTATGATGACTAGCGGATTAGAGCAGTACGGTGAGCGTGTATTCATGGAAGCATTCTCACGTGTACATAACAGTAACATGTCTAAGCTAGACAGTGAGGGCAACCCTGTGCTAAGAGAAGATGGCAAGGTTATGAAGGGTCCTAACTATAAGAAGCCAGACCTTACAGACCTAATAGGTAGGGCAGCATGAAGTTTAAAGTTAACATGACTATAGATGTAGATGAAGAAGATAACATCTTACCTGTAGCAGAAGAAATGTATAGTCAAGTAGTGAAAGAAATGATACAAGATATCATCTACGACATTGACGCAGCGGAAATTAAACACATAGAGGTTAAACAAATATGAACAACTTACTACCCACAGACTACCAAGCCTTCATCCACACATCACGTTACGCTAGGTGGCGAGATGAAGAAGGGCGTAGAGAAACCTGGTCAGAGACAGTAGATCGTTACATCAACAATATTGTAGGGGATAAAGTACCAGAAGATATAGCAGATGAAATACGATGTGCTATACTAGACTTATCTGTCATGCCATCTATGAGAGCGTTGATGACAGCAGGGCCAGCGCTGGATAGAGATAACACAGCAGGGTACAACTGTTCTTATCTACCCGTAGATGACCTTAAATCCTTCGATGAGGCTATGTTTATCTTGCTCTGTGGTACTGGTGTTGGCTTCTCCGTCGAGAGGCAGTTCGTCAGTAAGCTTCCTGATGTCCCTAAGTTGTTCGACAGCGAGACTACTATTGTCGTCAAGGACAGTAAGGAAGGTTGGGCTAAGGCTCTTCGTCAAATGATTGCACTCCTTTATAGTGGTGAGATTCCTAAGTGGGACATATCCCGTGTTCGCCCTGCTGGTGCAAGACTTAAAACCTTTGGTGGCAGGGCGTCAGGCCCAGCGCCTTTGATTGATCTGTTCAACTTTGTTATCCGTACCTTCAAAGAAGCACAAGGGCGTAAGCTGTCTTCTCTGGAGTGTCACGACATCATGTGTAAGATTGGAGAGGTAGTTGTTGTAGGTGGTGTACGTCGATCTGCTATGATCTCTCTGTCTAATCTGAGTGATGACCGTATGCGTCACGCTAAGTCAGGAGCTTGGTGGGAGAACAACCCACAACGTGCCTTGGCTAACAACTCTGTAAGCTACACTGAAAAGCCAGACAGCCTTAGCTTTATGCGTGAATGGATGGCACTGGTTGAGAGTGGCAGTGGTGAGCGTGGTATCTTTAATCGTGAAGCAGCTAAGAAACAAGCATCTAAGAATGGCAGACGTAGAATAGAATATGAGTTTGGAACCAACCCATGCAGCGAGATAATTTTACGCCCAAATCAGTTCTGTAACCTAACAGAGGTAGTGGTACGCGCTACAGATAATTTGGAGTCACTTGAACGTAAGATTAGGCTAGCTACTATCTTAGGTACAATACAATCCTCTTACACTAAGTTCCCTTACCTGCGTAAGATATGGGTTAACAACACAGAAGAGGAGCGCTTACTTGGTGTATCCCTAACAGGTATCATGGACAACAAGCTTATGACTACAGCTAACAAAGGACTAGAGAAAACTCTGGAGTACTTAAAGGATGTTGCTGTTGTTACTAATGCTGAGTGGGCAGAACGTTTAGGTATACCTGTGTCTGCTGCTATCACTTGCGTTAAGCCGTCAGGTACAGTGTCACAACTTGTTGATTCAGCCAGTGGTATTCATGCACGTCACTCTCGTTACTACATACGTACTGTACGTGGAGATAACAAAGATCCACTCACACAGTTCATGAAGGATCAAGGTATCCCTAATGAGCCTGACGTTATGAAACCTGACGCTACGACAGTGTTTAGCTTCCCTATGCAAGCACCGACAGGAGCAGTAACTACATCTGATATGTCAGCTATTGATCAACTTGAGATGTGGTTAGCCTATCAGCGCAACTGGTGTGAACATAAGCCGTCTGTAACAATCAATGTTAAGAACGATGAGTGGTTTGAGGTAGGTGCATTTGTGTACCGACACTTTGATGAGATGTCTGGTGTGTCGTTCTTGCCGTACAACGAACACACGTATCAGCAAGCACCCTACCAAGATGTAGGTAAGACAGACTACTCTATGTTGAAATCTATTATGCCTAAGACTATTGACTGGTCTAAGCTATCAGAGTATGAACAAGAGGACAATACAGCAGGTAGTCAGACACTGGCTTGCTCTGGTGATAGTTGTGAAATAGTAGACCTATTATAAGGAAGGAGATAACCATGATTGAATTACTAGCAGTAACAGTAGCTGTGACTATTCTCATAGACATGCTAACATAAGTACCAACACCTAAGCAAGTGTATAAACTGCTTACTTAACAAAGGAGATTACAATGTTCACAGCCCTTGCTATAGTATGTGCATTAGAAGGAGAAGGTTCATGCTTCTCTGTCACTAACAAAAATATATTCCCTACATTAGAAGCTTGCGAGAAAGATTTGTATACAGCATTTACTTACGCTGAAGCTAATGGGTTTCGCCTAAAACGTTTTGAGTGTTTTAACTGGGGAGTGGATACATGACTTACACTGTTATATCCCGTAACCAATGCAACTTCTGTGACACAGCTAAGGCAATACTGAAGGGTGCAGGTATAAGTTATGTAGAGTTTAATGTATCAACGGATAGTTCTAAGTGGGTACTAACCCTCATGAAGAATGCTAACATGAAGACTGTACCTCAGATATTCTCTTCTGATGGTACACACATTGGAGGTCATGCAGAGTTAAGAGAGTTCCTAGATATAATACAAGGGTCTCCAGTGTAATGCAATTAGAATTGTTTGAAGATGAAGCACCTAAGGAAGAAACAAAAGAAGATCAACTAAAATGCCCTACATGTAAAGAATACAAACCAGAGAGTTCATTCTATAACTTATCAAAAGGTGCTGAGGCGGCTAAAAATCCTAGACGTGGAGGGTCATTAAGACATTGTAAGCCTTGCTATAGAAAAAATCAAAGCCTTACTTATCTATTAAAGAAAGAAAACAAATACCCACAAGTCCCTACGTGTGACTGTTGTGGTATAACGCCTCAGCACTATGATAAACTACAATTAGATCACTGCCATGAAACTAAAGCATTTAGAGGTTGGCTTTGTAGATCATGCAATGGTGGAATAGGGCAATTAGGTGATGATCTTGACGGACTAACCAACGCTTTAGCTTACTTAAAAAGGCATTACTATGAACAACCTTGAGCCACCCAAGAAGCAGACACGTTCACGACGAAAGACTAACTACAAAGGTGCTGCATCCAAGAAGACATCAGGTATCACACCTCGTACAGAAAAACAAAAACAATTCTTGGATCACCTCAAGCAGAGCAGTCAAGTGTTTGTGCTGGGACCTGCTGGTACAGGTAAGACTTACGTTACAGCTACCTATGCTGCTGATCAGTACACACTCAAAGAGATAGACAAGATAGTTATCACACGTCCTCACGTAGCTGTAGGTAAAGAGCTAGGCTACCTACCTGGTACACTAGAAGAGAAGACCTACCCTTGGGCGTTGCCTGTGCTTGACGTGTTAGAGAAACACTGGGGTAAGGGTGTACTAGATACAGCTATTAAGAATGGTAATGTGGAGATGGCCCCGCTTGCATTAATGCGTGGGCGTAGCTTTGATAACACGTTTATCATCGTAGATGAAACGCAGAACATTACAACGCACGAACTTAAGATGTTGTTGACCCGTGTAGGTGAAGGTAGTACTATTGTACTGAATGGGGATGTGCAACAGTCTGACTTAAAGGAAGCAGATGGTTTATCTAAAGTCATCCACTTAGCAAAGAAACATATGCTACCTGTACCTATAGTAGAGTTTGGCGTTGATGATATTGTTAGGTCAGACATTTGTGCGGAGTGGGTAAAGGTCTTTATGAAGGAGAAGCTTTGATGCCTCAGACTAACAAAGATATAAAGGCTTATCATAAGGCTTACCGTGAAGCTAACAAAGAGAAGATAGCTGCTTATCATAAGGCTTACCGTGAAGCTAACAAAGATAAGTTCTCTGTTAGAAATAAAGCTTACTATGAAGCTAACAAAGAGAAGGTAGCTGTTAGATATAAAGCTTACTATGAAGCTAACAAAGAGAAGGTAGCTGCTAGTCAGAAAGCTTACCGTGAAGCTAACAAAGAGAAGGTAGCTGCTAGTCAGAAAGCTTACTGTGAAGCTAACAAAGAGAAGAAATCATCTAGGGGAGCGCGTTATAGAGCATTAAAGCATAAACAAATACCTATACATCTACGTGACTGCTCTCATGAGAAGCAACGCTTAGTACAGATATACAAGCTGCGTAACATACTAAGTGAAGCCACTGGTGTACAACACCACGTAGATCATATGTGGCCTCTATCAGATGGTGGCCCTCACTGGAGTGGTAACTTACAGGTTATACCTGCAAAAGATAACCTCAGTAAGAACGCCTCTGTGTGTGAGGCAACAAAGAGTATACTAATAAAGAGTCTCTACACGTTTGAATCGGAGAGAAGCATCTAATGAAACTAGAACAAGAAGCCGAAGCCTACAGTGAAGGTAAGAGGACGCAATTCAATAAAGAGCTACAGGAATATATGCAACCTCTCCTTCAGTATCTGAATGACAACCTGTATAACACTAAAGAGCTAGACGATATCAAGTATCACATGCTAGCTGTTAAGCTTTTGTGTAGGCACTGTGCAGAAACACATGGTATAAAATAAAAAAAGGGGCCTATCAATGTGGCCCCTCTTCTTTTGTTAGTCTGCTGCTAGCACCTTTGCTTCAGCTTTAGTCTTTTTATTTATTCTTCGACGCAATAGAGACACCTCATCTACAATCAAGCGATAAAGATTTGTTTCATATATCTTCTTCTCTTCATCAGTAAAGTCTTCACTATTCTTTACGTAATCTATTGCATCATCTATCGACATATCCTGTGTTTCAAACACACTATCCTTGCTCTTAGAGTAGTAACCTCTATTATCCTTCCACATTGAGTTAGCTAATTTTCTATCAGAGTCAGACATAGCTTTGTACTGACCTTTTATGTATAGCTGATAGTCACCTAACTCTTCAGTAGTAGCAGAAGCGTACCTCTTAAGTTGATCTTCCACAGCCTCTCTATATAAGGTCTCAAATGCCCTAAACTGTTTAGGTAGCATTACTCGCTTCTGTTCGTCTGTATAGTTCTGATACTCTGCACCTTCCATGAACTGCTCCATGTCACGTGCCATGCGACCCTGCGCGAACTGCTGAAAGCCTGCCTCAAGAAGTCTATTCTTTTCTCTGTAGGGATTATAAATATCCTTAAATGGATTAATCTGTAAGCGTACAATCTCACGCTCTAGTGCATTCTTAGGAGGTCTACCTACTAGTCCTGTAAGCTGCTTATCTAGCGGGTCCAATATACGAAGTGGACTATCACCCAATACATTCATACGAATAGCATCATAGCTAAGTGGGTTACCTAGGGCATCTTCAGCATACTTGTTTTGAAATTGTGCACGAGTAGCAGAAGAAGCAAACTCTAGGTAACTAAGTACACCGTCTGACTTTAAGTTAGTACCAAACATCTCATTAAAAGTAGTAGCCATTTGCTCTGTATTAAAGTCAGGCAACTGACGTGTTATGCGCTGATAAACATTCATAGGGATATCTACATCTAAGAAAGAAAAGGCTGTAGAACTTGTAGCATCTTCTGTGCTAGGTAAGTAAGCACTGCGTGGATCAAACTGCCCGTAGAAATCCTTGAATACTGCAGCAGGATAAGTGAAAGGTGTGATGGTATCAAGGGCAGATCTATTAAACTTCTCCCAGCCATTACCTTCTAAGCCTGCAACCATAGAGTCTATAAACCCTGTATCAGGACGAAACTCGGATACACCTAATATTTTACCTAGCTCTTTAATGAACTCACCTATCCCTTTATGCGGCATACCCTCCAATATCCGTGCAACATAATCCATTGTGTAAGCGTGAGCAGTAAGAGGACCCATCGCAGACTGTGCATCATACACACGATTATTCTTAGGGTCCTCTACTTCGTTCCAAGCTGTGTCAGTATATACCTTATCTTGATAAACCTTTAATAAGCCCATCACACCTAAGCCACCTGTTATAGCCTTACCAAACTCAGCATCCGATACACGCCGCCCTGTTGCACCACGCCTAAGTACAGTAATCCCTGTATAGTCTGACACAAACTTAGCTTGGGATGCTAGGTAACGAGGGAAAGGGATAGCTAGAGTAAGACCGTAGTTGTGGATAGTACGTATTAAACTGCCAACAGCTTTGCTTTCCGTACTTGCATCCTTACCACCAAACCTTCGCTGGAATGTAAACGCTAGTGATTCATCTAAAGCTTCCTGTAGTATATCGTCAGGTAAATCTTGAGTGCGTCCCTTACGCATCATGTCCATAACGCTAGTGCCTAACTCTTCATTGCCTAGCTCCTTGAGCCTACGATCTATAGTGCCAGCAATTACAGCACGTTTTACCACGCGATCCGACATAGTATTCATAACGTTTAAAAAAGCACCTACCTTAGAGAACTTGTTGCTACCCGCCACAGCTTCTTCAGCAATAGCTGCATCATAAAACACCTTTTGCATACGCTTAGGTGCACTCTCCTGTAACATATTTGTTAAGGCCTCAGCTACATAGCTATCACTTGAGAGATACCTAAGGTTATCAACAGCGCCTTTAGCTGTTGCGGTAGAAGACTTCTCAGCGCCAGGGCGTATGGCTCTTACTGTAGCTGTAGTTAGTTGATCCACCATGTCAATGCCTGTCATAGCTACAGAGAAGATGTTGTTCCTCATTGTGGTAGCTGGCTGAGATGTCATGAACATACGCCTTGCATTCTCAAGGTCCTTAAGATTATTGATAACAACAGAACCCATGCCCTGCTTAACGTCCTTCATAACCTTCATCTCATCTTTTGTTACAGGTGACATACCTTGTTCATATAATGAGTCAATCTTATCTGCGTATGCTTTATCTCTAGCTGTACGTGAACTACGTAGAATACGAGCAGCGTCCGATACTTCTGCTGCATAGGCTGAAGATAGTTGTTCACGTGATAAGTTATACTTTTCTCTTACTGTATCTATAACAGCCATAGCTTTACCATCACCGTCACGAATACTATCAGCTATAACTTCAGTGATACGCTTACCATCTCTAACCTGAGCGCCTGTAACACCCATCTGTTCTGCTACTTCATAGCCTGCAGCAGCAATACGTTGGATAGTGTCCACATCAAAGCCACCAATAAGACCATCAGGTAAGTCAGAACTAAAGATGTCCTCACGTACAATCTTACCTTTCTCTACCATGCGTGGATCAATAGCGCGTAGCAATGTGTTAGACACGTAGCCTAGCAGAGCCTCACCGTCTTCAGTCTTCTTAGCTTTTGCTGAGGTTTTAACTGCAGCTTCTTTACCTGCTGCACGTCTAGCCATCATAGCTTCTTCGCCCATCTGACCAGCTTCTAGTAGCTTCTTAGATGCACGGTTAGATACTAAACGCCCAGCGCCATACATAGCTAAGCCAGGTGTGGCTCCTATGACACCAGACACAGCGGCTTGGCCTAGGCTTACGTCACGCTCTTCACCAATAGTCTTACCCCCTATCTGACGAATGCGCTGATTAGCTAGGTCTGTTGCAGCAGCAATACTACCATCAGCAGCAGCAGTAATAGATGCTTTCTTCATGCTTTCTATAGCAGCCTTACGTAACATCTGAGATGATACAGCTTTACCACCTGCCTTCAGTAGCTCAGCGCCAGCCTTTACAGCTACAGCGCCTGTGCCAGCAGTGAATAAACCTGCTGCACCAGCAA
>Ga0181390_1000348_pt1 | contig 20661 bp, 4 predicted proteins | sample 13SPOviralmetaG_FD_130085 | JGI IMG/M metagenome (GOLD analysis project Ga0181390, IMG submission 130085) | Marine viral communities from the oligotrophic San Pedro Time Series (SPOT) site, San Pedro Channel, CA, USA - 13 SPOT_SRF_2010-07-21 | ecosystem: Environmental > Aquatic > Marine > Strait...
ACAATGTGGGTGATGGTAGTGGTAGCGAATACGACTACTGGACAACCCTTGGTGGTTTTAATAAAAACTCAGGGGGTAATCCTACCGATGCCCAAATCCATGACTCCCGCGTAGCGGCGATGAAGTTGTATTGGAATGCTTATGCGCTGAAATCCGTTGTCAGTGGCAGTGGTGCGCCTACATCTTCCATAGGAAGTATTGATGCCGCCAACGATAAGGGCTATGGCAAAGAATTTCCCAGAGAAAGAGTTTGTCATGAATACGGGCTAGGGATGCTGGATGCTTTGTTATACGATGACAACGAGGCATTTTATGAGGTATTGTCCTATAGCATAATGACAAACACTTGCCTTGTTAGAATGTATGATGGGGTGACAACAGATGAAGATAATTTTGTAGGTTTTGGGGTAACGTCAGAACCTCTAGACGATGTTGTTAATTATGGAAACGGAACAGGAATGAGCGCCTACATAGACGAAGAGGGGGGGTTTATTATAAGCCTTTATCTATGTTCATATGCAGATGACCCTGATCCCTCATTAGCTACTTATGACGCTGTGGATTTAGCGTATGCCAGCGTGAATGGATTGCATCTACTCAGCACTGCCATTGTAGGTTTTGGTAACAACGTATCAACGAACGCAGCCAATTTGACTGCTACCAGTGATAACGGTGTGGGTGACCCTGTGACCCTGACCTTCAAAGACGGTTCTGGTGATACACTTGAGTTCTATACCTATCCTTAACCTTGACTTGTATAAGAAATTAATATAAACAAAGTATATGGCACAACCAATTACAGCACAAAACTTACTCGATGAGGTGCAATCTGTATTGCCTGATGAAAGCGTCGCTACGTTTAGTGACTTTGCTGTGCTTGCAAACAGGGCTGTAAGTCGTTTAGTTACCTTAGCCAATGCCCCTTTGCTTACCCGTGAAAAGGAATACACAGTGGAAACCGACTCTGAGTTTGATTTGTCCGTGAGGATGATCCCTTCAAGCACAGAACATATCTTGGCTTTCCGTAAAGACAATCGCGTTTACAACATTGCTCACGTTTCGGATGTTTATCAGCGTGGCGGAGTGTCATCTGATTGTTTCATTGATCGTGGAACATTTACGGAAAACGATCCGATCTACCGTTACTTTACACCCCCTGCGTGTAGCGGTCTTGAAGTAGGCGATACTATCAGCGGGCTCATTAAGAAGAGCTACACTCCAGTTGCTAGCACAGGCGACATCTTTCCATACGATTCAGTTGGCGCTCCCAAGAATGCCATGCTCGCTGTTCACTTTGAAGATCAAGGCGACCCTTCAACAGCGGCTACCTACTGGCAGTTGGCGGTCAGGGAGACACAAAACGAAAACTCTGAATACCGTGGAGCCTCCTACCCTAAGTTCACCTTCCATGATCCAATAGCAACAGAAGCCAATAAATCTATTTACTAGCCATGAGTATATTAAAGAGACGAGACGAAGAAGCGCGCAAAGTAAATCGCGTCAGAAAAATCTGGCAAGCGGCGAAGAGAGATATGCGTAATAACCGCAGGGCTGCGCGTAGAGGCGCACCTGACAGAACTCTCGAGATAATGAGTAAGTATGAGCCAGTAATGGGTGACCGAGCAACAGCGGGCTTATTTAGCGGCGAAGCAGCGTCTGGTATGATCGACAAGGCTGAGGATCACTTCCGCGACATGCAGAGACTGAGAGAGCAAAAGAGGATGCAGAATCAAAAAAACATTGATTTGATGGCTGGGGGTGCTGAACCAGGGGATGATGTTTTTGAGCCCGACCCAAGCTTTTATACAGATGAAAAACAAACAAACAGAGGAACGTTTGGCGATGCATCACTTAGGAAGCCAGCAACAGCCTCGAGCAATAAGGCCGATGATATCAACACGCTGAACGAGGACGGCACGACTAAAGGTGTTTACTCCCCAAGGAAACCATACGTTGATACAGTTCAGCGTAACGCACTAAGCCGCGAATTAGATAAAATCAGAAGGGGCGCAGAAGATTATCGGCGTAGTTATAGAGATCTTCGAAACCCCGCTCCAGAGTCTGTAGACTTAACAGGTGTGTCGTTGGATAAGTTCACCCCTAAAGATTTTGACAGATTTCAAGTTGCTGCACGAATAGCTGAAACTGAGCTTAAATACGGAACAAGCCCTATGAGTGGAGATAGGGCGGAAACAATCATACTCGATACAGCACGAGGTATTGACGGTGAATACGATTATGATCAACAATCAAACTGGCGAAACGTTTATGATCGTTACGTCGACAAAGCTGATAAAAATAAAAAAACTCGAGCAGAAAGCGCGTATAAAAAATCAAAGGCAGCCTTGGGCGTAGATGACGACACCCTAAAAAGTATTGAGGCCATCTCCAACCCAGAAATCCAAAACAAACTTTTAAATGATTTGGGGATAGACCCAGAAGCGTGGGATGCCTATACTATGGCTAGTAAGACTGCGTCAGAGTAGCCCCCTGCGGTAAGCTATTAACATCTAAACTTAACACAATGCCAAGAGATCAAAGATTTAGAGACACCCGCTACGGAAGCTGGAGTGGTGCAAGCAAAGCTCCTCAGGTGGGTTTGGTTTCGCCAACGCTAGCTATGGACGCTCGACGGCTCAACGAAGCTATTGCCATTACCGATGAGACCGTTAAGGCAGGACGTGATAACCTAGCTATACGGCTATCGCAGCAAGCTCTACGTGAAAACGATTATAAATTCCAGCAAAGAATGGAAGCTGATTCTTTATATGATGAAAGTATTGGTGTCTTTGTTGAGAACGTATCAAAGATTGACCCCGATCACCCAGATGCCTTAAAGGACTTTAACAAGCAATTTGTAGATTTAGACCCAAGACTTTATGGCCACAAGGATGTAGTTAAAATAATGGGTATGTATAGCGGTCGCATACAAGAAGGTGACACCCGCCGCAAATACGAGCGCAGTCAAATCTTGCCAATCACTAAACAGTTGGCCAATCTAGGAGTTAACCTAGGTGAGACTGAAGAAGCACAACAGCTACTACTAGATAGCGGTGTTGCAAGGACGGCGGGCGAGCTCAAAGATCTCAACGAGAAGTTTAGCAAGTCTGTAGTAGCGCCTAAAACAAATAACAGGGATGCGGATAGCGCATATCAAACTCTTAACTCAACACCAGAGGGCAGGGTTCTTCTTGCTAGGGCATTTCAAAACGCTGGTATAAGACAGCTTAAAAACGCTGGTATGGCATATCGAGCCCTCATGCAGTTAGCGGGTCATAAAAATGCTTTTGAAATGAACGCTTACGATATATACAAAACCCGAGAGCAGATGGCGCAGTTTATATCTGGTAGCGCAACAGCGATTAAGGCTGCCGATATCACTGACGAGAAAAACAAAGAGGAGTATATCAAAATACAAAGAAACGATCTCGAATCATCTATATCACGTTGGGAATCAGAGATGAAAGCAATCAAGGACGATAAGAGTGATTCCGCTACACGCCAAAGGAATAAGTATTTAGGCTCAATTAAAGCAGCAGAACAGCTAAGACAAGGACTAAACCTCCGCAGTCAAAACAGCTATACCCTTGCACAGACCAAAGAGTATTTTGACAATTTGAAAATGGTTACGCGAAAAGACGGCAATGTGCAATTAGTGACTAAGGATAGCACATCTGAGGCACCTACTGCATCGAACAATACAACACTTGACCCGAACGACTAATGCAAGACAACGAAACACTTCAGTTTGATAGCACTCCTTATGATTCGTCACCTAAGCCACCTCCAGAGAGAATAGATGATAATCCCTTAGATGGGGACTACGGCAACTATACTTGGGGTCAACTACAGAATGACAAGCTCTTTAACGATGCTGTCAATTCTAAGGACAGCAAATCTGCTTATAGGATGTATCATTCTTTTAAGCAGGGCTTAAAGCGTCGTTTGGTTAATCGTGGTGCAGAAGGTGAACTTACAATAGAACAGATAGACGGCAAATTATGGAACGCTCTCGAATATGAGAAAACCTACATGAAAAAAGCAGGGCTTGATAATTACGAGCCTTTGATGGAGAACGGCAACTTTACGCCACCCAGTCTGGATAACCTAGAGTTACGCACACTATTTGGTGGGCTTGCTCCAGAGATGCGGGAAATCATACGCAGCAAGGTTGGTGAAGAAGCTGCTGCGAAGAAACCAGGACAAGTATTAGAAAGCTACAAGGATCTTTTATACTATGAAGATCCCGAAACTGGTAAACGTGAATCTTTACTCGATGCATGGAGTATCAATCGCTGGGGTGAGGAAGGTGATCCAGACGGGGAGAGAATGGAACGCTGGCGCAAAGAGGCTACTAAATATGGAGAGAGTCGAGGGATAAGTCCTGATGCTGTTCTTAACCAAATTGCAGAGCTCGTGATGAAGCAAGAGTTCGAAGAGGGTCGTGATACTCGCCTTTCTACAGATAACGGCGTAAGTATAGGCGGTGGTTTGTATGTCAATAGTGGTGCCGTGGTTATAGGATCTCCTACGAGTGTAGAAGAGACTGGTTCAGTTTTGGGAATGTTAAACGATTCATCTGTAGCTAAACAAGCCATCTTAAAGTCTTCAGCTACCGATAACCAGAAACTACGTGGACTACGGGTTCTTGGCGCGGTTCGAGAAAACTTAGCCTTTCAGTTATGGACAGATACGATCATTGCTGGATACGGTGACAACAGGTCAGCTGCAGAGGCCATATTAAAAAACATTGCTACGTCAGGTCTTTACTCTTTTCTCGCCGAGGACAGTGATGATTTCTCTAGATTTGAGGAAAACTACAAACCTAAATGGGAAAACAAAAACGGATCTGTCACACGCAAATCACAAAAAGACTACCGCACAGATTTAACGATAGCATTTGCTTTAGAGAGGCACGAGAACGCAGGTTTATGGGCTGGCCTAGAGGACAATGTTTTTGCAACAGTTGACACTGGTGTTGTTTCTTCTGGGGTTGACCTCACCTTGGGTGTATTAGATGCCTTTGAGGGGCTGCAGGGATTGCAAAAAAAACTATACGGAGTTGAGGGTTCAGATGCAATTCAAGGAATGCAAGATGACTTCAGGGGTTCGTTAATAGAAGCCAAGGATTCTGTTCAATACGTCAATGATGCAAGGCAACGGATCAGGAAGCTTGATTACGGCAAGGCTGGTAATTTTATTGCTGAGGTTTCCAGCGTTGTGGGCTACGCAGTTCCTGCGGTAGTTGCTACTGCAGTTGTATCTAGAGTAGCCGCGCCAATGGCGGCGGCAGGAGGAACGGCAACCATTGCCAAGGTTGGCAAGTATTCCGCCAGAGCTATGACAAGCTTAACCCAGGGATTAACCACCGCAGCACAAGCTTATAGTAGTAGCACCTACAGCACTTATCAAAAGCTTTTAGATAAAGCATACGATGAGGGCGTTAAGCTAACACCAGCAAAACAAAAGGAACTTTGGCAAACTGCTGGGCAATCGGCAGTAGGAGGAGCCGCTGCTAACGGGGCTTTAACAATGGCTGTGACAGCCCTTGCAGGGCCAATTGGTAGAGGCATGGGCGTGTCAGGCGACACCGTTCTGGGCAAGGCGGGTAAATTAGGATCTGGAACTTTAGATGATACCACCCTGATGACTATGCTCCTAAGCTCAAGCTCACGAGGGGCTGTTCTTCGACAAGCTAAGGGTTTGCTGCGCGATAAAAAAGTCAGAGGTCTCTTCATGGATGCTATTAAAAACAGCGACAAGAAGTTGATAGGAGGCATGAAAGACTGGGGTAAGCGTCAGGTTTTCGACAAGGCGTCAGAAGGAATCGAGGAGGGTTTGGCTGGAGGAGCGCAAGCTTTGCTCGACGCTATCGGTGAACAGAAGCTCGGTTTTGAAAACGACGGTCTGTTTGATACTTTCACAAGCTCCTTTGCAGAAGAGGCTGTCATGGGTATAGCTGCCTCTGTGCCAATGAACTCTGTTATGGGTAACACGGCTGCGGCTAAGGCCTACTTCTCAGACAAGAACAATATTAACACAGCTATAGGCAAGGTGTTTGCTCGCAACAAAGCTTTTGCTGCTAAGTTGGAAGGAATAAAGGGAGGTGTAGATGAGAGCACCGCATACGAAGCGTTGGCGGGTCTTAAGAAGAACGGTGAGCTTGAAGCAGCAAAAGCCCTCGAGGTTATTGTAAAAGAAAGCAAGGTTAGCCCACCACGGCCAGCGCCTCAAGGCAGACAGCAACCTCCGCCTATGCCGGGAACAAGTGGCGGAACCAAAAAGTCTGAACGTGTTGGGAACATGCAAGGATCTTCAGGGACTGTAAACATTGACATTAAAAAAGGTGACGAGAGGATGGACACTCTTGAGGAGGTTGATCACCCTGTATATGGTATAGGAAGGTATTCTCAGGTTAAGAGTGTTGGCTCTGAAAACATTATTGGCAAAGGAGTGGTTTACTCACAGGCTAAGGATAAAGCTTCTCTAGCGGCGCAACCAAAAGTAAGTGAACCAAACGAAAGGGGCGAGACAACCGTCACCTATCAGGTGGCATATCGTGAGTCATCAGAAGGCAAGCGCGCTAAATATAAACCTACTGACAGGCAAGTTGAGCTAATTGTTGATCAAGATGGCGTGGTTATATCATCCAAGATAGGTGCGCTAATGTCTACCACACCACAGGTAAAACCTACCGTGACTCAGAAGAATCAAGCTGAGCTACACACCACACCTCAAGACAGCAAAGCTGTTGAAGAAGGTAGACTATACACGGTTCTGTCTAAGTTTACTCCTTTGTCACGAGCTACAGTTGCTCAGGTATCACGAGGTAATAGCGGCAGAGCTTTCCTCGGGGCTTTAAGGTCTATCATCGGAAGGACAATACCATCTACATTTAGTGGTAAATACATGACAGAGAAACCTATTTCTGTTTCCGATGCTCGCTCACAACTAGACACACTTGAAGAAGGCTTGAATGAGGGGGCTTATGAAGGCCTCACACCACAGGAAAAGAATCAACTTGTCAGGTCTATTAACGACGTAAGGGAGCGCCTAGATCAGTTTGAATCAGACCCGCTTCCATTCTACGGTGGTGATGCTAAATCACTTCTAGCAAGAACCGCCATGGCTTCAATAGAGGCGCGCGAAGCAGGAAAACTCAATAGCAGTCACGTAGACGAAAAGGCATATAAAGCAGCCTTACCCAGACCTATACCTGTAAAGAAACCCTTGCCGACTCCTCCGCCTAGAAAAGAACAGAGCAATGCAGAACCACAGCCAGAGCCAGAGTCAGGCACAGAACCAGAACCCGAAAGCCCCGATTTAGCCACCGAAAACGACACGGTAAACGTGTGGGCTGGAACTGGAGAAAACACCATACTCAGCAACCTTTCTAGTCGACCCTTTCAGTATAACGGCAGAGATTACCTTAGCGTTGAACACGCATATCAAACTCTCAAGTCTGGAGAATTTGATCAAGAGACCTATGATGCTTACAACAAGGAGGGAGCAGGGAAAAAGATCATCGGCAAAAAACCCGTCAATAAGGCCATCAGTGAAGCATTGATGGAAAATCTCATTGAAGCCTCGATGATGCAGAATGAGAGTGCTCGCAACGCTCTTCTCGCTACAGGTGATGCAACAATTACCCACACTCAAGAAAAGAGTGGTATTTGGGGAGATGTTTTTCCACGGATTTTAATGGATGTGAGGGAAAGGCTGCGGTCAGAACAGCAAGTCCAATCCACAACGGAAGAGCAAACCGATCAAGCTTCGGAAACCACAGAACCGATAATAGGCGATCTGGTAACAAACCCAGATGGAAGCCAGTCAATGTTTTTGGGTGAAGGTGTTTATGTATCTATACCCAATGAACAGCAAGCAATCGGTGAAGTTTCTGATTTCACTAATGCCGTTAAGAGGGCTGGTCTAAACCTAGAAAGTGTCATCACGTCCAAGGTGTATGAAATTTTAGATGGTCTAGGCGACGATGGTTCATTTCCTGTTACCGTCGTTGTTGATAATACTATCCCAAGCGCTGCTGAGTTAGCGTATCCAGAAGGCGTAGCTACTTCAGGTGTCATTAGGATCAACCTGGAACAGATGAATCAGCTTAGAATGGCTAACCCCTCATTGGTGGCTAAAGGCATACTTCATGAAATACATCACGTAGCCACAATCAGGCAGTATATCAGGGAGAACGGTGGCGCAAAAATTGCAATCGAAAAGATTGCTGAGTTAGGTCGTCAGGTCAAAGCTAATGATAATGCTTCCACTATGTTGCGAGAGGGCTATCCAACCACCACAGAGTTGAGCGACGTAAATGCTGGGCTTGAATACCTAGCTGTCTTACATGAGCGAGTTCTTACTGGTGATTCAGTGGCTGATGCATACAGGACAGCTGGCTTATTATATGGAGAGAACATGACTATAATCGAGCGTTGGCTCAATGCCGCTAAGCGCATGGCTGAGGCAATGTTTGGGATGAAAGATATTCCTGGAGTCTCTGATATGCTAAAGCGTATTGAGCTTAGCTTGCGCGCATCCGAGGCTTACAAAGCGGAGCAATCAGCTTTAGCTTCAAGGGTTCAACAATCTAGGGTTCAGCTGTCCAACTCTCTCAAGGAGATGGTAGCTAATGTAGAGGAGGCTGCTAATCAGGTTAGCCCCCCAACACCACAAGAACCCACCGCTGACAGCAGGACTAGAACACAACCCAAGAAGAAGGATATAATCTTTAATGAGATAGTTGAAGATGATGTAGCTCCTCCTGAAGAATTACCTCCCACTCAATCGCCCTTACTCGAAAACAAAAAAGATGAGGAGCGGTTAGTCAACGAAGCGCAGGATTCAGAATACTTGCAACTTGCAAAAGACCCAGAGGAAAATAAATCGAGGATGCGGGAGATACTTGATACGGCTGCCAAAAGCAAAGGAGCATTGATCCTTGACGGTAGTATGGAGTTTGTCCGAGGAGGGTTCGAGAAAGGGCTTACTAAATACAAGGGAAGCTCCTTCTGGACAATCAATTCCGCTGTAGATGTGGCTGAAATGTATAGCAAGGACGCAAGCCTTGGTATTTCAGCGATTACTGACGGGAGGAAGGCTGTCCTGAATGAAATATACAAGAAAGCCATCCTACGCCCAAGCACCCCTGATGTCCTGCTGCATCTTATCGCACACAAGATGGTGTTTGAGAACTACAACAAACAAATCGCAACTCCATATGATATGGAGTTGCGGGAGTATTTAACTGAGTATGCAGACGAGCTATCTACTGAAGCTAAGATTAAACAATTGTTGTCTCGTAAACCCGAAATTAACGAGAAGGACTACAAGGCAAAAATAAAACTACTCAAGGAGGGAAAGTATCGAGAGATCATATCACAACAGGACACAGAAAAGGGTAAATTGTTTTACAGAGAATTTAGTCTGTATGGGATGTCTCCTAACAACCTAATGGACGCTTATGGCAGAGCGGGGAGGGGAGAGTTTTACGGAATGATGACAATCTTCGATGAGGAGTTGGCTATAGGTGATTTACGCTCCATAACCCACGCTTATCTTTTCATTAAAAACCCCGCCTTTTCAAGTGAGACGGGACACGTAACTCCAGACACTATGCAGTCGGCTGAAAATTCAGGACATGACGGTATGGTGAATCTTGACGCTGTTGGAGGGGCATTGGTCGACAGCAACAAAAGCGACAGGACGGAGCGATCCCCAGAGATCGTGGCGTTCAAGCCGTCCCAAGTTAAGCTTCATGACTTAATTACCCGTGATGTCTTTGGGAGAATTATCCCACCTAGTCAGAGGTTTGATGAGAGTAGGCTTGAGGTCACCCGAGCACCTTCTATCGAAGCGCAGGATTCAGAATACTTGCAACTTGCAAAAGACCCAGAGGAAAATAAGTCGAAGCTACAGAAGATGGTGGATGCTGCGGCTAAAGCCCTTGGATATACAACTAAAGGCGCAAGAGCTGGAGCCTATTATGACGGAGGGAAAATGCCTACTCCTTATGGTGGAGGAAATGCTGGTTCTGGTTATTATGCTGCGCTTGGGGACTTCACCGATAGTGATATGGAGGCTCTCAAGGGATACGGCGACATTATTAAAGATCCTAGCAAAACCCATGAAAAGCTTAAGCGCCGAGCTGAAAGGGTCTACATTAAAGCAAACCCTCTCCATGTAGATGAAGCTAGAGAGAGATATTCTGAATGGCTTAAAGAGCCTTTATTTGCTAGTTTGGATGTTCAAGTTGCATTAAATGATGCCGAGCAATACGGGAGATTTCAGCTTGGCGTTGAGCCTATGACCCTTGTTGACGCTAAAGGAGATGAATTTAGGTCAACGGGCAGAGACATAAGTAAGAAGACAGAGGAGCAAATGCGCGAAGATTTCAAGGCAGAAGCTCAATGGAAAAACCACGAGGCAGAAGGCATCACTTTTGATTCTTGGTCTAAAGAGTGGCATAATGCATTTGACACTCAGCTACCAAATGTTGATATTAGCTATTTGTTAGACCTTGCAAGGGAAGGAGTGATTCCTCATAACGCATTCACTCGCAAAGCTGAGGAATTTCAAGGAAGGCAAGTGGAGGATAGAGTTGATGAGATTGTTGTGGCTAACTCTTCACAGATCAAATCAGCCGACCCTATAACCTACGACTCAGACGGCAACGTGATCCCACTGAGCCAGAGGTTTGATGAGAGTAGGCTTGAGGTTACCCGAGCACCTTCTATTAAAGAGGTTAGGCCTAAGGTTACCCAAGCGCCTGTTTTTGAAGAGGGTGAGATGAGCAGAGGTGAGGCTGAAGCCGTTCTCTTTGCGCTACACAAACACGCGGCTATTGGCGGCGTGACACGTTACGGTGATGGTATTCTACGGTTGCAGGACGATGAGTTTGTATTGTCTGTAGCACCAGAAGCTTTGCCACTAGACGCAGAAGAACAGGCTAGGATGAGCTTCTATGGCGATGTTCCCCCTACTTTAAATGAAGTCAATCAAGCTATAAACTTTCTTAATGATGTCGGCGGAACTGGGCTTAACTTCAGGCAATACCTATCTGCTGCCCTACCCGCTACACAAGCAGCACTAGAAAGCTCCAGTGACCCTACAACACCCGAGGAAGAAAAAAGCCGTAAAGAACTCCAAGATCAGGTGGCCGCAATTAAAGAGGCACAGGAAATGATCAGTATGCTGTTGGGTCAATCGACTAAGCTTGATTTCGATGCAACGCCTCAGGGGGAGTGGTTGGCTTCTAGCAAAGACTTCAACGATAAATACAGGGATGTGGCAAACAATGTCACAATGCATAGTGAGAACCACGTCGGAGCACAAATGATGCACATGTGGGGAGACTTCGATGAGTCTGGTCAATTCTCTTTGGCTGCAGTGAGCAAAGACATCTTGCGAGGTTCTGCAGTAAATGGCAAACCTACTACCGATGTTTACATTCCGCTCAACCGCAAAGCCGTGGGCTTGCTTAGACAGGCAGTAAACTACACGAGTGGCTTACGCCGAGAGATAGGTAAGGCTAGAGCTATTTACGAGAGCAACAACCCAACCAAGTCTTGGGAGTCTTTATACTCCGATCAAAAACTAGATAGGTCAATCGAGCTAATTGCAGACAAGGTGTTTGCGGGGAAAGACGGTAGATTATATCTGAAAGTTCCTTCCTTGCAGCAAATACACGGAACCGATGAATCAGGCAGAAAAGCCGCCAGTTCAGAAAACTCAGCAATCCTAAAGACCCTGGCTTATCAGGAGGCCGTCTCTTGGCACGATCAATATCAAGAAGGAAACTTTGATCGAGATTCATTGTATGGCAGCGTCTTGGAATCGGATGGTTTTTATACCAACATCGCCACTCGGATGGGTCTCGATAAACCCGACAAGATTAATACTTTCGACAAACTTAAGAAGGCTATTGGTCACAAAGATATATTCCCTACAAGCGATACAAAGATCCCGTTCCTTGATACCTCTGCTGCGGTAAGAGCTTTACCCTCTGAGTTTACGGAGAAATACACACGCGCTGTCACAGAGGCGATGGATGAAGTCTTGCCAGACAACCACCCATACAAAAAGTGGATTAGCCAACTAAAATCAGAGTTCGCAAACATCGACAAAAGCAGGATGAGCGGAACTGATCGCGTCAAAGCAATCGACAATACACGGTTTGTTGCAAACAACCTTTCTTCATTCTCGCTACAGTTTGCTAGACAGATGGCAAGCGTAATGTGGATGAACGCATCTGGCTCTCACAAAATGAGAGGTGTTGTTGGTCAGCTTATAGATCTTGGGCTCATGGCTCATTTCGATAAGTCATACAATGCTACAGGTAAGCCATCAGGTTTTCGCGTTGTCCGAGCTAAAAGCACCGCAGACCTGATTAAGAATGTCGGGTTGGTTTCTGAGACTGAATGGGACAACATGCTTACTGATTTGAATGCCTTGAGCCTTATAGGGGTTAAACAAGGTCTAATGCTACAGCTTTCAGAAGGTGACACTTCGGTATCTGAAGACATAGCAAAAGTCGACGGAAAGATAGAGAAGGTGAGCGGCTCTGTCATGAGTCGCCTCACCTCTGATGAGCGCACGGATACAGGTCAATCTGTCGTTGATCGAGCATATAGTATTCTGTCCTCTGGCTTTGATCGTTTTGCTGACAGAGATAACACAGCCCTTACAAAGAGGACTGTTCTCTTGGCGCATATATTTGACGCGGACACAACAGCAATGCGTAAGTTTGTAACCGAAACCATTAACGAAAAGGACTCAGATTTAGATGCTGCTATTTACGAGAAGCTGACTCAGATGGTGATGTCAGAGATTAAGGCTAAGAACGGTATGCAGGATTTGGCTGCATCTATACTTACCGACATACAATACAAGCCAATGCCCGTAAACGAAAACGCGGCTAAACAAGATGTCATGTCCGTTTTAGGTAGTCATGATTTACCTTTCGAGTATATCCACAAGTTCATCGACGATGTTGTAGATGACAACGGTAACATCAACCGAGAAAAGGTTGGCGAATCTGTAGATGGCATGCTGTCGGGATTGCGCGAAGACTACAGGAAGAACCGCGAGCAGTTGAAACAAGCAGAGGCCTCTATTGAGGACGCCGATTCTTATCAGATTGCTAGAGTTCGAGCGCAAGCAGAACTATACCGCCGCGCTCTTGACCGCATAGAGAGGAATGCCAACACGCTCAAGGAGATGTTGCCTACCCTTCAATACTCTGGGGTCACCTTAGGCGCTTTGGATGAATCTCAATACAGAGACTTTGTTACACTGATTCTTAATAACGACAGTGTAAACGTATTTAGCTCATCAAATGAGTGGGCTGCTTACTCCGTCAACGATTCTCTATTCAGTTCGTTTGGAACTTCAGAGTATGAGTCAGGGGGTGACTCCATAACCTCTGCCCCTTTACACCCTGTTGTTTCGGACTTCTTTGCTAAGTATGATAACATACCTATTATCACATACAACTCTAGCTTAGATTGGCGCAAGGTTGTTGGGACAAAAGGCTCAGGTTTAGTGATTGATGCTGATGGCGAGGTGGCTGCTATCGTGCATGACATGGATAACCCTTACTCATGGAGATCGCTTGGTAATCAAATAATAGATTACACTCTATCTCGTTCCTTAGGATCTTCAGACAAAGCTAGGGAAGTATTGGATACAGTAAGGGGTGTTCTACACAGAAGCCAAATGGCAACCCTTGGTGATGCTCGTGTAACTAGGGACTCGCGCCTTAGCGTAGGCACAGATAAAGATCTGATGCTTACTACGGATGAGATCAACCGTGCGGAGTCTATGAATGAGACTTACACCACCCATGTTCAAGGGCTGGAGAACGAGTTGCTCGACCTCCGTAGACAGAAGTATTCCCTTCAAAGAAACCCTATCCTTTTACGTGGCGAAAACGTAGACACTGTAGAAGCTGACTTCGACAGGTTAGGGGATATCGGCCCACGCCAAGCACTGATGGAGGAAAGAGCTTCAGATATGGAGACGGCATTCAAACAAAAGGAGTTTGACCAACAAAAAGCCAAGCTCAAGGAGGACATTGATTCTTTGGAAGAGGATATCCAGGGTGTTCTTGTTGACCTAAACAAAGCGTCGATTACAGCCCTCAAGGAGCAAAACATTAAACCCAACGACAATCCTTACTTTCAGTTTAGCTCTGAACGCAAAGCTAATATGCTAGGTGTCAGTTTTGCTGATCCGAAAAAAGTAGAAGCCCTAAGAGCAGACACCATAGAAGCGGAAAATGCGCGCAGCCTTAGCCTGGACAAGTATTTCGATGGAATTGAAAGGCAGATAGCTAGACTGGAATCCGAGCTAGCCTCAGAAGATACGGAAGTTAATGAGGAAAACCTTTTCTCTTTAGCTGCCGAAACCTCATACGAGGGCGACCTCGGCATGGTGGGGCAAACTAGACTGGCTAAGCACGCTAAAGCCAAGCTTAATGATCTTAAAGCTCAACGAAGCACATCTAAGGCAAGGCGTATATCCAAATATAAGCACAGCTATAAGATGGCAGACTGGCAGATTTCAATCAAAGAAATCTTTCAGAAGATCAAAAACGGCAAGAGTGTGTTCTCGCAGATCGCAGATATTGCAGTGATGGCTGAAACACTAAGTGCCAATGCAGACAGTAGCATGGACAGGGCTCGCGCCGCTGAGACAGCCAAGAAGATGAGCGAGGTCAACGATGCACTCCAGATCGAGGTATTGGTCAAACAGCTTGAAGGCTATGAGCAGATAGTAAAAGTCTATGACGTTGGATTCAAACGCAGAGATAAAAAAGTCAAAGACACCAAAGAGATAAAGGGACATAGAGCAAAGATGCTAGCCTCGAAAGAAAAGGCTAACTCACTCGACAAGAAGATCACCAATCTTAAAAAAGAAAACAAAGACACCTCGGAGCTTGAGAGTAAGCTTTCTGATCAGAACAGGATCACTGAGCATCATACACAAATGGGCAAGATCCTTACGAGTATCTTACAGCAACACAATCCTACAAAAAAGAACCCATCCCCCGACATGTCTAAGAGCCTCATTAGCAGGAACGAGGCAGAGCGCATGGTTGACAAACTTAAAGCTCGTATCACAAGAGCCGTTAATGTTGGCAAAGATACAGAGTTGGATGGTGATTCGTTAAGGAAGCTGGTTAGCTACACGTCGAACGCCTTGATGCCATTAGCTGAAAAGATGATTAGACCTGTGACGCAAGAAGTTGCATATAGGGTTACTCCTGGATCTAAAACAAAGCGCGACATAACAAAGATTGATAACGTCCTTAAGCGTTTGGGCTCTTCTAGCTTTATGCGTATGAGCAACCATGAGTTACTCAAGGCCATGATCACTTCGCCAGAGTTGATACAACTCTTGTCAGATTTGCCAGAGCAGGATATTGCGCTTATGGAGAGTGCTTTCCGTAGATCGTATGTGTTCAAAAAAGGAACTAAGAGTCACATTGAATACATGACCTCTTTGTTTACTGCGATGGAGCAGACCCTTATTTCCAACGCATCTAAAGTTGACGTTACATTTGATACCGTCGAGGCTGAGATTGACGCTGAGAACGAAGCCAGAGAAGAAGAAGAAAAGGGAAGTGTTGACTCTACGCCTAATACTTACGCCCGAGGCTCAATGGTTGTTCTTGAGGAAACTGGTTATACAGACACCCAAAGAATCCAAGCTATTTCTGGACTCCTTTCCGCTGTATTCCACTCTCTTAATAATCCTGATGCGGCTACCGATGTCAGTAATGCCAACTCAGAGCGTTGGGAAGTCATACAAGAGAAGGTTAAGTCGAGAGCTAGGGGTGCAGGTGACTACGATGCGGCACTCGAACAAGAAATAGAAGCGTTACAGGCAGTCGAGCTTTACCAGAAGACATATGCTGGGATGGAAAGTGTCTCGTTGATGCGATACCTTCAACGGTCGTCAGGTGGTAAAACCTATATAGCTATACCGCAAACCCTACAAGACAGGCTCGCAATTAAAAAATCCGCACAAGCAATCAATGGCGCTTGGGATAACGTATGGGGAACCTCCACTTATGATGAGGAGTTGGCTAAAAGACTTAACTATATTAAGGGTCTTATTACGAACCCCGATACCGAAAGGTTAGGCAAGGCTTTGTTATTAGATGAGATCAACAAGGGTGGAGACAAGCTCAAGCCTTTCGCGCAACTTGAAACTTCCGATTTAGCTCCATACATTGTTCACAAAAACGCACAGATTGACGCTGTTAAATCAGACTATGTTAACCTTGGTAAATACACTATTGGTGATTCGCCAGTTACTCGTTCTGAGTGGCTCGATTACAGGATAGATCAGCTGGAGAAAAAGATAGGGGAGAACACACGGACACACGCTGAAAGACTTAGCAAGTATAACGTTGCCTCCGACATGACCCTTGTGCATCACATGTGGTCTATGGATCAGGCGAGTCAGTATCAAACTGATAAGCCTCTCGTCCTACATGCTGAAAGCATTTCTGAGAAAAGTGATGTGGTTACAGCCCCTCACATTTTAATCGCCGCTGGGATACACCAGAGGACGCGTTATGTTGCCGATAAAATTAACAACATAAAGAAAACCCTATTAGCTTTAAACAACAATGTCGACCCATTCACTGAGGCGTTGATGAAGTTTAGTGATCAGGCTGTTTTCGATGCTGATGCCTTTGCTGATTCTGCAGAGTATATTGTTGAGCAGATGCAAGCTATACAAGGGACACACAACACATTGCCTGAAGGTAAAACAAAAAGAAAAATCCAATACACCACGGTATTGCTTGATAAGCTGAGCGAGATGTTCATTGACGAGAATGGCAACATCGACGGTTCTGATGTAAAGGTTAAGGAATCAATACGCTTGGTTACAAGCATGCAAACGCAACTGAACACAAGCACCCTTGATACCACGGTTGATGATGTTATGGAGGCTATGCCTGATCTGGGGCAAAAAGTAGATTGGAAAACTCAACCCTTTGAAGGCGATGTTATAGGTAATATAGGTCAGTTCTTTAGAAAGTATAGAGGTGCTCTTGGCGCAACTACCAGCAATGAGTCTCTCGATAGGTTTGCTGATTCAATTAGGTTCTTGGGTGACATTTCTACTGAAATCAAAAGAGACGAGACTGAGATTCGCGGACTAGAGATTCAAAGGAAGAAGATGGAAACTATGCGAGACAACGTTAGGTTTGAAACTGATGTCTTGCCGAGTGAAGGGCTAGATATGATTATCAATCACTGGCTAGCGCGGACTCGCTCGGAATCCAGAACCGATGCTTTAGGGATAGAGCGGATACAGTATAAGGATCTTCTGCCTAAAAAGGCAGGAAAGATAAGCTACGCTGAGCAGACAGAAGCCCTTAAAGACGCTTCTGAACTTATACAAAACATTCTCGAGGAATCTGATGAAGGGCTTCCATCACCTTACGAGCGTGCTGTATTACATGGCGGCTTGGGTTCTGTTAAGAGTAGGTCTAAAGGTTTGGGTGGACTCGAGCCGACACGCGCTGTTGTTCTTCCTTCCAGAATTAAAAAGCCTGTCGTTCTTTCTCCAGGACAATTGCCAAAAGAGAGTAGACTTTATAATTTAGAGGAGGTCGATACTTTTGTTGGCGACACTTTAGTTGGCGAAATTACTTCTGACTTTAGTTATTTTCTTTATGGATCACAACCTCTTGATCATGAAGCCAGACAGTTTTCTAGGTGGGTTAAGAAATCCATGATTGCCAACAATGATGTGTTTTCAGATCTAGCTAAGAGCGCTGCAGATGGTAATACGCATGCCAAGAATGTTATTAATCAGATGGAGGTAATGCTCAACGACCTCATCGCCATCACAGATGACGTGAACGCATCACAAGATGTAAGGGAGCATGCTAACTTTGCCCTAAAGAATTTCTCAGAAGGTGACCTAAGGTCTGCTCAGAGAGAGTATCATGTGGTGTTGGCTTGCGTTCTTTCAGTTCCCTTTATGGAAGCTGTAAGAAAAGGCTCTAATCCGAACAAAGCTGCTGCTTCTTTATTTGGAGAAAAGGGAGATAGGTTTGCACACATTGATGCAAAGATATTCCACAAATTCTCAAGGGATATTGAAGCAAGGAAAGTAATGTTCCATATACTGCAGACACTTGACGATGGCATTGATGGGAAGAGTGGTCGCAACGCTGCAATCAGAGAAAGCAAAATCAGCGAAAAAGCAATTACGGTTGCCGCAAGTAATCTGGGCACTGCAGTCGAGTCCTACGAGGCAACAATGGTAGGTCAAGTTCTTGGCTATATTGACGACGACAACCTCTCTCCTTTAGAGATGCTAGAGAAAAACCTTAGCATTTATGAGTCTTCTAAAGACACGATGCTAAACGCCAAAGGCGTTATCAAAGGCAAGTCTAGATACAAGAGAACTATTAAGAAGCAAATCAAGGTGATTGAAGATCTCACCCCTAAAATAAGGAAGGCTGCTTCGCAGATTGACCCTTCTCTTACAAAGGAACAGTTCTTTGATGAGCTTGAAGTTAAGCTTTTTGAAATGCTTAATGAAGATCAGATCAACTTCATACAGGTGTCACGCCAAGAGTTCAAGGACAGATATGATTCACTTGCTGCTGTAATGGCTATACAAGGCCGAGAGCTTGGTAGGATACACAACTACTTGCCGATAACTTCATACAGGCGTGATGATAGTGATAAGAATGATTTTATTCTTAACATGCAATACACACCTGACGGGTCTTATGGTCGCAGTCGATATGAGGGTGACGAGGAGACGGCTATCAATTTGGACGGGGCATCTACATTTGACGCAACACTAGCGTCTATGAGCTACAGCATTAATACCACAACCACATATAGTGCAATGGGTTCATTGTTTGGCGGGGTTGACACTGACAGTGAAATCAAATACGAGAGCGAAGATGAACGACCAGAACCAATGGTTAACAAGTTTCTAGAGATTAATGGACAAAATAATATATATGCAGACGACGCATCGGTGTTTGCGAAAAAGATGATCATAGAGATATATCAGAACGACAACCCTCAAAACCCAGAAGACGGCATACTTAAAGACGTAATAATGAAAGCAACAGAGCTTGGATATAAGCAGGGATTGCTTTCATTATATCAACCTATACGCCAAACAGTTCCAGTTGTCACCTCTTACACACTTAGGAACATGTTGCTCAATCCACGCAAGGTGGCAAGGTTCTTTGGTTCGGCATACAAGCTTTTGTCCAATAAGGAATATAAAGATGCAATCAAAGAGCAAGTGCTAGCACATGCACCGTCTATTTCTTTCCGTGCTCTTGATGGCAATGACGTCATTAACAACTCGGTTCTTAAGTCTTTCCGTAAGATGCCGCTGCACAAAAAAGCTGGCTGGTTGGTTGCTTTGCCTTTCAGTGCAGCATGGAGACTTGGTGATAAGGTAATGAACACTTTGCTGGGTAAGCCCGATCAATGGCTTATGCACGCAATGATAGCCACTGAGTATGAGCATTATACAGGTGACAGTTTAGCTGACGAAAACGCAAGTTTTGACCCAACATCTTTTGCTTACTCCAGGGCTATCGTTGAAGGGACGCTTGCACAGTCTGATAAATCAAAAAAAGCACAGCTTTTACAGAGTAGCGGCTATATATCTAGGGCTGCGTCCGCGTTCTCAAACCACGTCTTAGCTACTGCATCAACCGGTCATGCTGGTTTGTCTCTTGTGAGGAACTCTACTACACTCGAGGGTAAGCGTGAGGGTTTGTCTATGACATCTGACTTCATCTTTCAGACCTTAATCTTTACGGGGATCTCCACGAGTAATGCTATCTACTTCATAGCGAAGGCTATTGGCGAAAGTGAAGAAGAGGAAGAGAAGATACAAAAAGAACTCCTTGATAAACTTTCATCGCCAATATCTAAAGATGGCCTTATGGCGTCAGCTTTCAACATGGACGCAGGTGAGGTGGAGGGGATGAATCAAATTCTTGGAGAGGTTGAAAGAAGACCAATGGATTCACAGAAGTTCTTTCACCGCTTCTTCTGGAGGTCTGGTGTCCAGGCTACTGGCGTGGTAAGTCCTCGCTTATCTCTCTCTTTGGTGAACAGGCTTCTAGAAGGCGTTTCTACTGCTGGATTAGAAATAGCTACTGGCAAAGAGTTTACCCACAAAGGAACCATAGCTGATCAGCAAACGGCAAGCTTCCAGTTAATTGGAGCGGCGGGTGTGGCGGCAACAAATACCTACAAATACATACAGACCTATGCAACTGGGGATGACTGGGAGGATCGTGAGTTCGATCATCGTGACGTTCTGTATCTTGCTAGCCAGATACTGTATAACAGGGAACAACGTTACAGGCTACAGCGTGATATACAAAAGCGGGATAACGTTCCTGTGTGGGATATGAGCAAGAAAAAAGGCGAACCCCTGATAAATATAGATGGCTTACTGGATAAGCTTTAATCGATGTCGGTTATTGTTGAATATATCCGACAGGCATATTACACGGCGTTAAAAAACCTAGTGATGCACCCTGCTGTTTTGTGATACTCAAATCCACAGGCTCCTTTTTGAGACCCGATAAAACCTGCGTGACTATGCCAAGCATCACTGGCACACAATGCTGGTAGG
>Ga0181390_1000349_pt1 | contig 20541 bp, 23 predicted proteins | sample 13SPOviralmetaG_FD_130085 | JGI IMG/M metagenome (GOLD analysis project Ga0181390, IMG submission 130085) | Marine viral communities from the oligotrophic San Pedro Time Series (SPOT) site, San Pedro Channel, CA, USA - 13 SPOT_SRF_2010-07-21 | ecosystem: Environmental > Aquatic > Marine > Strait...
TGAAAAAGGTTGTCATGAATCTCGTGTGTTTTTTTTCCATATGTTTTATGTGTCTTGTAATCATCACGGATATAAACCACTTTGTCTTTTTTAAGTAGAAGATAATTCTCTCCTTCCTTCATTTCTTTTTTAGTTTTAACAATTGAGAGATTAAGATCTTTGTTTCTTACTCCATACCGCATCATAAGATAATTGATAATGTATTTTTTCCACTCGTCCTTAAGGTATGATTCGCTTAATGCTTTAGTGAAATCAACATAAGACATTAGTTTATCACCTGCGTCTGCCATCTTGGAAACTTGATGTGCCTTCTGTTGTTGTTTCAATTCTGAACGATATTCTTTTAATTTATCAACACTTAATTCCTTAATGTTTCTTAATACAATAATTAAGTTTAACATATCTAATCTTGTGTTGGGATTTTCAAAAGAACTTACATGTTCTTTAACATAAGTTAGTTTTTCATTCGCCTTCATAGGTGGTTTGAACTTCGCCTTCTCCATCCGTTTCAGAAGTGATAGATAAACTTTTTTTGAAGAATCACTTATTTCTTTTTCATTAATTAATTCCTTAAGATCCATATATATATACTATAGATTATTTTTTTAAATTAAAATAAACGCCTTAATTAATCCGTATCAAGAATTGTTACAAAATGATTTCTGTCCCTATATGCTCCCGGACTTCCACCATTATCTTGCTCATGAATGAAGTAATTGAACCCTGTTGTTGCCATCGTTCCATCTTGAACGTGAATGATGACATCATCTAACGCCCCTGAAGTTTCCATCGTCGTCAGTTGAACTACATATTGGTCGCTTGGTCGTGCTGGACTAATCGTGCAAGTATATCTGCCACTTGCTGTGCGTGTAACACTACAACCTACCGCTTTGGTATTATTTCCACCTCCTAAAATTTTTGCTATAGCCACGCAACGAATAAATGTTTGTCCGTTTAGATTGTTGTCAATTGTTAAATTGGATATATTGGAATTTGACACATTCGTTGTTGATGTGGTTAAACTATTTGTTGTTAAAGCAGTTGTAGATGTGATGGTGTTGTTTTCAGGTTGGAGTAAATAACCTTCAAACCACGAAAACTCATTATCCATAAATACATTAGCACTCCCAGCACTTCCTCTAATATCGATATAATCACCAACCGCACATTCTAAAATAACCCCACCTCTTTCGCTGTTTCCTACTGAACCCCCTGTTTGAACTTGTTTTGTTCCGTTTTTATAAATACCTAACCTAAACCCTGTTGTTACTGAACTATTTTGATACGCTTGAAAAAAGAACTGCCATGTCCCAGCAACTGGAACGACATAGTGTTTAAGTGTTGTATTATAATTTCCGCTTGGAACATCATAAGTAAATACATTATATGATAATATAGTATTTGTAGTTATCGCTTGATTGCCTCCATTGTTACTCGTTGCTCTAAAATAATATTGTTGTGATGTTGATAATCCTGTGGAGTTAATCGTCGTCACTCCTGATGTAGTACTTAAAGTTATACCTGTCCCTGCTGTTAAATTAGGACTGATGTCGCCTGTGATAGTTGTTGCTGTTAATGTGGATATATTTGCTACACTTGCGTTGAGTTCGTTGTTTGCTACCTCAACTGATAAATTGGTATTATCAGTTGTAAATACTAATTTAGTCGTTCCAGTCCCACTCCAAAATTGAAATTTATCTGCTGCTTTGTAAATTATTCCAGGATTCGTTACTCCTTGAACATCATCATAATACATAAAACTTACATTTTGATATTGTGCTGACATTAAAGGTGTATATATATTATTTGATGTGATGTTTTGAACGGACATATTGCTGATATTTGCTTGTGAGATGTTTGATACTAATGCGTTGCTGGTTGATGTGTTGCTGGTAGACATATTTATCGGTTGTCTTACATCAACTTCAGTTGCTGTAATCGTTATTTTTTCAGATCCCCCGTGATAAAAACCAAGTTCTTGAGTTGGGTCACAATTGACAAAAGTTTTTCCGCCTGATGTTTGTGAGATGGCATATGTGTTTGTTCCTAGAACTTTACTGACATGACCGAAGGCTGCCGAGTTTCCAAATGCTGAACCTATACCTCCTGCTGTATTGTTTGATGCTCCTCCAACCATTTTGTATCCTAAATTTGATGTGAATATACTTGCGTTATTTGTAGATATATTTGATGTTAATCCATTAAGTGTTGAGAGATTGACAACCGATACATTCAAAGGGTCGCTTACGCTTCCTCCTGCGGAGTTTATTGTCGTCACTCCTCCTGTTGTGGTTAATGTGATATTCGTTCCTGCTGCGAGATTGTTTGCTATGTTCCCATTAATAAAATCGCTATTAATAATAGATGTATTCAAAGCAGCAATATTACCAGTAGATGCATTAATAGTTGATAAATTGAGAGGGTCGCTTACGCTTCCTCCTGCGGAGTTAATTGTCGTCACTCCTCCACTAGTGCTTAATGTGATATTCGTTCCTGCTGCGAGATTGTTTGCAATATTCCCATTCAAAAAATCACTATTGACAATAGACGCGTTAAGTAATGCTGTATTACTTGTGCTTGAGTTGATGGTGCTTACATTTGCTGTCTTGATGTTTGCTATGGATATATTTGCGGTTGATGCGTTGAGTTCATCTCCTGTTATATTGACCGAGAAATTACCTCCGTAGGTTGTTCCAAAACGAATTATTCCTCCTACCGCTCCTGTCCGTAATGTCATGACATTTTGTGTTTCGAAAATAGAACCATTAGGTTGACCTCCTAGTCCCGAACTATCAGCAACTTCAAAAATAGTTGATTTAGAAATTGCGGATTCAATCGTGGTTGAGATAGATGCTTTACCCATTGATAAATTATCACCTGATACATTACTCACATTGAGTTTGGTTAAATTCAAAGGATCGGTTACGCTTCCACTATTGGTAATAGTTGTCACTCCGGCGGTGGTTGAAAGTGATATACCACTTCCAGCTGCGAGATTTCCTGCTATGTCTCCTGTGATGGTGTCGGCGTCAATGGTAGTCGCATCAATATCAGTTGCGTTTAATTGACTACAATTAATAGTTGAGGCGTTGAGTGAATCGTTTGCAATTTGGACGCTGAAATTACCACCGCTTGTCGTTCCAAATTTTGTTATGCCACCTGTTGCTCCGGTGCGTATTATCAATACATTAGAGGATTCACTAATCAATCCGTTTGCTCCACCGCCACCACTCGCATCTTTAAGTTCGTATATTTTACTTTTGATGATACTAGTATCCATTGAAAAAGAATTACAAAATGAAGAATTCTGTATACTCACATTACTTAATTGTGTATTCATAACTGGTGCGGTCATTCTGTTTGTCGCATCAATGAAGGTTGCGGATACTCCAATCACTGCTGAAAGGTTTTTAGTGCTTATGTTACTGGCGTTGACTTGACTTGTATTAAGAGTTGTGATGTCGGCAATATCACAACTTATATTATCCGTTTCATAATTAACACAACTTAAATTTCTAATCGTTACACCATTATCATCACGGACTTCAATTGCTGGAACAAGTTCGTTCCCTGCTCGTAGTGTTATGCCTTTCGATGTGACATTCCCTGCGTCCAAAAAACCTCCGTCAATATCCAATTTATCTCCTGCTATATCTAATACTGCTGATCCTCCAGTGCTTCTTTTTATATCTATGGATTCAGTATCTATTGCTGTTGCGTTAACAAATGGAGTTATTAGATTAGTCGTGGCGTTCAACAGACTTGCTTCCACACTAAATGCTTCTATTACACCTGACGCTTCAATATCGGTCGCACTTAAATTGATAATTGATGCATTCGTAGATGTTAAATGAATTGATGATACATTAGGAATTTCTACATTCGATGCGTTAACAATACATGGAACTTGCCCACCAAAAAATTCTCCTGCTGGTTGTAAAAATATTCGTGCGGCTGGGTCGGTTGGATCGCCATCTCTTCCTTCAATAAAAATTTTATTCGCATCTCTTCTAATGACTCCCGAAAGTGCGGGATCTCCCGCATCACTGATATTGATTTTGAAAGTTCGAATTGTGGATAAATTAGAATGACTTGAGTTGATGGTACTTGAGTTGATGGTACTGATGTTGCCGGTCGTTGCGTTTAATGTGTCTATAACAAAATTGGTTGTTTCTAGATTATCTATTGTGGCGTTTGTTGCCGTTATGTCGGTGATTATGGCGTTGTCTGCTGTTAAAGTCGTGCAGTCTACATTGGTAGGATTGAATGTGGTTGTTTGTAAATTTGTTATGGTGGCGTTCACTGCTGAAAGATTTTCAAATGAACCATTACTCACACTGACGCTTGTTGCAGTATAAACAAATCCACTATCGGGAAGGTTTCCATATATTGTGGAACAAAAACTCATTATACTTTAGGCGAAGATAAGTTTTCAAAGATTTTAGATATATACCATTTGTTATGGGTTGTTAATTTTTCTGTTAAGAACTTGCTTAACTCATGATAAGGTTTTTTATTAATTGTAAGATCTTCGATGAATACTTCCACGATGTCGTGTGTCATATGTACATAATCATTATAAAAATCATCTGTTGTTTTATCTCCTGAGTAGAGAGAAATAACTTGACACCCACACGATAATGCTTTATTAATACGATGGGTTTCTAGAATGTTATGATTATGATAAGGTATGTTCAGAACATACTTCGCCTGTTTCAATTTTTTAGTGAGATTTGCTGGTGCAGAAAGTGACCAATCAAAAATGAATTGTATATTTTTGTCAGGATATTTTTCCTTGAGTTTATGAAAGATTTTCTCTCTTCGTTCTGTTTTACTTCCTACAAAAAAAATGTCAATAGTTCTTTCAGGTTCTTCTTCTTCTTGGTATTCAGGGAAGTCAAAAAAATGAAAAGACTTGACATTAATACCATATGTTTTTTTCAGATGAACGGCGGAGATATTGCTATAGTCGAATACCACATTATTCTTCATTAGTTCAATATAAAATTTATTCGCCATAAATTGAGATAGGGGCGGTTCACTATTCATGATGACATAACCGAATGTGTGTTGCATTTGTTTTTGTGCGTTTAATAGTTCAATTGATTTCTCGTGTCCTCCATATACGATATATAAGTATCCACTCACTGGGGTAAAGTCCTTTATGATCTCGATGCCTAGACGTGTCGCAAGAACTATCGCAGGTTCGGTAAAAATTGAATGAAGTATGATAATCTTCACTTTATCCATTATATAATAAAGTAAAGATTTTTAATTAATAATTTAACTTATTCCTTTTTAAGCAAAAACTACTTGTTTTGCTGGAGTTTCTTCTAAAGGTTCAATTAAAGTTTTTCCTGATTTTCCTGGAATAATTTTAAACCTTTGTTTAGTTGGTAAAGACTCCGCACGTTGAAGAGGTGGTTGTTCTACAGGAACAGAGGCAAGTGCAAATCCACGTTCTTCGGCACGTTTAGAAGCAGTCCGTAATAATTCTCCACGTGGAACTCCTACATCACTTCTTACTTTTCGTGGTCTATCTTGTGTTTCTGATTGTACTGCTGTACCCTGACGTCCTTCTTCCTCACGGAGTTCTAACGCTCGTCTACGTCCCTCAACCTTATCTACGCCTGAAAGATGTCTTACCACTTCATCACGTAAATCATTAATTCTTGAAGAATAGTCAGGTTGTAAAGGAATGGGTTGTTGTTGATATATCACTTGCGGTTGGACACTTCTTTTTGCTTGAGTTCCTGTTCTGCGTTTTGTTCCGTAACCTTTACCGATATTTACAATTACCTTTTGACTTATCGTTTGCGTTGGTTTCGCTTTGCGTTTACGTTTTTTTCTCTCCTTACTTCTTTTTTCAACCATATACTATTATGGTATATTTAATTCTTAATTCCTGATTCTAAGTCTTCCAGTTCTAAAAGGTTAAACTTTTTAAAAAATCTGAACTTGTTGGTCTTCTTGAGGGACATATCCACGAACAAATAACTGAACTTGTCGTCGTTCTCAAATACATAATTTAATAATTGTTCACTTTTATTATTTTTAAATGGTAATAATTCATTCGTAATTGCATCTCGTTCCACTCTATTCTTCGGTTTGTATGTCATGAAGTGTGAGATGTTATTGCGTATGCCTGTTCCTGCGTCTTTGAATTTTTGTAATAAAATGAAGTATGATGTGAAGTCATGACGCCTATTCTGAATCATCTGTGTGAGTTTCTTATCTATTGCCTGTGACTTACGAAGTTGACTTCCCACATCGTCAAAAATGATAACTGAATGTTTCCCATCTTCACGATTTTTTTGTATTTCTTCCTCTAGGTCTTCTAGGACTTTAAGTGATAATGTTCTGTGTATCTGATTTTCAGGTAATGTTTTAAATGGATCATTCTTAATGGATTGATTCGCCATCGTAGGACTCACAATGTAGATGTGATGAAAACACTTGCGATATGATTGTCTTACGCCATTCTTTTTTTTTGCACTCATCATTGAATACAAAGCGGTGGTTTTACCACTGCCTGATGCCCCACAAATTAACATACTGAAACCACTATAGTCAGGTAAGGGTTCAGGAATGTCGTTTGCTAATACTTGATCTAAATTGTTTTTACTATTATGTAATGATAATCCTTGATTATTTTTTTCCGTTATTTGGAGGAGTGACATATGTATTATACGAATAATATTTTTTTAGGAGTATCAACTGGCGAGGGGCGGGGTTTTTTTTCTTTTGCTGGTTTTGCTGGTTTACTTTTTTTATCGCTTGGAGAATTTTCAGGAGTTGGTGTCGGTTCATTACCATAATAGTAGTTATTAACTATAGTTTGTTTCTCCTTCTTTTCTTTTTTTGGTTTTTTTTCTTTTACTGGTTTTTCCTTGATTTCCTTGAGTTCTTGTAGGTCATCTTTCTTTTTTGCTTGATTTGCCTTACGTGCTTCACGTGCCTTCGCTAGTATCTCAATTCTCTTCGCCTTAATCGCCTCTGCCTCTTCGGGTGTCTTCTCTTTCTTAACATATTTTCTTTTTGGTTTTTGTGCTGGAGGTTCTTCCGGAGGTGGTGCTGGTTCAGGAGTTTTTTTTGCTCTTACCATCTTTGGTTTCTTTTGGAGTTGTTCTTCTTCAGAAGATGAATCGCTGTAGGAACTATCACTGGAGTAGGACATGTTATATTATAGGGATTTATTTTCTTTCTATAAATCATAATGTCCTCCTCCATCGTCCGTGGAGATTGTATACCTACCATTACTTTAGAAGAAGCACAAGGGGAAACTGACTGCAAAGGTAACTGGGTCGAGTTAGATGATATTGATCTAGTGGGAATGTTTAGTTCGGTAATAGTTCAAAACCAAGAAGAAGAACTTGGGGCAGAATTCGCCTTTCATCGAGTGAGGGATGAAGAATATTACCAAGAAAAATTCCCTGGATTTGCTGATGAAATTTACACCATACTTGCTAAAGAACAAGTACGTCTAGACCAAGAACGTGAAAAAATAAGTAATGAAGTAGATAAAATGGAAAATGAAATAGTTGATTTAGAACGAAATATTAATGATCTAGCAATTGCTATGGGTAAATAAAATATGAGATTTTGTTTTTAAATGTTTACGAAGGTTTCTTTTTTGGAATACTTTACCACATGCACAATTTATTTTTTCTTCGTTTTGGTATTGAATGCGTCTTCGTTCTCGTATTTCTTCCTTGTTTCTTGCATACCACACCTTGTAACGCTTTTTAAAATCTTCCTTGTGAGCCTCATAATATGATTGACGATATGAGGTCATATTTTCTGTTTGGTACACATAATCTTTCTTCAGTATAGGTTCTTTACCAAATTCAACTAGATAAGTGTTCTCACCAAGATGGCGAATAAAGAATTTAGTCCAATCTGTATTTTTGTAATCAATATCTGATACTTTTTCCATTGGGTATTAGATATTGATATTTTTAAGTATTTTAAACATTAAATCTTTTTTTGTAACTTTTGATGTTTTTTTCCATGGAACGAGATTCACCCCACAAGATGTAGTAGGACAACGCCCCTGGGGTCAAAGGATCTTTAAGATTATCTCCTTGATGTCGCTGACGATAGAATTTACGCTGGTCTTTAGTCGCTCCAATAGTATAATCATCATAACCTGATGCCCCAAAACGAATGCGTCTTTCCTTACCATTATCCAGTCTAAACACGGCAACCCATTTCTTTTCTTTGTTCTTACTCTTACGAATGTAAAGTAGTTCCATATATATTTATTTAGTTTTTAAATACAAATCTCGGTCAGGTTGTCCGTCTGCAATTTGTTTGCGGTTGCGTCCTACGAAACCATAAACTCTCGCCATCGCCCATTGTTCCTTACTCATACGCTGTGACTTAGGATAACCTCCTTCACGTTTTTTTCCATCTTTACTGCGAATAGAAAAAGGGGAAGATTTCCATGCCCCAATTCCACGATTATATACCTCTTGTAGTATGCTTTTTTTAATGCCAGTTTCCTTTGCTATATCGTCTAATGATCTTTCTCCTTTACCATACTTACGTTCATATTTGTCTTTGAATGTCATATATATATGTAGAGAGAATTATAACTGATAACCTTTGTATGCTATTAAAACTACTTTTTTGGTATTTTTATCTAAAACAACACTCATAATTAAAGTATCTTTTTTCATATGTTGATTAGCAACATCTCTAATTGCATTATTTTCTTCAATTGAATTGTAATGCCATTTCAACTGAGGTTTTTTTCCAATCATTAAATATAAATCTGTATGTGCCAATTCTGAAAATATTTTTTCAGGGATTTTATTAATTTTGTAATCGTAATTTTCAAGAATATAATCTACAACATATTTCTTATTTTTGAAAAATCTAGAAGAATTTTTTGCTGACATATTTTCAAATTCTTCATCTGTAAGTTGAAAACTTTGTGGGATCGTTTTTCTCTCATCAATGTAATATGTATCATCGAGTTCTTTGTCTACACAATGAATGTCTGTTAAGACTTTTGGATTTTCTTTATGTGTTTCTAATGAACGATTTTCATATTTAATCATTGCCCCATATGTTGATTGAGGCATGTACATATTACTATCCGCCACATATTTTTTATGTCCGTTGAATCTACCAGTAAACTGACGTTTTAATTCTTCACTTCCGCAATCGCTCATAATTAAATCTGTTAATTGTGAACCAGTCGACATAAATGTAACTCCTCGGTTTACGTTTAAATTTCCAATAATAACTGAAGATGTTTTTGGATTTAATTCATATAATTTGGCAAGAATATCATAAACCTCTACTTTAGTTGTGCCAAAATTTTCGGTTTTAAAATCTACAAAATTAGTTGTTTTTCCGTCAGGATAATGTATTTCTCCTCCCTTTACTTTGGAATTCATAATTAATGATATATATCCACGTTCTTGAAATAATTGTTGAACTGAATAATGACTTTGTGTTTTTCTACCTGCCAAAACAATAACACGCCTTACCCCTCCAGTTTCAAAATTTTCAGGATGTTTTAATAATACTTTTTCAATATATTTGTCTTCTTTTAGATTTCTTAATTTATTTTTTTCATCAATATATTCATCACTAATAAACGTAACATTATGGTCAATCAGTTTTCGATACTCTTCTACATTCATATCTCTCATCGATGATGTGTATTCAATTTCTGAATATAAATTTTTACATCTGAATTCACCAACATTAAATGTTTTCTTAAACCATTTCTGTGTTTTTTCAAACATGGTGGCAGTAATAAGAATAATGGATTCAATTGACGAATAATAAGGTTCAAGTTGTTTGTATAGTTTACCAGTAATAGTTGTATTCGCATCTATTTCGTCTACATAGATATTAATACGAATCTCGCCGATTTCTTTTTTTTCATATTCAGTGATTGTTTGGATAAATGCAACGATTGACCTCACTTGTTTACTATTATTACAGCAAATAATTGTATTTGGTAGATCTTCAGGACAAGATGCTTTGAAGAATGTTAATTCTAGATCCTTTAAACAAATATTACTAGTTGTTTGTTTATTTGATGACATCGTAATAGGTCTAAAATTTTCCTTAATAGATCTCGCTAAAATTTGTTCTGTTTCTACTAAATTATTATTGGTAAGAAAGAAATTTAATCCGAAATCATACTCGCTGTTTACTTCTTGTTTCATAAATTCGAATGATGCTTTGGTTTTACTCATATTAGCAAATTGGCAAGGGGCATTGACGATTTTTACCTCCGGATGATCCATAATCATAACAGAGTTCAATCATACCTTTACTTCAATTTTTATTTTAATTGTAACTTCTATAAATAGGTGGATGTCACCTAAATGTCACTTTGTCACCTTTGTCACCTTTTTTTCAAACTTTTTTCTAAGAACCACTTCCGAGAACACTTTTTAAAAAAAGGTGACAAAGGTGACAAAGTGACACCCCTCTATTTCCAACCCCCCCTGTAAAGAATGAAAATTTAATAAACAATATATAAACTAATAATAATCTATATATAATAATAAGAATCTTATGATAATTCATCATTTGAAAGTAGACAAGTAGGTGGAATGACTTTGAAACCGCTCCACCCTCCTCGCTCTCCGCCACATCTTAAATCTTTAACATATTTATATTTTCCAATACGCATGAGTTCTGCATTGATTTCACGAATGGGTTTTTTAGTAAGACCCATCATTTCCTTTTTACCACACTTTCCGTCAGGATCAATGATAAAATTATCATTAAAGAATGATTGAAAAGCATCACAATCGTTTAGTGTTTCCTCTGTTGCCTCCTTGAACTCCTCAGGCATATTTATTCTCTCTAAAGAATAATATTTGTTTGAGTATTGAAATAAAAGATATATTAATGCGTGTTTGTATTGTCCTACTAGTTTATCAGATAAGAATTTATCTTGAATGAAAGAGAGATTTTCATAATCATCTTCAGTATTTTTTTTACTAAAATTAGAATTGAATGATAATTGACGAAATCGGTTTGCAACACCTCCATCCGCTTCCATATTAGGATTTACATTACCAAGAATGAATTGTTTATAATATACTGGGATATTTTCTTCTGTTCCGAACATGACTTCATTTGTGATGGTTTTTCCATCCGCAATATCTTTTATCATTTCGATATTTTGTTTTTTTGCTGATAATTCCTCTAAAAACACAATTCTTTTTCCACGAGTTTTTGTAAGATGTTTATGAGGTTTAGAGTATCCATCTTCAAAGGTTTTTCGTTCAATCTTATATACATAGTTTGGCATAATCTGTAGAAGAGCATCAAATATGAGTGTTTTACCATTGTCCCCACCTATTCCAATACAGAAATACATCGCTTTTTCAAGATGTGCCTCACCAGTCATTGAATGTCCTAAAACCTGAAGATAATACTCAAGGTGTGATTGATTACAATTACAAATTTTAAATATTACATCACGAACAAATTGAATGTCCTCATCACTAGGTTTTTCATAATCAAAAGGTAATGTTTTTGTGAGTAGATATTCTCTCTTTATATCTTTAATGAAACTCATTGATTTTAAATCAAGTATACCATTTTGATACGCTATGGTGTTGATGTTCGCATCCAGTTTATTAATGAATTCGTCATCAGTAAGTAGATGAGATAAGTGGGTGGTAATTTGAGATGTAAATCCACATGAATCGCATTTATCATAAAATTTTAAAAATTGTTTTTGTTTTTCGATGAGTTGATCTCGTGTAGATTTATTTTCTTCATTATCTGTTGTCGCTTCAAGAACTTCTGCCGTGACCTTAAGTGCCTGATCTAAACGACGATGAATTTCACTTATGACTTGGTATGTAGGAGATTTTACCTGTTCCCATAGTTGAGTTTTTTTATTACATACCCACCATTTTTTATCACAAAATACAATACAATTTTTAAGTGTTGTATGGATACGCTCCGCCACAAATCTCGCACCTTTTTCAATATCATTCACTTGAATGAGTGTGTTCCCTGTGAGTTTTAAATATGCGTCTTTGTTGGATAATTTTGCATAATATCTTAGTGTCCCCTCTGTAGGAGAAATACATAAATTATCATATTGTTCCCATATTTTAGTTCGTTCAAACCGATGTTTTTTTCCGCCCTTTTCAGAGAATGCAATTGCGTCTTGTTCCGTAAATCCGCATTTTTTCATAGCAAGAATAATTGAACGCCATTTATCAAAATCCTCACAATATTCAGAACTAATTAAATCTACAATTTTTTTTAGTTGTTCGCTTGATGTAGGTAGTGATCCTTCAGTAGGTTGAATTGTTTTTTCTTTATCCATAAATAATTCTTTTTTGAAACATTTTCCAAATTTTTCTCCATTTAAATATGCAGGTTCTTCTGCTCCATACCACTCTTTATCAATAATCTCAAGAACACATTTGCCTAGGAAATCCATCTCACAATGTATCCCACAATTTACTTTTGTTTTTTTTAGGATAGGTTCTTTGTCGCCCTCAATCTCCATATATACATGATAACCCTTGGTGTTGCCTTTTACCCAAATACTCTCAATCCCAGTGTCTTGAAAGAGTTGTTCAGGAGTGTAGTCATTCGTATCAATATCAATCACTACATATTTAGATTCGTATAGTTTCATATATCTCGCAATATCCTGACCTCTCTTTTTAATATGTTTAACTTGTTGAAGTGTATAACCCTTTTTGATTGTATTCGCAACCATTTTTTTCTTTCGCTTACCATTCTCGTCTTGTATATACTCAACAAGGATGTATTCGTGGGGGATGTCGTTTAGGAAGGCAGGGTTTTTCATTCTATAATATTAGAAAAGAAAATATATTTAAGTGTTTTCCTAAATATATTTATTTTTTGGGTATTAGTTTTTCCTTAATATATTCTTACTCCACGATTTTCAGGATATTCGTCGTAGATTCCAATTCTTCGGAATTGCCTAGAGATATGCGTCCACTTATTCTCTTTTTTTTTGTATGCACTAACCTTGTCACGATTAGATGCCCTCCAGCGTTTGTTATACATTACTTGTTTTTCATGTCCCATTCTAATATAATATAAGGAGAGATTTTTATATTGTTTTTTTCCTAAATAAAAGTAATATCTTTTTCTAAATTTATTTTGTAACATAAATAACAAGTATCAAACCAACAACGCTTTAGTGGGTCACTTCCCTTGATGAATTGAATGCGTTTATCAGGTATGATTATCTGCAATTTATCTCTCCTTAAACATTTGACAAATTGTTTTGTAATAGTAGAAACAGGAAGAATAAGGATAAAAGGTTTATCAAGTCCATTAAGACGTGTAAAGATTTTTTTTTTAATGGAGTATGGAGGATTACTCACGATAATATCGCCCAAATCGTTTTCAAAGAAATCAAGATCAGGACTACCTACCACATCAAAACCTAGTTCAGATAAATAATCCATAGATTTAGAAGTGGGATTGTCCAACATAAACGCCTCCCACAGGGTCTTGTCTTTTGGGATCAAATGGGCGATTGCCTCCCATGCATATTTTGGCGTGTTGTAAAAATTGTCGTGTTTGAATTCTTGTTTAATTGAAAGACTCGCCATATATTCTAATTAACATTATTTTTTTAAGTCTTGAGCGAATGGAGAAAATTTACCAAATCTCATACTAAATTTTGGTTGTTCCACTTCTTTTTTTGTGACTGGTTTCAGTGTGGAAATATCAAGGTCATTTGAAGTTATTATGTCAATGAGTAACTCTTTTCGTTTCTTGTTGAAGTTCCTAAGGTTAGGAAGTTGTTCCCTGATTATTTTTTTTAATTCGTTGGCGGTATATTGCATGAGATCTTCCATATACATATATTAATATTTTATATTTTAAAATCTACTTTAAAGTTTGTTGAAGAGAGAATTAATGAATGTCATAAGTCTATGTCATCTCTAGGTAATGGAGATTCAACACTATTTCCACTAGACGATGAAGACGATGAAGAATTACTATTTTTTGTTTTAGGTGGTTTAGGAATTTTTGGGAGTTCCATAAACTTATCCTTAATCGATCCTGAAAGAAGATTTGATTTTTCCATAAGGGTCATGTATTGTGCGTAAGTCTTTTCAAGATATACTGATCCTTCTTGTTGCCGTCTACTTCTCTCTAACATCCTAGTTTTTTTTATATTTACTGCTAGAGAATAAAACAACTTACTACATTCATTCTCCTGTTCCATCGTGTCTGTTATTTTAAGAAAGAGTTCAATACTATTCAATATACTTACAATTAATGCAAGTCCACAAGTAAGTGCTGATATATGATTTTGATGAAGGTAATTTGTCAGTCCTACTGAGGACACACTTCCAATTGAAGAGAGAAGGATGGTTGGAATACGAAAGTATTTGACAACTTGTTTATAAAAAAAATATGACTCCTTGTGTTTCCTACTCATTACCACCGCATTTTCTCTTAGGTTATCGAGGACTGCTTCAATATCTCCACTCCATTTATTTTCCATATACTATTTAATGATATTTTAAACACATAGCGTATAAGTATTCTAATTTCTCGTATAGTAATAATTGATTAAAAAAATCTTCAAATAAAGTTACAAATTCCATTACATTATTCACCCATTATTTCTCCCTCTGTGTGTGGTTCGTGGTCGGGTTCGGTATCAGTCCAATTTTTTAATGAATGTTTTTTCAAAGGATTTACATCATCACTTTTTATTTTCTTTACACGACCTATAGTTCCACTCCCAGTAAGGGCAGTACTGATTACATCTCCCTCTGTATGATTATGAATTAGTTTTTGTTTAAGGAGAGATTTATCTTCTTTCTTCAAACCTTTAGAAAGTTCTTTTCCAAACTCTTTAGTATACCCAGTGTTAAATACCTCTGCCGACTTTACATTTTCTCTTATACTCTTACTCTTCGCCATTGCCGAAGTTACAATTGAACCTCCAAGACTATGACCTACCAGCGTGACCGAGTTAGGATCTTCATTTTTCATGTGGTCTTTTATTTGTTTTCTACGAGATGAAAATTGTTTATCGTGTTTAGACAAACCAAGTCCTAGTTTAATATCTGAAAGAATATCTTTTTTATTTGTGATGTCTGTGCCTTTGACGTTCACAAGACTAGATCCATCTTTATGGCGGTACACTGCAACGCCTCGTTTAAGTTTCTCAAGGGAATAGTCCGTGCCTTCTAACGCTTTGTTAATTTTTTTTGTTGCTTTTTTTTTTCCGTGTTTATCCACGTGGTAATGTAGTTGACTCAATTTAGAATAAGTTTCAGTGGGCATAATATTATATGTTGATATATTAATGGATTTCTCGGTAGATATTCTAATCCCAACATACCAACGAAAGAAGTTTGAAGGGTTAATCTCTCTTAACATAAATAAACAAACCTATCCATTAATTAAGAATGTAATCATCGCAGATGACTCAAACGACAATTTACATTTAGATATTAACTATTCAGTATTAAATTACAAAGTGGAACGAATGAGTATAGGAGCAAAGCGTAATTTTTTATTAAGTAAATCCACAAGCAGGTATGCAGTCTTTATGGATACAGATGATATGTATCACCCTGACTACATCTCCCACAGCATACACACATTACTAATGAATGGGAAGAGTATAACAGGAACGTCGGACATGTTAATGTATTACCAAGATCAAACCTACAGGTTGAGTTGTATATTCCTTCATGCCATAAATGAGGCGACCCTCGTCATAGATACACATAATGTTCAATTAAAATTCAATGAACAGAATTCGAGTGAAGGGTTAGAACCATTAAAAAACCATATAGGCGACATAGTGCAAAGTGACATCAATAAGGTGATGATGTGTTTGTGTCATCAAGAAAATACAATTAATAAAAAAATATGGTTAGAAGAGAGATATAAAACAGATTTTGATATGGTTGAGTATGACGACCATTTAAAAATAATATCATCACTAAATATATAATGGCGTATTCAAACTTTAATAGTCCGCAATTAGCGACCCCCCAAGTTCATGCATTCGTGCCTCCAGGAAAATTCCTCGATATTGACGAGAAGTTTTACAAACAAAAAGAAGATATCCACCCAAGAAGCGAAGAAGGATTTGGGCGAATGGGGCGACCTATCCAACCTTATGGGCAAAATGTAAATTATCATTCAACAGCGTTCGTCCCAAAGGCACAGGGTTTAACATCCCAAGACCTTAAGGTGAATTACCTTTCTTACCTATACAATCAAAAAACAGGATTTGATGCAAACCACCCACGATAAAATATTGAATTAATATATAATGAGTATTCCACTAAATAGCAATTCCCAACTAAAAACTTTATATCTTAATTCGCAACTTGGAACAAAGACAAACAACATATATAATTTTGAGTTTGCGACACCCATAATATGCCCATTGAATCAGCAGATAATCATATCGGTTAGTGAATTCAGTGTACCTTACGTATTTCCATTATTCAACTCTAGTAATAATGTTATAGCAACAAGCGAGAGTGGAACACCTTACACATTAATCATACCTGATACGATACGCAATCCTATAGATTTCGCAGCCTACTGGAATGGAAACAAACCAGTAGGATATACATCAACATTAGTGTATAACAAACAAAATTTTAAATTTACTTTTTTTTCAACGTTTCCATTAAGCATCACAACCGACACAACATGTGGTCGTATCATTGGTTTAGAATACATAAACAATGTCGTTCAATTATCCATCGGTTCAGTAGTCAACCCCACGTGGCATCTAGAATTACCATCAACTATAAACTTTAGAGCGACCGATCAGATATTCATAAAAACCGAGGAGTTGACCTTAAACAATGTGAATAGTTTTGGAACAATTACAAATACACTTGCCCGTGTTCCGGTTAATACAATGCCCGGTTCAATTATTTTTTATCGACCAACCGAACTTAATCGGTTTATCATTCCCAAAAAAACCATACAAACATTAAAGGTAGGATTAGTAGATGCATTACAAAAACCTTTAGATATAGGAAGTCAATCATTTCAATTACTTTTGAAAGTAGAGTTTATGTATCCATTAGATGAAGAAACCCCATACGACAAGGGGAGCATACCCTATTTTATGAAGAACGAATTAAGATTGCCTGACGAAGAAGAAGAAGAAGAGGAAGTCCCATTTGGGGTTTAAAATCTAATATATATTTATATATGGCGAGAATTGGAATGAAGCAATTACGAAGATACGGCGTTGGAGTCAAACAAGGAGTTCATGGTGTCAGCAAATTTGGAGTAAAACTATCACACTCGGCCGCAGGTCTAGCACCTCTAGCAGGTCTTGCCCTCGGACCTGAAGCGGGTGTAGCGGTTGCCGAGGCTGCTGGTCTAGGAGGTGCGGCTGCCTCTGCCCTTGAAAGAGTTTCTCGTTAAAAGGGGGAAGGAAACATATATATTTTTTATCTATACTTAAAATATATATGGCTGAAGCATTCTCTGAAACTCTCGCTTATCCTCAAGTAAAGAAACGTGCGGTTGCGTCCCGTTCGTTCCGCACAAAAATCACACCCAGCAATGGTTCTACATTCACCGGTGGAAATACAATTCACCTAGATCTCCCCGGTAATCTTGCCGGTCAATACTACAACCCTAGTCAAATGTATCTTAAATTCAAAATACAAAACAGCGTAGCGGCCACCCAATTTGATCGTGCTGGTGCGGCCGGTTGCATTAAACGGGTTCAAATCCAAACCGCTGGAGCCCAACTATACGACTGCAATAACTGGAATGTTCTTGCTACTGCTCTTATGGATACTGATTGTTCGGCGGACTGGAAAGCGTCTTCGGGTTCGGTTCTTATGGGAACACAAGGTGATGCCCTTCAAGGCGAGGCACTTGGGGCTGTGGCTGCTCGTACCTACTGCGTGCCTATGATGCTAACCCCTCTTTCGATGGCAACTCCGGCAAGAATGATACCGGCTTTCAGTCTTAGTTCGCTGTCCTTCAGAATTACATTAGAAAATGACTCCATCGTAGGCAACACCGCCGGTGCCCCAGTATTCACCTACAGCGATGTAGAAATGGTATGCCTTATGACTGAACTCTCGCCTGGAGCCCAATCTCAAATTGATTCCATGACCGGTGGTCAATACAACATCCTAGCCAACTCTTACCTTAACTCCCAAGCGACCCTTGCGGCCGGTGTAACATCGCTCACCGCCAATCTTGGCATCAGCGTTTCCAGTCTTGAACGCATCCTCGTAGTACATCGCCCAAGTGCTACCGCCAATGCGGCCGGTGCTTTCTCGCTCGGCAATCGCACCACATCGGGTTTAGGGGAAGTTCAATTTTTGATCAATTCAGAGTCGTACCCACAACGCCCAATCCTCGTAGATGGTCGTGGTGCGGAATCGTATGCCGAACTCCTCATTGCCGATCACGCCCTCGTAGATTTCCGCAAAGGCAATTGCATCCTCAATGGTTTTGCGGCCTCGGCTGCGACTGGTGTGGGTGGTGTTGTTCCTGTAGGCACAGGTGCTTTATCAGGCAATGCTCCTGATGTAGTGAAAAACGATTGCTTTGCTCAACTTGATGGTGCTGGTACAACTGCTGGTACAGCGGAAATAGCTAATGCGGCTGCCGACTCCAATGTAGGAACATTCCTTGCGGCCTGCGAATTTGAAAGTGGTTTATCTGATGGTAAATCGTCCCACATCTACTCGGGCATTTCCACCATCGCCTCGGTCGTGCAATACAAAGGAACATACTCGGGCGCTCAAGCGGCCGCCGATGTTTCGTTCTTTGCTCAACACACCATAATGATTTCGCTTGACATGCGTGGCTCCGGAGTGTATGCCGTATCGGTCTAATCACCACAAAGAAAACTAATGATTATAATTAAAAAACTATGATTATAGACTAATCATAGTTCTATAAATAGATTTATTCATTATTATTTAACTAAAAATGAATAAATAACGGAATATTCACATTAATAATTAATAAAAATTGATATAATTTTAAAATATAATCATAATTAAGTATATTTTATTTGATTATATCAATTTTTCACATTATAATTGAAGTTATTAATCGTTAATTTGAAGATTTCAAAGAGGAATAGCCTTGCGATATGAAGCAACAGGTTCGCCAACATCAGGAGTTTCTATTTCAAGAAGAATTCCGAATAGTTTATTTGCTAGAGAAATAGGGATGTTATTTACATTCTTAAATCCGAATTCAATCTGCTGGATGTTACCTGCTATCATAAGAGGGCAACCATACTCGGGTGCTTTGTGATGATAGTTCGTCCCCTTTACATGGTCGAAGGGACATATTGCTAGAACTGGATCTCCCTTGTTGATATTCATTTGATTAGATACCGCACCTTTGAAAATCATAATCAATCCTGATGCTAGGTCTTCGTCACTTACGAACTCTAGTTGTTTAAGTGACAGCATCGCATACGGAGGTAAATCATTAAGCATTCCGTTAATGTTAATTCTGATTGTTGAAGCAGTTTTTGTAACTATGTCGCTATTACCATCTGTTGAGTAGTTGTCAATATATATTGTTTGTTTCACCATTATATATTGACTTAATATTTTATTCTGTATCACTTCCCATATTCATCGCTTTACTAATAGGGTCGTCTTCTGCATTCACGTTGTAGAACCCCTGAACAACCGAGAGTGATGTGCCTCGGTCAGTTGCTAATCGTTTGATAGATGCACTATCATCTTTGTCGTAGTAGTGATCAATCATCATTTTAAAAACCTTTGCTTCTCCCATCTTGTTAATGTATAGTTTTCTTAATCCGTTGCTGGTCTGTGCTTCGGTAATTAGTTTTCCAACTCCTGATTTTTTAACCGCCTCGTGAAAAAGGTTGTCATGAATCTCGTGTGTTTTTTTTCCATATGTTTTATGTGTCTTGTAATCATCACGGATATAAACCACTTTGTCTTTTTTAAGTAGAAGATAATTCTCTCCTTCTTTCATTTCCTTTTTAGTTTTAACAATGGAGAGATTAAGATCTTTGTTTCTTACTCCATACCGCATCATAAGATAATTCACAATGTATTTTTTCCATTCGTCCTTAAGGTGTGCTTCTGCTAGTTCTTTCGTGAAGTCAACGTAAGACATAAGTTTTTCACCAGCGTCCGCCATCTTGGAAACTTGGTGTGCTTTTTGTTGCTGTTTTAATTCACTACGATATTCCTTAAGTTTTTCAACACTTAATTCTTTGATGTTTCTTAATACGATAATTAAGTTTAACATATCAAGTCGGGTGTTGGGGTTTTCAAATGAAGACACATGCTCCTTAACATAATTAAGTTTTTCATTCGCCTTCATCGGTGGTTTGAACTTTGCTTTCTCCATTCTCTTAAGCAATGACAGATAAACTTTTTTTGAAGATTCACTTATTTCTTTTTCGTTGATTAATTCCTTTAGATCCATATATATATACTAAAGATTATTTTTTTAAATTAAACGCCTTAATTAATTATGCTACTTTTTCAACTGTTAAATTCGCACCAGGCGTCATAACCAAACCAGAAA
>Ga0181390_1000352_pt1 | contig 20501 bp, 7 predicted proteins | sample 13SPOviralmetaG_FD_130085 | JGI IMG/M metagenome (GOLD analysis project Ga0181390, IMG submission 130085) | Marine viral communities from the oligotrophic San Pedro Time Series (SPOT) site, San Pedro Channel, CA, USA - 13 SPOT_SRF_2010-07-21 | ecosystem: Environmental > Aquatic > Marine > Strait...
ATAGTTTGACGAATTAACTGATCTTTCATGTCAAACTCCATACGAGTTATTTCAGGATCTTGGGGTTCAGGCAATAACTTAGCTTCTGCTATATCTGCTTGAAGCGTAAACCACATACCGACTAATGTAGCTATTAAAAATGCGATACTTGCTAAAGTTTTTATACTTACTTGTACTGCTGTATCCTCATTAAGTTCTTTTGCCATAGTTAAAATATTAAATAATTTATTCCTGTTTTTAATTCATACGAAGGCATACCCCAAAACTTTAAATGTTTACCCTCAACAAACAAACTAAGATGTCTATTTAAGTTTACACCAAATATTAAACCAGTATCCCATTCTGCTTGTGCACTTCTTTGATAAGAAAAGTCTGTTAAACCTTTATGTAAAGGATATAAAGATCCCCAAGCATGCAGCCAGTAAGTATCTCTATACAAATAGTAATCTAATCCTAGAACCGCAGATACTTCTTGCTGAAGTCCTATATCTTTTAACACGCTTTCATTGTAGTTAGTAACTAGCTCTCCAAAATGATATTTGTAAAACTCGTTATCACTTGAAGATAGCCATTCTATTTCTCCAGCTTCTTCATCAAATCTTAACCAGACCCCATCGTTAAACCTAAAATAGTTTTGGCTTATAGCAAAATCTTCCCACTCCATGTCTACATCTTCAATAGGATTAAATCCATAAACAGGATGAGAACGATGGGCTACGCCAAAAGTAAAGTCTAACCCACCAAAACTTTTGCGTAACCTAACCTCGCCCAAAGAATACTTTAAATCTATTAATTCATTATTAACATAATTAGCTTTAGCTGTATACATGTTAGATATGTATCTCACATTGTATTCTTGTTGAGCTACCTCTAATCCATTGTTTCTTACAAAAGAATATTGGAATAGATACTCAAGTCCAGGTGCGTTAGATATTGTAGCATAGTCAGTTGCCTGATGTTCGTTACCTGTATAAAAATTGCTTTGTTTAATTTGATAGTCAAATCTTGCTATTTTTCGTATACCTAGTGTAAAAATAACATTAGGTGAGTATTGCGGTGTAAGTTCTATTAACTCCCCATCTACAAAGTTGGGTACAAAGTCGTAAGGATTGTCAGCCTCTGTACCTTGAACTCTAAAACTAGGAGCTCCTATCTGCGGAGTGTTAGTGGTGTAGCTAGCGTAAAACGTAGCAAACCTTAAAAGGTTCAACTGCGCTGTAGCAGTTAACGAAGTTAATATTAATAAAACAAATATTAATTTTTTCATTTCTTTGCAAATTTTTCTACTCCTGAAATTCCAAATGATCCAAGTACAACCCATACAAATGAGTCATACACAAACTCGTTTATAACTAAGTCAGTTCCAACCCAACCTGTTACAAGGTCTGCAATCATTATTAAGCACATAATAGCAAAAGCTACAAACCCTACTATTGCTTTTTCATTCCAATTATTATTATCTTTAAATATTTCCATATTACATTACTCTAATTATTCCTCTATCATTCCACAAAGCACCTTTAGGTAAACCTTTATAGCTTGTAGGTAATCTAGATCCATCTAATTGTGATGGATCTGTTTGTGCAGGACCTCGAGGTCCAGTAGAACCTGCGGATCCTCTTGCGCCAGTATTACCTGTATTACCCTTATCTCCTTTTGCTCCTGCAGCACCGGCTGATCCTGTAGGACCTTGAGGACCTTGAGGCCCCGTAGCACCTTGCTGCCCTACTACATCATTTAGAAGATGATCTCTTAAAGAGTCAAACTCGTCTTGCATTTGTTGCAATTGATATAAGATAGGTCCTAAATGTGGATCGTCTAGCATTACGATATTTCTACCAGATGCTACATCTTTATCCCACAAATCTTTCATGTGTGCAATTTTAGTAGCGCTAATTGTATCTGCTCTACCTCCTGTTTTAGTATATATACCTTGATATTTTTTATTATTTAATGCCATTATGAATTATCTATTATATAATATTGTATGTATAAAGTTATACTGTTTAAACTCCCAGAAGTTATCGCACCAGTAAACGCTGCGGTAACATCTTTATCGACAGCTGCAGTTAAACTTGCTCCAATTTCCCCACTATAATCAGCTTTTAATTGCCATGTTCTATCTCCATTTTCATTATACATAAACCTTCTTTCATATAATATTGACTCAGAGTACACTGTAGTTCCATTGTATCCAATACAAAGATCTACAGCAGCGCTTTGTGCGGTACCAGTATCTCTATCTATTAAAGCTATAGCGTCTCCTACCATTATAATAGTGTCAGTCCCTGCGTGAGCTATTAGCATTATAGCTGTATTATGCATGTTATTTAACTGAGCTTCTGTAAGCACTACTTTAGCTTGTTTCCACAATATATTTCCTGTGGATACCGCTGCAGGAAAAGAAGGTTTAGCAGTGTTTGCTTCTAGAGCTATAACTAAGTCGTCTGACATTGCACCCCAAGAAGTGTTTGTAGCTGCAGGTATTGATATTGAAGCCCCGTTTGTAGTATTTATTTGCAGTTTAGTAGCAACTGCAGTAAAAGAAAGATCCCCTACTACATTTGTATTTTTTAATGTATTAGCCGATATAGCTGATGCTTGTCCACTACTTATTGTAGTTGTGTTTCCCGCTAATGCAGTTGTGCCGCTTGTACCTAATTGAAGTAAAGCAGTGTCTCCAGCAAGAGCTGTTGTAGAGCTTGTACCTAATTGTAATAAAGCGGTATTACCTACTAGCGCTGTACTTCCACTTGTCCCAAATCCAGGAAATGATGTTTTTAAAGTATTAGCCGCAATAGCAGTTTCTATATTTGCAATGTTAGGTATAGCTATTGTACCTGTAAATGTAGGACTTGCAGTAGGGGCTTTTAACCCTAGACTAGTTGTAACTGTAGTAGAAAAATTTGCATCATCGTTTAATGCTGCAGCTAACTCATTAAGTGTATTTAAGGTTGCAGGAGCTGTATCTACTACAGCTGCTACTTCAGCATCTACATAAGCTTTAACAGATTCTGCAGAAGCTACGTTAGTAGATAACGCACCAGTCATTGTATCTGAATCTATAAGAGGAAGTTGAGTATTTGTATCTACAGAGACAAAATTTAATTTACCTGCAGTGTCATCATATGTTACAGCAATGTTGGTTTCAGTGCCTCCGTCAACCATAGCGCCTACAATATCTTGTAATTGCTCCGTTGTGTAATCTGCAGATACCCCAACATCTGTTACAGAATAATGCACAATAACATTTGGACCTGCAACTGCAGCATACAATTTGTTATCTGTTGCGCTATCCCCAAAAATATACGAATTAAAATCTCCTAATGGAAAATCTTCTTTTGTAAAAATTTTTGGTGCTTTAGATGAAATAGTAAACTGATGCAACGGAACTTTTCCGCTAGGAAACGTACTTGTATCAGTAGTTGTAGAGTATATAACAATCCCAGACGAAGTGACATCATTCTTAGAAGTAAAACTTATAAAGTCTACTTGCTGTAGTTTTTCACTATTACTGCTTATTTGTAAATCTGCAGCTTCTGTTAATAAAGATCTATTTACTCTAAGTGCCATTTTATTCTGATTCTAACAGTTCATCTAAAATTAATAAATTCTCTGCAGTTATTTCATCATTTATAATACTTCTAGGTATGCTATTTAATTCTAAGGTAATCTCTTGTTGTAAGGCAGTTTCAATAGCTGCTAGCTGTTCTTCTCTTTCTTGTACAGCTTCTGGGTTTGCATCTTTAATTGCTTTTATTTGAGCATCTGCATCTTCAGCCCCAGAAGCTATAATACTTTTAAACTCTACCATAAGTAATTGATAGCTTTCAGGCGGAACGTCAAAGATGTATCCACTCAAATTATCTTTAAGAGTGAAGATGTTATCTCTAATAATAAAACTAAAGTCTTTTCCTTTTAAATGTACTACAGAAAATAATCCTTTTAGTAGATTTAAAAAATGTCCTTTTGTTTTAGTTAAAGTCGTTTTTGTCATGGTATTACTTTTTGGTTAGTTAATAATTTTTGTTTCTAAACTTTTTAACGGGCTTCCCGTCAGTTTTGTATTTACTTGTTATAGGATCTTTTCCTTTAGGATTCTTGCCTAAAGGTAGTTTCTCTTTAATAGGCTCTTTGATTGGGATCGCTTCTCCATCAGGACCAAAATCTACTCTGTCTGCACATGAATTTATATTTGCAGATACACAACAATCGTCACAATTTTGAGCTACAGAGCATCTATAATTAACATCCCATTCTCGTCCATCAATACAAACTACATGGCAATTACAATAAAAATCATCTCCTTTACCAACTTCGTCTAAAAGCTCTAAAGTAGCTTTTCTTTTCATTTTTACAGGAGACTGCAATGCTTGTTTAGCTCTATTACTTTCTATACCTGTAAATTGCTCATCTCCATTCTTAAATGCAAATGTAAGGAATTTATCAAAGTAATTTATACTATCAACGCCTTCAGTGTAAGTAACTTTTCCTTCATAATTATATCCTGCACAATTGTAGAACCCTTCAAATCCTACTTTATTCATTACATAATCAATTAACATTAAGGTCCATAAAGTAGCAGTATCTGCTGGGTCTAACATACCTGTACGTAAATTAGTTAAAACTGTTTTACCTTGGGCGTTAATTGTATCTGCCAATGCATCAAGTATATCATAAATATCTGTAGGTACACAAGGGTTTTCGTAGATACAAGATCCATCATCTTCAATAGCTATTGGAGCTTTAACAATTCTCATACGTTGCGCAGACCCTCTAGGAATAGCTCTAACTGAATTTACAAGAGGTTGGAAGTTAATTGCTTCCGTGTCTATACAATCTGAAAGAACTTGTTCTGGACATAATCCTGGGAATGACAATGATTCTCCAAATGGGTTTGAAGCAGAAATATTTTCTGGCGCTAAACACACATTATCACAATCTCTGTACGCTGCACTATAAGTACATTCTCCATAGACAGTAGCCGAAGGATTATAATTACAAGCTATAGGATCTTGACATCCTTGTATATAAATACAAGTACCATTTTCTAATGTAGCATCTGCACTATAATTTAACGCATTAGTATCTGTACACCCTGGATATACGCAAGTTCCATCATCTATATTTGCAAAAGGATCATAGTTTCCAGCAAGTAATGTAGTTGTAGTATTTACGCCTGCAGTATAAGAATTAGTTGCTCCCCCTTCAGCTGTAAAAATAGGATCCCCTAACGTTGGATGAGAATACGATATTCCAGTATTATCTGTACATCCGTAACCGTCTGTAGTTATTATAATAACATTACCTTGTTGACTAACAAAACCTGGGGATGTACTATAAGTTTCTATATCTCCGTCATCAAATGAACAATTTACACCTGAATGTCTAACTGTTTGAGATCCAATTTGAATTGGGTACCCAAGGCTAAAGTCAGGAGCACAATGCTCGCTAGAAGTACTATATAATATATAGTGATAAGATCCTGGAGCTAATCCAGTAAGAGCTATTTGATTAGTAAATTGCTCTAATGGAGTGTAAGTATTATCTTGAATTCTAAACCAACGTATTTCGTAATTTGGAGTTTCCCCAGTTGTAGTAACAGGTGATATAGTTATTGCCCCATCTTCTGAAGATACTCCATTTAAGGAAGAGGTGTTATTAGTAAATTGTACATACGGAGAAGTTACTGATGTAGCTGACCAATCATCACAATATAAACAAGTACCATTATTTTGATTTGTATTTGGCTCATAATTATATGCAGAGTTATCCGTACATCCTGGAGTATAAGTACATAAAGCAGATACTGTAGCAGTTTCATCATAGTTTGTAGCACATTCATCCATACAACCAGTTACTGAAAGTATACATGAATCATTATCTGTGTTTACATTTATAAAGTTTGCATTTGCACTAGTATCTAAAGGTAGTCCTACAAGTTCGTCCTCCCCATAATTATTGTAATTTAATGCTAACGGATTTGTACACCCTTCAATAACAGGAAAACATAATTCAGCGGTATGAGTATTTGGATAAGATACTGTATTTGGATTGCCTGGAATGTAAGGTTCTTCGTAATTTGCAGAACTAACTTCTACACCATTATAAGTAAATGTAGATTCTATACATCCTTCAAGTATTGGTAAACAAGAGCCATCATCTAAGTTTGCTAATGGATTATACCCAAATGTTCCTGATTGTGTACATCCTATAACAGACGCAATACAAGAACCATCGTCTGCAGTAGCATTTGGATTAAAGTTATAATAAAGTAAATTATCGCTAGCATCCACAGTACCATCAGTACAACCATAAATTGCTTCTTGACAACATGTATTGTATTCACCATTATTTGAGCAAGATAAATTAGCTAGAGGGTTATAATTTAAATAAATATTATTTCCATTAGTATCTTTACTTGAGTCTGTGCAACCTACTATTATTGGAGTTCTACATCCTTCATTTTCAAATTGTTCTGAAGTATTACTAGGGTTTTCTTGTAAGTAAGAACTTAAACTTGTTCCTTGCTGAGTAAATGTGTTACATCCATTTGTAGGAATTCCATATGTACTACCATTTAAAAGCTCGAAATTAATTCCATCGTAATTAGTGTTGTATGCTTCCGTAAAATTAGGGTTAGTACAACCAATAGGAGATACGCAACTTCCGTCGTCTACAGTAGGGTAAAGAGTAGCACCATTTATAACTACAGCTCCAAAGTAATATTCACAATAGCTTTCATCTGTGCATCCATTAATTACAACTGTCTCACACATACTTTGAACATGTGCATTTGCGTCTGGGTTATATTCAACATAACTAGAATCTGTACACCCAGGGACTGCAATTATTCCGCAAGGATTAATACTATTAGAAACTGTTGTACCAGGGAAATCTGAATTAAGTGCTAAATCTCCTTCAAAGTTAGAAATATGATTATCTAGATAAAAGCTATTATGATCACATCCAAAAGTTACACCTTCGTTAGTTACTGTTGGAGATATACTATTTGCAAGACCATCAAATTCTACATAATTAGGATCTACACAACCAATTTTTCCTGCACAATCATTTGACCCTGCTGCGGCTTTTACATTATGCAAAGGATCGTAATTACACCACGAAGTTGTTACACTCGTTGGTACTGTATTTCCTGGGTAAGTGTATTCTACAATTTGCGATGGTTGAGTACATCCAATGTTTACAGTAGCATCGCCACATCCTAATAATAACGCATGATCAACCGGCACTCCATTAGATTGATTGTTTTCTAAAGAAACATTAGCCCAAGAAGAAACTACGCCAGTTTCACTTATAAATGACCCTTGATTTTCATCTATACCATAGATAGTGTTAGAATTCGTAGGAGTGCTTGTAGCTCCCCAATAGTCAGCAAAATGATCTAATACGCATCCAAACACAATTGGGGTATCACACGTATCGGGGTCAGACAAATTAATTATTGTATTAGGGAACGTTCCAATAGTACTACCTAAACTTCCTAAATATCCGTAAACTTTCTTATTATCAGGAGTACGTAATAAAGTAGCAGTGTACTCAGTAAATTCTACATCTCCCTCACTCCAATTAGGTGTGTAAGCTCTTTCTTTATTTGGGTATGATTCTAGATAGCCTGGATCAGTGCACCCTGGAGCTCGTGATGTATGACAACTACCATTATCTATTGTAGCCTGGTTTCCTAAAAAAGAATGGACCAGTGTACTATAATGATCTATACTAGACCCATCTATGTTTGAATTAGTCTCAGCGGTGGTTTTTAAATAATACTCTAAAAAGCCACTGTCTGTACATCCATATCTTACTGTACATGTAACACTTGCAAGTGAGAGTTCTAGAGTAACATCATTACCGGTACAAGCAGAATCATTAGCAGATTTATGAGTAATAGTAAATACTACTTTGGTTGCTAAATTAGGATCTACAAAACCAGAACCATTAATTCCTTCAGGATGATAAGTATGATCATAAGTTCCTGATGTACCTGCACCAGCAGCAGCATCATTATAAATATATGTATAAAGATTAACTCCTGTTTCAAAGTCTGCTAGCGTTTTAGAGCCTGAATTATAAATTTGAGTATTACTAGCATTTTTAGTTACAGCAGTTATTGTTTGTATTTGATTGTAATTAATTACTCCCGACGCAACTCCGTTTTCAACTAAAGCAGGCCAGTTAGATACATCAATTTGAGCATTTACCCCAAAAGAAGGGTGTTTCCATTCTTGTATATCTATGTTAGATATTGTAAATGTACTCCCGGCGTTTGAGAAAAATTCAAATGCTAAATCTTTAAATCCAGTTCGCACCCCTTCAGTAAAAAACACAATAGTTTTTTCTTGATTTGCATTATATCCAGCTGCCGATAAATATAGTTTAGGACTATCATTGTAAGTTTGTAAACTAGGGACATCAGTTATAGCAGCAACCGTTGATTCGTTTACAAAGTAAACGGCTAGACTTGAGTTATAACTTGCAGTCGCAGTTAACGATATTCTATATTGTTTATTAGCATCTAAATTAGCTAAAGCATCTAAAATATATATATTAGCATCAGCTGTGTGAGTTAACGTTGTTGAATTAGTTAACGCAGTAGCAACTCCAGTTGTATAGTCTTTCCATCCAGAAGTAAAATCAATAGTATCATAAATATTAGTCTCATAAACTGTTGGTAAACCCCCATCACTTGTATTGTAAAGTGAAGCACAATTAGACGTTAAACTTATAGGATAAGTTGCGTTAGCAGGAAGATCAGTTTCATCAAAACAACAAGACTGATTTTCTTGATTTACAGCTACCCCCCATGTACTTGGTTGGTTTGCAAGTGCGAGTGCTGTTGTAGCTTCACCACCTAAATTGTTAGAGATAAAATTAGCTGCACTTGAATTTGTACACCCAGGCACAACATCAAAACAACTATCTGCTGCACTACTAGTAGAAGTACCATTAGTATTTACATTATATAAATAAGGAACATTTTGTAATAGCTCTTCATTTGTGTAAACAACTCCTGTAGATGGATTTACATCTACGTCTTGATTATATTGTATTCCAAAATTTAATAAAGGAAAATCTGCTGCAGCGTAAGCGACACCTGTTGTAGGGTTTATATTTCCAGCATGGTACCAATTATTAAAGTTAAACTTACCCGCAGTTTTACATCCAAATACTTTAGGGAAACATCCATACACGGAACCTTCAAACGTATTAGGAGACGGCGTAGCACCATACTGACTACTAGATGGATCTGTTCCATCACTTAAAGTTAAATCAGTATAAATAGGGTGGTACGCTCCTAAGCTTGTTCCATATAATGTACCGGCACTATTGTTAGCGTAAGTATCATCATACATATTAATAGTAGCTGAAGTACTCCATCCATCGTATGCCTCACCTCTTACGTCATTACCTGAAGGCGCTGTAGTTTTATTAAAGGTAGGATGAGATGTTTGAGTTGTAGACGCTCCTACACCTACATGCTGATTTGCAGGTATAGCGTAATTAGTGTCCATACAACCTAAAACATGCGCACCAGTACAATCATTGGCTACATGCTGATTAACGTTTGGATTAAATCCTTGTTGCGGAAAACCACCAGTTAAAGCATTAAACCCATCAATAGCTGCAGTGTTCCATCCGTCGTCCGTACACCCCTGATGCGTAGCACAAGTATCATCTAAATGTAAATCAAGCTTATACTCGCAAGATGTACCAGTATTTCCATCATCCCCACTTTGAACAACATTACTATAATTAAACTTTATTACAATAAATACAGCTAATACTGTTGGAACTGAACTATAAATTGAAATATCAGTAACTCCAGCAACAAGTTCGTTGTACGTAAATGTTCGAGTAGGGAATGTAGTGTCGTTAATGTCAATTGCTCCATTACTTTGACGATAAGCGTTTACAGTAATATTACTAATTTTTGGCGTTCCGTCAGCATTTAAAAGCTGGTCTGGGAAAGTGCTATACCCAGACTTAAATCGAACTCCTGTAGTAGCAGCGCCTGCACAATTAGCTGAATATAATTCAAATAAAATTGGTTTAGCAGTAGAAGACACTCCACTATATGCATAATTTGATGGGGCGTATCCGTATGTATTTTCTTGTAACTCAAAAATACCGTCACCATCAGAGTCAGTTCCCGCTAATTGTATACAACAACTAGCAGTATCGTTTGTATTTGAGTTTGGATTATAATTTTGAAAAGGAGTTTTTGAACATCCTCCAATCGCATCTATACATGTACTATTATCTTGAGTAGTGTATAGTTCACTATAATTAATATGATAATCAGGAGATGTACCTGGGTCCATACATCCTGTGTATGTACATGGGTTAGAGGCATCTGTTGCGCTCACCTCATTAATAGTAGCTAATACGTCGTAATTATCTGCAGGATAACCTCCTATGTAATTTTCTACTGTATTTAACTCACTTGTCGCTAGCCAGGTTTCTAAAGTAAAAGTTCCTGGGTACGGAGAATAAGGAGCATTAATAAGCCCGCTATCTGTACATCCGTATTTATAACAAGACCCATCATCATATGTAGCAAATTCATTGTAGTTATCCATACCTGGAATCATACACCCGCCAAGCTTACATGATTCTTCTCCATTAGGTCCTACAGCGCCAACTGGTAAATCAATTCCTATCTCAGAGCTTACGTCTTCATTATAATTTTCCGCCCAAGCATCTCCTTCGTTAGCGTGTCCCGCAGGATATAGCCCAGAATCTCCACATCCAAATAAATAGCATGTATCAGACGATGTATGGAATACTTGCGGGTCTACTCTTACAACCGAAATATCTTTTACTAAGAATTCATACGGATCTCCTGTGTTAAAATTATAAAAAGCAATACCATTTGAATGAGTAGAAGCAACCCAATATACTGTGTAGTCTACCCAATCTTCTTCTAATATAAATCTATTAGTATTGTTAGGAATAGTGTTATAAACTCCCGTTGTCGAGTAATTTGGATTAACTTCAGTAAGGTAATGTATACCAACAGCTGCATCCGCTTCATCATAAGTAGATCCAACATAATCTGAAATTCCAACTTGTCTATTTCTGTCAGTATCCCAATTAGAACCTATTTTAGCTTTAAAGTCTAATCTATAAATATTACCTTCTCCATAATTAGAAAGCTGAGATAAAACAGCTCTAGGCTCTGCTGTAATGTGAGTATAATTTAAATTATAAGTCCAAGCAGGCCACGAAGCTCTAAATCTAGCTTCGTAATAAGGAGTTATCCAAACCCCAATTCTAGGCCCATCTCCTAAATGATAAGTCCTTCTCCAAGTTTCAGTAAGTGGGTTAGCAAAATAATTAGAACCTTTTCGTGTTGGCCATAAATCACCATTAGCATATTGCCCGTAGTCTCCTTGATCTATGTGAGTTCTTATAATATGAAAGTCTCCATCTATATTGTTTGTATTTCCTACAACAGAATATAATTCTGCATTATCTAACCCTAAAGTAATACCGCTTTCACTTCCTGCGTAACTGCTAAAACTTTCTTGACTTAAAACTACATCTTGACATGTTTCACGTTTTAAAACTATATCGTCTATAATAAAGTTAGAAGATGCTGCTGCACCAGAAATTTCTAAAATAATTAATTGAGCTTCGTAATGAGGTTTCCATTTAGTTGCAAAATATTTGTCTCCTTGGTTTGCTAAAACTGTAGCTGAAAGCTCAGTATAACTTAAAGCGTCAAAACCGGAACTCCAAGGAGTAGTATTAATAGTTTGTGTGGTAGAATCCCAAGTAACATTGTTAAATTCTTTAATAGTTGCAGTTACAGGTGTATCACTTGTAATTAATACTTCAAAATAATAATTATAAAGAAGAATGTCACTAGCAGAGACTAGCGGGTATTCTAAAGAAGTGAGTACTCCCACAGAGTTTTGGCTAGCAGTGCTATCATATTCAAGGATACTGTATTTAGAAACTACTTCCCCTGCAGCGCTAGGCTGAGGATTAAACGGACTAAGAACTACTCTTGCAGCTACTTCACCTGTATAAGACCCATTAGTTTCTACTTTTACATTAGAAGATGCATCTACTATACTTGTGTATGTAGTAGACCCCCAATACTCTGCATTAGTCTTGTTTGCTGGAGCAAGTAAGTCTGGTCCGAAGCAACTGTTTTGAGCGTTTGCTTGATTTGAAACATTACCAGTTACTGTAATTCCTTCTCCAAAGTTAGTAGCAGTTTCATCAATACATGCTTCGTATACACACAATGAAGGTGTAGCGTCTTGTATTGCGTCTGCATCATAGTTAGAAGCATTAGGATCTGTACATCCTTCATAGATACAAGGTCCAGAAATTGTAGCATTAGCTTGGTAATTAGTTGCAGCTTCTCCTGGGTTTACTGGAAGAGATTGAACTGCCGCTATTTCATTATTCATGTTATGAGTAACACCTACAGGAACATTTTCTAAAACATCATTTAATGTAGTATTACCTGTATTTTCACTTGCAAACTCTGTAATTAAATTAATAGCGCTTTGATTAACTCCTTCTCCTGAATCCATACAACCCTCATAGTAACAACTAGTTGAGGTAATTGCAGAAGCGGTATAGTCAGAAGATGCTCCAAAACAAGGATTACTATCATCTAAACACCAATGAGAATTATAAGCATTAGGATCAGTACATCCATATGTATAACAAGAGTTATTATCTCTGGTAGCAGTATCGTCATAATTTACAGCCCAAGACTCCGTACATCCTGACTTTACACAAGAACCATTATCATTAGTTGCCCAAGCTTCATAATTGTCAGCAGTTTCATCAGTACACCCATCATACGTACATCGACCATCATCAGTGTTAGCTAATGGATTATAATTTGTTGCAATTGGAGTTCCATCTAAAACCGATGAATCCGTACAACCTTCTACAACCGGTATACATAAATCTCTATCTGTATAACTGTCTACATCTACATTTGGAACTGCGGTATTAAGTATTTCAGTAAATGTCCCATCCGTATCTTTGATAAATACATTTGTTGTACCAGTACTATTTAAAAAATTAGAATTAGCATAAAAATTAAAAGCGTCTTTATCCAAACACCCTAATATTAAATTTGGATATAAATCTGAATTGACTTGATGTGTAATAGTTTGAGCGCATCTATTTACGTTACTTTCCCCTCCAGGCGCATTATAATACGCGGTAAAAGCTAAGCTGTCTAAAACATATATCTGTGCAGGAGCATTAATTTTGTAATAATCTACTAAAACGCCATCTAGTAAATCGTCATAAGTTACAAGAGATGTTACAATTTCAAACTCGTCTAAAACTTGTGTTTTATCAATATAAAAGGATACACCAGGTTCATAAGGACCATCTGAAGGACTGTCAACTGTTATAAAAACGCGAAGTCTTCTATACTTTAAAGTTACAGAAGTTTCATAGGCAGTTGCCATACTTAAACTTGGATCTCCTGTATTTATTGAAGGAGTCCAAGTAAACTCTAAATTTGAGGTACTTGGTGGAGTATAAAGTATACCGTCTTCAACTACACTTTCTTCTAGATACTCTACAGTAAATTGATCTGATGTTCCGGTAGTCCCATTAATAGCAGGACAATAAAAACATATTCTGTCGTTATCCGTGTTAACTGGAATGTTGTCTGTTGTAGCATTTGGAAATGGCCCATATATGGCAGACACATCTGATATATTACCATATGGAGCAGTACCTAATACAGATGGATCATCTTCTACTACATTTATATTATAATTAGTATTATGAGCTGCAGAATCTGTACATCCTAGTACTACAGGAATACATGAACCATCATCGGTATTAGCACTCGAATTGTAATTAAAAGCGGCATTATCTGTACAACCGTAAATTCTAGCAATACATGAACCATCATAACATGTAGCATTTTCGTTATAATTAACAGCAAGATCATGTGTACACCCATTAATTATTGGAGAAATAAGTGGATGACCATTAAACTGTGTAGTTTCACCAAACTGATAAGTTAATGACTGTGGAGTAAAAGGTATTGATCCGTCAGGATTTGTGTAATATTCTTCATATTGAAGTTGAAAATCTGCATGATATTCTATATCTGCATTTAAAGGCACGCCTTCGCCGCCAGTAATAAACGGAATATTTGCAGTTTGCGCAATATTAGAAAAGTTATGACTATCAAGCGTAGGGTCGTAAGTAAAATTAGCAGTTAACGCTGGAGAATCAGTTTGTTGTATACCTTCAATACAAGGTTCAATGTCAGCAATTTGTAATATTGGCACATACGCCGAAGTAAACGGATCTAACACAAAATCACCTATTGTAATAGGAGAACTAGTAGTATTAGTTTGTAGCTGACCTAAAACCATATTAATCTGAGCATTTGACAAAACAGATGGGCAAGCTTCTACAGTTACAGTATAAGCTTGAGCGCACCCAACTCCATTTGTTGAATGATACTCATCTTGAGAAACTACTTTAATTTCTGGAGCATACCCTGCACAAGAAGTAAGGTAATACATACAGTCAGTATAGTTACCAGCAGTTATTACTGCGTCTGGATCGTAATTTAAAGCAGTTTCATCCATACATCCAGAGACTTCATCTGGGTATTCTAAATATGGAGAAAAATCATATTTATCAAGAACCGCGCCTTGTGTAATAAGTTGGTATACGTAATACCCAACAGTTTTAGCGTCATCACATGCAACATTGTTATTTTTAAATTGCTGGGTAATATATCCGTCTGGATATTGTGCAACTTCTTTAATACTAAATTCAGTAATATCTCCTTCCCAAGTACTTTCTGCGTATAGCACAACATCTAGTGTAGTTAAAGACCCTACATAAGTAAAGTAATCAATAACAGTTTGTTCTGTATTATCAGAAAAGTATTGATTTTCGCCGTACGTAGAACTTGGACCAAAATTAGTTCCATCTGGTTGTAGTTCTACATATGTTTTAGCATAATCTGAGTAACTACTATCTGTATTAATTATATCAACTTTCTTTTTATAAAGTATTTGATATTTTTTGTTTGGAGTAACACTTATAGATTGGTGTAAACCAGTTCTTAAATTTGAACTAACACTGGCACGTCTAGCTACGTAATCACCTCCGCCTGAATCAACAAATGTAAATGCATCTGCAGCATTTCCGGCATTTGTCCAAACATTATTTGTATTATTGTCTGGGAAAGTAGAACTACCAAGTAGTTCTTCTCCTGCTGTAGGATCTGAAGTTATTGAACTTAAAAAACTACCAAATGACAAATGCATGTAATCTGGATTATCACTGTGATAAGAATTTGACTGAGGGTCACTTGAGTTAGTATTGCTACCATTTAAGGTGTGCGCATTAAGTATTGGCCAATAACTGGTGCCTCCCTGATCTCTTATTACAACTTCAGAATCTCCAAAAAGATCAAGAAGCATAGTGTAAGAATTCCACAAAAGGCCTGTTATAGGGTTTACTTTATAAGTTAAATTTTTTGCAAACCTAAACATGTACTGGTGAGAAGATCTTTTAAATCCACCATTTTCAGGTGTAACATATCCTAAATTTGAAAATTGAGTAACCAACCCTTTTGCACTATGAGGCATCATACTATGCACCGTACTAGTACTGTTTCCTAATAAATATGTAGTAGGAGTAGACGCTAAATAAGCCCCTGCAGATAATGTGTAAGTATGAATTGAATCTTTTTCTGGATTGGTTGCATAGCAAATAAAATTAACATTACCAGTACTAGAATCTTTTTTACCAATTACTTGTATTCTATTAGTGTACTGTGTACCTATTTGGTTATACCCAAAAGATACTGCAGGAGTAGCAGTTAAAGTTCCAGGCGTACCATTAGCAGCAGATATAGATGTAAATGGTACTAACTTGTCAGATAAACAAGATGTAAAAGCAGGTAGTATAATTCCTTGTAAAGTTGGGTGGTTCCAAGCATGAACAGCACTATAATGCGTTAAATAATTACCAAAACCTTCAAACCCTACACTGTCACTATAACTCTCTTGAGAATTTACAAAGTCTTCAGAAGCTGTAGAAATTAAATTGCCTTCGGCATCAAAAATATCTTCGTACCCTAAACTAATTATTTGGTCATTATAATTTTGGTTCCCTTCTGTCCAATCATCAATATGAAAATCATAAATACAATCATCTGCTGTATCTCCTACAATAGGGCTAACAATTGCTGAAGCAATGTAGTTAGATGCTGCCGGGTCTGTACAACCAAACGCGTTAACTCCATCTCCACAATTATTACTATACCTTCCTTCAATAAGAGAGTCAATACTAACTTTTCTACTTAATCTAACCTTTAATTCAGTTGCTACAGCTGTTGCATCTGTTGTAGCAGGACCTGTAGCAAAATTATACGAGTGAGAGTAAACATTATCCGTGTGAATAGTATTACTCCAATAAGATGCGTCTGTAAAATAAAATTCATCTTCATATCCCGATGTTGGGCTATGAATATTTTTATACATTGCAATTAAATGATCTGCATCTGGTAAAGACCAATCACTAAAACCTCCTGTAGTAGCATTTGCAGCTGCAGTTATAGCAGAATCGTAATTAAAACTACTACTTAAATGATTTTCTAAAGGGCATATGTATGCATGTCCATTATAAATTCTGTAAATTACACCTCCAAACTCTGGAACTTCTAATCCAACTTGCAGCGGTATATTGGTGCCTTCTAATAAATGTTCTGAAACAATTAAATTATTTGAAGGGCTTGATGCAGAATAATACTCATCTACACACCCAGAAATATAACACCCTCCGTCATTAATATAATTTGTCCAATTGCTCATTAAATAATTAGAACTTCCTGAAATAGTAGCTTCAGAATTAAAATTTGTAGCCGTCTCATCTGTACAACCTACAACTGAACTGTTAAAAACAGGAGTATTATTAATAGCAAGATCTTCTGGTACACTACTTAAATCTGCGCCAATTACAAAATTTAATGCTGTATCAATACAATAATCTCCTACTTCGACTCTATAAACAGTGTACATTGCTTCATTTGTAAATCCTGTACATCCTGTTGCTGAAGAGTGATTATACGCAAGCCCACCAACGGGATCAGCATTTACTGCGTATCCTATTGGAATATCAGTATTGTCGTTCCCAGCTTGAAAATTTGCTAATGATCCTCCAGGCACATAAAAATACGTACCTTGTTGATAACTAACTTTAGTTACGTTAGGATCATTAAATAAATATTCAATTGGGTTTTGAGAGAATTCTGGAGCCAGCGACACACCATTTAGTGAATCTTGAGTAATATCAACAACTCTAAAATAATAATATACTGTAGGTACTAAACTTCCATTATAATTAGCTGCAGATAAAGCAGAAGCAACTGCGGGAGCATCATTTGCAGAAATATTCGATAAAGTTATTGGAGGATTACCTCCTGTACTTCCTGTATAATTATATACAATAGTTCCATTTAATTCTGGATTTGTTAAATATAAAACAGGATTATTTTGAGTAATTACTTGAGTAGTAACTCTTTCTTCTGTAACTTTATTATATGTAAATCCAGAAACCGTTACTGACTCTGTTCTAGTTAAATCCGAAATACAAGAATCTCCTGTAGCTGGGTTTAACTGATGCATATTTGGAGCAACTCCAAGTAAAGTATTCATATACCCTAAATCACCGGAAGATACATTTCTACTTGCTATTCTTGGTAAAAATTCATCAACATTGGCACATAAGTCATCTACAGGAACTGTAAATGTACATAAAGTAGTATCTGCATTATAAGGCTCATCACTAGATGTTAGTGCAGTTTGAGTCCCTAAATCTTCAGCTACCCAATAATCTGTTTCAGTCCAACTGCCTCCGTTAGCGGTATATCCCCAATCATCTACTCCGGGAGAATTAACATTAGCGCCAGTCCCATCAAGTTTATTGTAGTTAGATGCTGTAGAATCTGAACACACCGTGTATTCACAGCTATCAGGTATATGCCAATTTATATCTATAGTTGGATTACCACTTGGAGTAATATAATTTGAAGCCAAAGGATCCATACATCCATCAAGTTTTGGCAAACATCTTCCGGATTGCTCATTTGCATGAGGATTAAAATTCCAATTACTGTTAGCAGGATTCATTGTAACAGATCCATTTGAAGCTGTTGATCCAGTAGTAGTTGCTACATTAAAACTTCCATAAATATTTCCAGGATTTAAACCTGCAACTACCTCACCAGGGTCTGTACACCCTCTAACAACTCCAACGTAAGTACAACAACTTTGACATCCTGTGTGCTGTGTTGTGTCTAATCCTAGTTCTTCTGCGTTATGATAATTACTTGCTCCAGGATCTGTACATATATCGTACACACAAGTGTTAGCTAGATGTTGGTTAGCGTTACTATTAAAATTAGTTGCAGGTAGTCCTGGAATTAGCGGATTAATAGTAGTATGTACTGGGAATCCCCCTGCTGTACTGGTGCTAAGATAAGTAAAACCATTATCCATACAACCTTTTGAAGTGCCTATACAACTTCCATTATCAGTAGTAGCGTCTGGATTGTAATTAGTAGCGTTTATATCTGTACATCCTAATACAACAGCATCAACAATAACAGTAACATAAGTAAAAAAAGTATTATTTGACGTTACTACCTCAAGAGCAATAACATTTTCCCCAGCAGGCAGGTCAACTACAACCATTCCCTCATTAGTGTAATTAGAGTCAGCAACAAATCCAACCGCTGAATCATAGCTAATATCCCAAAAAACATTTTCAATATTTGTTATTAATGGGGACAGTAAAGCGCCAAACGCCCACGTCATACCCCCTTCATATTGATGAGGTATAGATATGTACTCGTAAGATTTCGCTGCAGGGTTTACAGTAAGATCTTCACTTAACTTTCTAATACTTTCAAAACCAAATTGATCATACGCACAACTAGCTTCGAAAACTGTACTGGAAGCAGAATTTTTCTCGTCTACAAGTTTAACAGAATTCCAAGCTCGATTATCTGTACATGGACTTTCCAGTTTGTTAGGATTTAAAAAACAAACATCTGGAGCTCCAACTTCAGTAGTAGTAATATGACTATAATTAAGACATCTCGTATCTAAAGTCCCTGCAATCGAAGTTAGGTCGTCTATCTTTGTAGGTAAAGTGTATGTCTTTTCTGTTCCGCGATCATCTAAAAAAGTAACTTTACCTCTTGTGTAATGTTCTAAAGGTATGACAACTTCAGGAAGATCAAGAGATCTATCATTAGATAAGTACTCAATAACGTAAATAGTGTTACTTACAACTTGTACTACCTTAAAATTTAATTTTGGTACAACTTTTATAAATTCTTCAAATGAAAACTCTGTTTCTGACCCGTTTGAGGCACGATAAGTAAAATCAATTTGATTAATTGCTACGCCGTGATCAGTAGGTAATACAAAATTATACGAAGATCCCTCTATTAAAACGTCACTTCCAGACGTTAATTCAATAATTTTTCCGGTAACAGGAGTTTTTAGAGTCCAATTTTTAAAAGCCATTTACAGTTTTGTTAGCAGCCGCAATCACAGTTACCATCACACATTTGAACAGCTTTTCTATATTGAGCTTGAGCATCTTGCACAAGAACTAGATCGTCTTCTCTAAGTATTCTGGATGCTGTAGAATCAGCTGATTTTATTAGTAACATTATTTTTTGTGCCTTGCTTAAAATTGCAGAACACGCGGGACTTGTACACCCGCAACTTAATAACTTGTCTGTTAATAAGACTAGGCATTTGTCTACTGCGCACGTAGAAACTACAAATTTTCTAGCTTGTACTATTTCATTATTTCTAATTTCAATTTGATATACTCCACCTTTACTTAACTGTGTAAATGCGTGAGGCTCAGAACTGTTAGGTAATATAGTACCAACATACTCTGCTGAATTAGGGTCTGAAACGTGCTTTAAATAAACTTTATAAGTAGCTCCACTATCTTGACCAGTTAAACTTACCATTAAATCTTGGCAGTTTCCTGTAAAATTAGCGTCAATAACTATTGCCATAGTAAAAATTTAAAAATGAAAAAAAATTATAAGGGGAACCTGCCCCCTTATAATTAATATTATTATATCTTAGTCGTCTAAGTAGTCCGCAGCAACTGGGGTACGAAGAAGCTCAGTTAACATTGCTATATTAAATCCAGCATTATTAGTAGCATCTAGCATATCATACGGATCACCTGCACCAGCTTGTTCAAGATAAACTTTAATTTCACGCATGTTATCAACTCCATTAATCTGATTTGGAGTTTGATTTGAAACTAACAGTCTGCATAAGTGATAAGTTTGACCTACCACTCCAACAACAACATCTGCAAAAGAATCAAATGCAACTAATCGATCATAACCACTGTATTCACGACCTTGTTGTAATTTTTCTTCTACAACAATATCAGCACCATCACCAATACCAGCA
>Ga0181390_1000353_pt1 | contig 20492 bp, 30 predicted proteins | sample 13SPOviralmetaG_FD_130085 | JGI IMG/M metagenome (GOLD analysis project Ga0181390, IMG submission 130085) | Marine viral communities from the oligotrophic San Pedro Time Series (SPOT) site, San Pedro Channel, CA, USA - 13 SPOT_SRF_2010-07-21 | ecosystem: Environmental > Aquatic > Marine > Strait...
CTACAGGTGCTGGTCTTATTCCAGGCGCGGTAATGATGGCAGGTGGTACAGCCCTTAAGTTTGGTGCAACGGCAGTGTCAAAGTATGGTGATGAGATTAGTGACGGCCTGAGAAAACTATTCGATATAGACCCCGATGCGGCAGACAAAGCAGCAGAGGTCATGGACAAGCTAGCAGATCAGGACAAACCAATTGCAGTAGCTCAAGGCGTATTAAACAAGCAGCTTAAAATAGCAGGGCGTAAAGAGAGAGCACGTTCAGATGTGGGCGGAAACAACCCACCCGAAGCCACTAAACCAGAACTGGTCTCTGCTGATGTAGATAACTTAGGTTTGTTTAGTAGGACTGAACAAGCTGTTAAAAATATGGTTATTCCAGAAGAAGGTATATCTGGAAAAGCTCTCATGGCTCGTCTTGCTAAGGATAGCAAAGTACCTAATGATGAGCTTGATCACGGTCTTGGCCTGATGATAGACCCCAACGCTACCATCACCCGTGCTGATCTAGACAAAATGATGTCTAAGAACTTTGGTGTTTTAGAAGTGCCTAGAAAGCTATCTAAGGGTGAGACTCAATATCATGATTACATTGAACATCGCCTACCTGATGAGCCTGGCTCTGACTACACTGAAATTACATATCATTTAACACCCGATACAAGAACACCTGTTGTTGTTAATCGCGATAAATCAATTACAACAGCTGGCGAAGATATTAAATTAGCTATAGGTAGAGGTGTATTCGCTGAGGGTGAGCACTTTCCACGAGACTCAACCAATCAACTGTTTCACATGCGAACATCAATACGAACTAATAAAGATGGCAAGCGTGTTCTTTTGATAGAAGAAATTCAGTCTGATGCGTTTAAACCAGACGGTGGTGCAGAAGATGCAGTAGTTCCGTTTGCGAAGAACAGCGGCTATACAAACCTAGCATTAGCCAGAGCTATGCGAATAGCGGCAGACAACGACTTAGACGGAATAGCAATTACAGACGGTATGTTTCAGATTAAAAGAAACAAGATGGGGGGAGAAAACATAGCCGATGGAGCTACTAGCAAAAGGATGCCGCTAAACGATTTCGATGATGACTTTAACGACACCGATATAATTGATATGGTTGACGAGTCAGGTGAAACACCGTCTCTCAGTGAATTATCGGTCGGACGCGCTCACGTAGTAACATTAGAAAGTTATGAAGGTGGGATTGACGTAGGTGTAGACAGTGAAACTGGTGTGATATTTTTTTCAGAATTGAGCGAGCTAAAGGGAAAGAAACTGTCAGATGTTCTTGGCAGTAATGATATGGCTGATCAACTGTTGGCAGCAGGGAACACTCCAGTTTCTTTGAGCTTTTCTGAGCGTATTATAACTGATAGCGGATATAAAGCTGTATACGACAAGCGCATACCCAAGCGCCTAAACACAATTATAAAAACTATGGATCTTAAAGACAGTCCTAATGTAACTAAAAGCGATATTACTGTTAGTGGAGAAAACCGAGTGGGTAGTCTCTCAGAGATTAGCGATGCAATTAATAATTCAGAACCTCTTAGTGGTTTTGGTGTCCACGAACCTAATAGCCCTTTAATAAAAACATACCAACAATTAAAGCAATTTGAATCTGAGTTGGATGGAGATAACATCCCACAGTATGGTGCAGCCGCAGGCAGTGCGTTTTTTCAACAGATGATTGAGACTGCCAGATTTTTTGATGAAACGATAGACGATATATTAAGTGGAAGTTTTACAGAATCTGAGTTGTTAGAAGAAATTGCTGATCGTTTCCCAAGTTCTGGAATAACATCTACTGATGAATTGCCCGATTTAGATTTAGATGACATCTTAGACATAACAGCACGAAGACTGCGTGAAATAGGGGGCGGTAATGTTTTGGGAGAGGTCAACATACTTAACATAAAAATAGGTCTTATGGACAAGGATTCGTTGGCAAAAGCTGTTGATGAATGGCTAAGTAATGCCCGTGAAAACCTTGATGCTGTTCTAGGGGACATGGCTGAGAATGCGCCAAAAAGTATTGATGTGCCTAACAACAACACAATAATATTTACACCTGAGATGAGAGATCAGATAAAGGCAAAGGGATTGCCTCGTTTGCGCAAGGGTGGCCTTGTAAGCAAGCGCACATAGAAAAACCCCCCGACAGGGAAAACGAGAAAAAACCTGTCGAGGGGCTTAGGGGTGTTTAGATAGGCAAAGGGAGAAACCCTATCTTTTGTCACCACTACCTTTCAGAACACCACGCTGCTGGCGATCTGATAATTTATTAAGATTGGATTCTGCAATCTGGGTGAGGTCAAAACCCAGATCGTTTGCTAGGACTGCACAATACCAAAGCACGTCTCCAATCTCAGCAGCGATATTCAATTTAAACTCATCCGTGGTATTACCATCGCGGATGATTTTTTTTACCTTATCTGCAACCTCACCTGCCTCACCTGCTAGGCCTAGTGCTGGGTAGATGACAGCCATCTTCTTAGGATAGATGGCAGTTTCGATTGCTTTTTCTTGATAGGCATTCATATCCATTTTTGTTCTTTCCCCGTCTTTTTTTAGATAAAAATTCTGTACTTCTCTCACGAGATACACAGACCATTCGTTATCTATATTGCCTTGGCTCATTACGCTAACCTATTAGTCAACAGTTTAATTTAACCAGCAGCCCTGGTCAAGCTATTGAAGATACTTTCGAAGCTAATTAATTCACTTTGTTCAACGGCATAACAGGGTTTCTTAAACACACCGTGAAAGCCCCAGTTCTTGTCCTTGTATAAGTCTTGGGCGGGTAGACAGCCAGCTATCTTGTACTCGCCTCGCCTGCCTATGAGTAAAACATACAGGTCAATCGATGGGTGTTTCTTCATAGAAAAAAGGCGACCGTTCTCATGCTTGGTAGACTTGGCATCAATAGCCAAGCCACCATAGAAAACGTCGCCCTTATCTGTCCCGTTAATAACGGAACGTATACCAATCTCAAACACAAGATCTGGGTAAACACCCAGTACCTTGCAAAGAGCAAGCTCAGACATGACCCCTTCTATGTCAGGGTCAAGCACAGACATGCTAGGCAAATCTGTTTTCTTGAGCTTGTTCTTTCTAGAATTTCTATACCTAGCCTTAGCCAGTAGCATAGCTATTCTTTTCTCAGGTTCGTCTAAAGAGACATTTGTCAACTAGCAATATCCACTATTTCACACATACCAGCAGTACAGGACAATTCCTGAGTACCTGTGGTATTATCTTCAGCCTCATACTCAGCCAGCTTTGTCCAATCTATTCTCTTGGGCATACTAGCTTTAAGCTCAAGGTAGTCATCTGGTTCTATGTCTTGATAGGGTGCTTGCTGATACGTATGATCAGACTGTGGTAAGAAGCTGATGCCCGAACAATCATCGAAGTGATCCCATACCCACGACCCTACTTCCATCCACTCGCTCTCACGCACAGATATAGTTACGCTTGGCTTGTGTTCACAAAAATGTCTGGCATAAAGCAGCCACATATTAAGCTGTTCAATAGCCGACATAGCGTTGCGATCAATACAGTTCTTAGGTGCTTCAACAGGGAAGTTAAACACGGTAGTTTGATCAGGCTTAGTCACATCACGCTCGTGTGGAATGCCCTGATCAATCATGAACTGTGTGATTGGATCTTTGTTATCGCCACGAACGGTGCGTATGTAGTGGCGGCTATGTCGTGCATGAATACCAGAGGCACTATCAACAAGCTGAGACACTGTTCCAGAGGGCTTAATGCAAGTGATGGCTGTTGACTGAGGTATGCCCAGCTTCTCCGCCAGTTCTTTATTTGTCTGAACAGCTACGTGCTTAAGGTCTTCTAGGATGTGGCTTATGTTATGTCCATAACGTGAACTACGTCCTGACAGTAGCTCATTATCCATGATGCCTGTAAGACTAACGCCCAACAGACGCTCTTCTTCTGTGTTGTTTACCCATACTTTACGTACATTCTTAAAGTTAGTAAGGGTGGACTGCCACGTACCAAGAATAGTAGCCAGCCTGATCTTACGGGCTAGTGAGTTCTCATCGTCTGACTCACGAACCACCACCTCTGTAAGATTACACGCCTGGTTCGGGCGTAAGATTATCTCACTACAAGGATTAGTTCCGAACTCGTGATTGACATCGCGTCTTCCATTCTCTGCTGCTTTCTTCTTAGCAGCTTCGCGATTAAATATGCCACGCTCACCTGACTTGCTTTCTACAAGAGCTAGCCATTCTCGCATGAAGGTTTCCATGTCAGGCTTGTGCTTGTAGGTTGCAGAGTTATTAGCCAGTCCACGCTGACCTTCGCGCTTAATATTGTTTTGCGGCTCATCCCACCATACGCCAGACTTTGCATGGCGCATCTGATCATCATTAAGGTTTGAGAGACTGATGAGGGCTGAACGGCGTACACCGCCTACCACAACCACCTCACCTGTCTTACAGGCGATGTCGTGAGCTTCTATGGGGTATAAACGTCGTCCTGCCGCCTTCTTAAACTTATCCACGGTAAAGCGAAACAACTCATCTAGTGGAGCTGGTCCAGATGACCTGCCACCAAATGTCTTAAGACGCTCACCTGCCTGTCTTAGATTTGACATATCCCATGATGGAATATTACCACCATACAGTAGTGAGATCAGCTCACGGAAAGCTTTCTGCCAACCTTCTTTGCTGTCCTCAACAACTATAGTGGTGTTTGTATCTTCCATTGTATCAGATACGATGGGTAGCTTATCAATGCTATTACGCTCAACGCTGAATCCTACACCTGTACCACACATTAGAATGTACAGAAGCTCGTCAAAGGCACGAGTGTGATCCAGTGGGACGTATGTACAATTAAAAGCTGCAATGTGATTGCGTTCTAAGGCTGGACCTGCTGTCATCAAAGCTCGCATTGACGGCATAACTTCAAGGTTGAGAACGGCCTCACGCAACTCATCTAGCTCAGGCTTTGTAATTGCTACACCGTGCTTCTCTTCTACCCACTTAGTCATGTAAGTAAAGTAACGCTCTACTGTCTCATCCCAGTTCTCGCGACGGCCTTCCGCATCTAGCCAACGTGCGTAACGGCTTTTGTGGATGAATGATTGGTAGTCGGTAGGTAAAAGGTTATCCATTATTTCTTCTCCACTTTAATTTTTTGTATGTCCAGTCCATCAATGTCGTAGATGACATCCTCAATATTACTTGCAACTTCTTCTTCCACATTCTCATCTGCTGGTATTGGATATGTATCTTTATCCAGCATGGCTAGTATTGTGATAAGCAGCTTCATTCTGGTAGCTCTCCAACATGAACAAACATCGGTGTACCTTCACCCACGTATGCCCCAACTACATTGTATTCAAGGTATTCAATGGCTTCTTCATCAGACATACCATCCATTATTAAGACAGCTACGCACTGTTCGTAGTCATAAACTAGTATGTCATCAGCGCCAGCTCTGCGGCCTATGCCCAAGATGGCAGCATCAAAGCCGTCAGCTTTTAACATTATCAATCTCTATTAGGGTTTCACGCATCCGTTGCATGTACCAATCAGCTTTGTCCATATCTTCAACAGCCTTGCCTTTGTACTTGTAACGATGCTGATACTTGATCAGCTGACCGTGGCAGTAATCAATAAAGCCCTTCGGCCCAAGCACCTGTCGAATGTAATCAATGCACTCAATACCACCTTGGTTGTAGTGTGGTGGATGATTAACCATGTCTGCCTTAGCAGCTTGCTTCATATAGTCTTCATGTCTAACCATCATGCTGATCCAACAGATTTAACAAAGCTGAGGTGAATTATGTTGTCATCACCATCCACTGCTTTTGCTATTCTCATATTATCTAAATCATTATCACCATGAGCTACGGCGGCGTTCTGCTCTTCAAGCCTACGCTCAACTATAGCGGCTAGCTTTCGTGCTACGGCCTCATCAGTTTCCATTAGCTCCAGTGACGAAGCCATCATCTGCAAGACGTTCATCATGATCATCTCATCATCTTCGTCTTTCAGAACATCCTCAGAGAAAGCTATGTTTACTTCAACGTCTCCAGTCCATTCATCATTTTCAATGGTGGGGTTAAGTAGAATGCCAAAGCCTTGATTGTATACTTCTGATTTGTTCATGTTTTTTTCTTTCCACAATAAGCGATAAATTTACTTTTGATTGTCTTGCCTTTTTCTTTGATCCAGTCTTCTGGAATTTCTTTGTCGTAGTATCTGAATCCGTAGCGTATGCACCAATCCGCGTAGCTGGTCTTTGAGCCTTTGCGGATTTTGCGTTTGCTGTTCTCAAAGACAAATCGAACGTCTAGTTCTGGGTGCTGCTTCTTTATTTTGAGATGTTTACGTCGGTCTGCTGGAGTGAACAGGCCTTTGATTTCTATGATCACGCCATTCATCAGGATGACATCGGGCGTGTATGTCCTATAAGCTAGGTCTTCCCACTCAACCTTCGTCTCTTCATACGAATATACGACGCTGTCTTCGGTGAGCTTGTCGCAGATAACTTTCTCAAGCCCACTGCGATAACCATACTTTCTTGCGGCACGATATGCTTTGGATGTGTACATATTTATCCGTTGAAATAAGCGACCATTGGCTTTTCAACTGCTGTGCTACAACGAGATGGCTCTTCTGAAATTTTGCCATCCCAACAGTCGAGACGATACTGGCAGAAGCCGCATTCAAACGGCAGCTTCTTATTGCCTGTGGGCTTGCGTCTGTAGAACTCGTCTACAGGTTCGAAGCACCTGCGAAATTCATTCTTTTCTAGTTCAAGTACTTTATCATCTATGCTCTTGATAACCTCATCCCTGTTATCAATGTCGTAAGGTACAAACTTGAATTCCATTGAGTTCTTGTTGATAACAATCCAACCACCTGGATCAACGTCATCTGCTTTGGCATAGCCACATAGCTGAGCTACGTAACCAAATGGGTCACTGGCCGCTAGCTTCTCTGCTGACTCAAACTTGTTTTGAAAGCTGTAGTTGCTAGCCGTCTTCACATCCCAGACAGCATTATCGATTGTTAGGTCGTTAGTGCCTGATATTTCTTTGTCAGCAAACTTGCCTTTGACTGCCTTAGCATCTTGATAAACTATCCCAGCTTCTTTCATCACGCCTTTGAACACTGCTTCAACAATGTCACCAACGATCATGTTTAAAAGAAACACGGTGTTAAACGAGGATGCTGTCTCTGGCTTGTTCTTGGCATACCATAGCTGGCAGTAGGGCTTGCCAACGTTAGACATACGCCAACGAAACTTATCGCCCTTACGGGACTCCGTGAACTGCTTCTTAAGGGCAGTGGCAATATCTGCCACCACCCCTGAGATAGTTTGATCACTCATTGTTGCTTCGCCACGGGTTACGTTTTGAAGCCATGAATGAATCTTCAGTTCATTAAGCTGCATCTTCGTCATCTACATCTATAAAGACGCTGTCCCCTAAGATGTCATCTACTGCACTTTGTTCTTCGGCAGAAGACATAGAGCCTTTGTTCTCATCCCACTTTTCAAACACGTACTTGTTATGGTTTTCAATCCAATCAAGTAGGTCTTTGATAGTGGCTTCATCTTTGTCTGTGATATCTATTGATGTAGTTAGATCCAATGCTGGCACAGGTAAGAAAAACGAACCGCCTGTCTGTAGCTCTTGCTCAGACGTATCCATTGTAATCTTATGCTGGATTGGAAGCTTGCGCTGCCGCCCCATCTGCGTGAATGGCTCAGCCATTAGCTTGAAAGCTGACTTGTTATCAATCTCCCAGATGAAAGACTGCACAGGTACATCAACAGCATTACCTTTTTCATCCACAGGATTGATCATTTCGATCTCACCCATGATCACACGTACGCGTTTGATCTGCTTGATCTTTTCTTTCATATCATCAGATAGAGCATTCCAATCTTGGATGAAACCAGCTGGCTTACCACAGTTGAAACCACCTGAATCATCTTTCAGATCTACCGTAAGGTTCTCGTGCATGACAGTTTTGGTAAACGTGTTGGTGTTTGTGTCATACTTTTTGTACATGAAACGCTGTAAGAAAGGGCGAATGATCACCTGCTCTGCGTAGTACATAGCCGTGTTTGGCACTTCCAGACGGTAGTAGCCTGATGGTACAATCTCTACTGAACGCTTTCCGTCCTTTTCTTTCACGCCTTGATTCCAGATACGTAGTCGCGGAAGCGTAGAAGACTTTGCTTTGGTTGTGGTCGAACTTGCCACGCCCATTAGTTGCGCCATTGCGCTATAGTTATCGGTGTTAATTACAGCTAAATCACTCATGATTTTTGTAGCTCCATTATTTTAAGTTGAATCACTAGTTATATTCATTTTTGTACCCACTGTCAACTTTGTCAACAGTAACTTTCCACTTCATTAGTGTCTAACCAATTTGGTCCGACCTTAGCATCTAACTCCATAGGCACGTTCATATCAAACCCCCAAGTTTTAAGTATCGAAGGGGCTATACTTTGTTTTGTATTACGAAGACAGGCCATCACTTGATCCATCTCATCTGGATGTATGTCTATTACAATAGAGTCATGCACGGTATTGACAATCAAGCTTTGCAAACCTGCACGATCCAGCTCTTCTTGAAAGTTAAGAAGAACAAGGGGGACAATGTCAGCTGTTGCTAACGATTGCACAGGATAGTTTTTAATTTGTGTGAAGAACGAAACAGTGCCGTTCATTCTACGTTTAACATCAGGAAAACTAAACTGACGACCTGATGGTGTAGTTATTTGTTTTGTTGTTAAAGCCTCCGTAGCCAATCTGGAATGCCAAGCTTTGATCCCTTTGTACTTTTCCGTGAAGTGTTCATAATATGCAGCTTCAGAAGGCGATCTCCCAAAGCCTGTTGCTCCATAGAGCGGCGCGAAAGTGTGAGCCTTAGCCTCTTGGCGGCTAGTAGGCTGGCCAGCGTCAGAAATAACGCTAGCAGTGTAGCTATGCACATCAAATCCATTTACAACCTCATTAATTGCTGTTTCATCTTGAGAAAGAAATGCGGCTACACGGAATTCAAGCTGAGCAAAGTCAGCTTCCATGATTGTGCCACCATCCCAGCGTGAAACAAAGACTCGTTTCACAGGGAATGTGCCGCCTCGTGGCATGTTCTGTAGGTTTGGTTCACGACTAGCTAGTCTGCCTGTCGCTGTTTGATGCTGGACTAGACGAACATGAAGTCTGTCATCATCTTTGGTAAAGATGTTAATGCCGCCACAGAAACTACTTAGATAGCTATCTAAGGCTGAAAGCCGACGAACTTTTGCCAAGAAGTTCTCAGCATCCTTCATGCCGCGTGAACGTGCCACACCCTCTAGATGCTCTAGGTTGCCCTTGCTACAGCCAAAGCCATTAGCACTGATCCATGTAGCTTGAGGTGCTTGGAATTTTAGGCCAGCAACCTCGCGTGTTTTATCGTAGTGAACACCCTCACCCAGGCACGACTGACATATACGAACAGCCTTACCTATTGTGCCATCCTTCTTACGTGCGCGTTTACGACCTGCACCTGAGCAGTCCTTACACTGTCGGGCTTTGGTTTTCATTACGATGGTAGAGTTAGCATTGACCTGCTGACGGAACTCACCCTTGCTCATATAGTCAGTAAAGAAGTTAGGCCATATGGCTTTGTCATTTACCTTACGGCTGTAGATCAACCATGAAAGCTGTTCAGGGCTATTGAGATTGATGGGTGTATCGCCCATGAGCGTACGCACTTCAGCCTGTAGCTCATGCTCTAGCGTCAGTTTCTCTTGGGTAAACTGCTCTGTAACTTCATTCAATACCTGTCTGTCTACTTTGAAACCATTGCAGTAGATACGGCACAAAGCCTTGCATACTTGATTAGTAATAGTGACTGTCTGAAGTAGACCGCTATCACCAGTGGAATTTAAACGTGTCCAAAGTTTGTCAGACAGCTGCTGAGTTGCATGAAGATCGTGCTTTAGATAATAGCTAAGTTCGTTATGCGGTATGTCGCGTATGGATACACCATCCGACATGTACTTCTTGAGTGTGTCATCCTTCTGAGTCTCAAGCTCATAGCGTTCAGCACAAGCCTCAAGGCTTAGCGGTTGTTTCTGACCACGCTGTAGTACGTACTCGCCAAGCATTGTATCAAAGACAGGGCCATCATACTTGAAGCCTGACTCCCATAGCCACATCAAATCGTGTGCTGCATTGTGCATGATCAGAACCGTAGTTGCATCTAGGAATTCTTGTACCAAGACATGACCATGTTCATCAGCATCAACCTCACCGTGGTCAAAGGTAACGATACGTTCAACGCCTTGGTCATTTAACATACCCACCATTACTAATGAGTTCGTTGTCTCAAATGGGTCGAGGTGTAACTTACCGTCTCGCCTTGTGACTGTGTTTTCTACATCAAGCGTAAGCTTCATAGTGTCTCCTTTGTCATCTATACAATTCCACTACATAGAAAATGTAGCAGTGATGGGATCAAGCAGTGTGTGACACATACCGTGCTTTCCCGTCAGTTTGTTCTTAACAATAACCCAGTGCCTTTGAGGATCATCTTCCTGTTGACCATCGACCATCGGGTTCTTTGTCAGACAGAACATGATATCAGCCTCTGCTGCTTTGCCTGTCTTACTACCCTCAAGCATAGACTGATTGACCATTGTTCGTCCTTCGGCCTCAGCTGACATCTGAGACATGGCAAAGATGCAACAACCATATTGCTTACCTATTATGCGAAAGCGTATGTAGGTGGCCTTCAGAGCTTCGTGTGCGGCAGTAAAGTTTCCGTCAGGTAAAAACTTATCAGCCATGTCACATATAACAATGTCAGGCTTTACGCGTTTAACAACAGCTTCCATACGATCCACGTCCCATGTAGTCGCGTCTGTGATCTTAAAATTGCTTTGCCAGTTTGAGTCAGAACCAAGCCGCATGTTAACGAAGGTCTGATTTTTAGGTTGTCTAATTTCACCTAATGATAGATTCGTTGCGGCGGACATGTGCCTTGACGTAATCCGAGGTGTAGCTTCTTCGTTAGCTAGCACAAGAACCTTTGCCCCCTGATCTATAAAACCCTCTGGTCCTGATACAAGATAAGCAATTGAGCTGGTCTTGCCTGTGTTTGGACGCGCAGCTCCTACGATCAGCTGTCCATCATTCACGCCTGGCCAGAGTTCGGCCACAGGTGGGAGATTAATCTTCCATTTGAATGTCAGGTTAACTTGTTCAAGTACGTAGTCTAAGTCAGTGTTATCGAAGTCAACACGTACCGTGGGCATGAAGTCATCTTCATACTGCGCAACCATATCCCGAAGCGCAGACATGTTTTTGACCTTACCGTTGGTCATGTCGAAAGCATGATTGACAAGCTCTTCAGCTACGCATTGACGCCAGAGATCACGAAGCACACCCTCAGCCAAGTCTAAACCAAGTGGCTGTTCGCTTCTCATTTCATTGAACCTGTCCTTGAACATGCTTCTTTGTGCTGTCGTAAGGGCTGGGTATGTGGTTGTGAATACTGCCTCAAGTTCTGAGACAGTAAGATCTCTTTGATATTCTTCATGCGCTGTATCCAGCACAGTCTTAATTTTGTTAGCCTCGTCTGAAAAAATAGCTGGCTTAGTTAAAGCACGATGCGCTTCGTAGAAATCTTTTTTCAATAAGGACTGCATTAACGCAAGTTCCATGTTAAACCCTTTGTCATAAGTAAGTATTCACTATAAGAATATACACAGAGTATCACTCTATCATGACACTCTGTGCGCAAACTCTATCCTAGTTAGATCGTTTAGTAGGTCTGATACCCCTTCTCTCTTTGACTGTTAAGGATACTTCACCATATTTGCTTTCAACAGTTGCTAAATCATTCTGTAATTCATCGATGATTTTTTTAGCATCCATTATATCGGTGGCCTCCAGATCAATCTGAATAGTTGCTCTCATTTTCATTGTATTATTCCTCTGCGGTTAGGTTTTTAACGTGCAGTTAACGCCTTGCACGACTCCTTTTAAAAATTGACCAGCATTAGGTCATACACTTTTTTATCACAAAACCAGTTAGACTGGTTTGATCTAAACTTTACATTGAGGGGCGGTGGGGCTGTAGCCCAATCATCATCATGATTAATGTGATAGATTTTCAATGTCGCCCCCCCATACTTTGAGAGATCTAACATCATTTGTTCTCCTATACTTGATGTCATCTGTTAGGTTGAGTGCACTTGTATTGAAGCCTACACTCCGTAGCTTCTTAGTAATTGATATTGTCTTATCTCTAGCGTCTGGATCTAAGGCTATAACTAGTTTGTCAAAAGATCTCAACTGCGAAATGTATTCATCACGCATATTAGTTCCCATGAGAGCTATGCCAGTAAGTGCCGAGTTTACTGTAGGTACAACAGATGCAGATATAGCATCTTCAACTACCACACCAGTAGGTCCATAGCCCTTGCGATACAAACTGTCTGAGTTGTTGTAACGCTTCCACTTCATCGACGATTTATTTATTGCCCTGCCAACAGCGTCAACGAGCTTGTTGTCACGAAGTACAGGAAACACAACACGATTATCTTTTATGTCAAACAAAAGATCATCACTGGGAATACCCCACTGATCAGCAAACAAACCAACCTTGGTTGAACGAGTTATGTATCTAGGCATCACAAAATCTGTATCATTAACCTGTTTGTTTTTTTGTAGTCTATTGACTACTTGATCGACTGTTAACCTTGTCCGATGTGCACCCCGTACGCTACAACCTGCCTTGTAACAGTTGTACAGTACATCCCCTGCACTGTTCGTAGCAGTGAATGTGTTTTTGCCACCACACACAGGGCAGTCAGTCCTTCTTACTTCATCACATTCTAAATGCATTTCATTTATATATTGTTTTAAATACACATCAGTGCCTCATTTGCTTATGGGCTGCTTAGCTGCGCTATTATAATCATTAGCTACGTACTTAAGTCAAGCCCTTAATTAATGTGTCAATAGTACAAAAACATCCACCACGTTTGTGTGTAGTGGATTTTACATGGTGACTATCGTAGTGAAAATGGGGGTGTCAACTGTATAGATTGAGGTCACTATATGACTTCTCAAAAATATAAGTTATTGAATTATATGTAGTTTATTTTTACTAATGACTGCATCGTGAGATTAAAAGTCAGTAGTCTGTCGTTTGTAGTATTGCAATTATACTGTATGTAAACAATACGTTAGATGATAGTGATCTTAACGAAAACACAAAAGTACTAAAGAAATCCACCACTACGTCACTATTGACAATGTCAAATAGTATTATCCACTTCGCTCTGTCAACTGATTAAAAATTTATTAATCCACTATGATGTATGAAAGAGCGAAGTGGTGAGCGGTACAGGATTCGAACCTGTGGCCCGTTGATTAAAAGTCAACTGCTCTACCAGCTGAGCTAACCGCCCTCACACTTCGCGAGGGTTTTTTCGCTTATTAAAAGCGTTTTGTCCAGCTATTTTTGAAGGCTTAAGATAAGGCTCTAATGATTTAGAATTTTTGTGTCCAGACCACGCCATAATCTCAGCTTCTGTAGCACCTTTGTCACCCAGTTCAGAGATGACAGTGCGTCTAATATCGCGCATCCATAGCCCATCAGGTAGGCCTGCGGCTTCTCTGATTCGCTGGAATGTTTTGGATACTAGGTCGAGCTTGTATGGTTGTAGCGTCTTCGGGTGCGGACACACGTAAGGTTGCTCACCAAACTCTTGTAGGTTTTGATCAAGCACATCCATCACGTTGTCGGCAAGTGGTATGATCACCTCACCCTGACGCTTGTTCTGTGCGTTGTTGTCAAACTCATTCACAAGAATGAATTCTTTTGTATCGAAGCGGATGCTAGGCCACCGTAACAAGCGACAGTCACCCGGTCGTTGACTGGTTTCGTAGGCCAACAACGTCATCACGCCTACGTTTCTCCACTCCCACTTGCTGAAAGCAGTATTAAGTAAGCTTTCTATTTGTTCTTCTGTCCATTTCATGGTTCGTTTTTTAGGTGAGAATGTTTCAACAAACCGCCACGGATTTCTGTGAATGACTTCCCACTTGTTAGCCACAGACCAGACGCGCTTAGCGACAGACAGAATGTGATTGGCCATGACTATTCCATCACCACCCCTCGTTCTGTGTGACTTCATCACGGTCTCATAAACTCGCGCAGCCATACCATTAGTCACATCAGTAAAGTGTATGTCCCCAAAGGGGATGTCTTTGTCAGGGACAATGGTCTTACATAACTTGTTTATGAAGTATCTGTATTGATCTTGAGTTATTGTGGCAAGCTTTTCAAAATAAGCAGACTCCAAGTACATTTGGCACAACCCATCTACGGAGGGGTCATGCCTTCCTTGTGTAACCCTTTGGTTTTCTTCTATTCGAAATGTGTCAATGAGATTGTTCCACTCATCAGCTTGTTGAAAGGCTGATATCCTATCTCCCGATAGAACCTCACGCCTGACAATACCACGATCCACAAACTCCTGCGGTGGATTGTATCTGTAGTAGGATGAGCCATCTGCATAGGACGCATACTGCACGTACCTAGGCATGTCAGATTCAGTAGGGTCTGACTTGGCCGCATAGCTACCAATCATAGTGTTTATCTTAACCATCCGTGGTCTCCCTTGGTTCAGGAAATAGCATCAGTTGATCACTATCCCTTACGTCTATCATATCAATGTCTTCGATGGAACTGTCTGACAAATTATCAATCGCATTTATAATAGCCTCTCGCACATCACCTTCATTTCTATTAACAACAACACTAGGCATGTTATTGAAATTGATCGTGATTGTTAATTTTGGCTTCATGTTGAAGTCCCTTTTCTATTTATAAAATATCCAACTGCTCACCAGCAGTTGAATACGTTTCTTATTAGGCAGAGAAATGTCTGCCATCATTTTAGACACATCCTATTCCTGTGAGTGAACTATCTTTCCCTATGCGAATGAGATGTATTGTGTTGTCTATAATTAGTAGACATAACTAAGCGGCTAGTAAAGACTGAAAAGCATCAGACTGTACCCATTTTGTTACTTCTGCTTCTCTGCCCCACATGGTCTCAGCGTTTGTGTCAGCACCCGTCTGCCTTAGAGCAAAGCCATTACGTTGATCTGCGTAAGACGCATAGTTAGTGAAGGCACTGTATATGCTAAAAACATTACTACCTCTGGTCGCCACTTCTTTGTGAACTAGCTCTACCATCTTCTCTGCTTTACGATCTGTCTTAATAATAGATTTAATTAGATCATCAACTCGGCTGATACTTATAGATTTGTTAGCCCAGTGTTGCAGTTCACTTACTTCTTCATAGAAAGAACTACGGCTTTCGACCAATCGATCTTTAAAAACATCTATGTCAAAGCCACTTGTGTTCTTACGCTTGATGCTTTCAAGTATCCCAGAAACCATTCCATTTGTGCAGAACATATCAATCTTTCCGAAGTGCACTTGATTACTACACGAACCATCTACGCCATGAAGTGCGATGATGCGTGGCGTTATTGTTGTCTCATGCGTGTCGGTTTGTATCTTAGCTTTCACATCATTCAGTCGAGAATCCATCATGACCCACGAGTTGTTGCGACAGACGTGCCAGCCTGTAGTTACATTAGTTAAATCTTCTGGATCTAGTTTCTCAGTCATGGCGTTTTGCACAATTGAGAAAAACTCAGGATGACTAACGCAGTTAAAGCCACTGCCAACAACATTCAGGTATTCACCTGTAGCGTTGTTGATCACGTACTTTTTACCCGTAGCCTTGGTTGCTTCAAAGCTTATGTCAAAGTCAATACTATCTGGTAGTTCTGAAATCATAGTTTGGGGTGTCATATCTAAAGGCATGTTATGTTTTCCTTATAGGTTTAAGTTGTTTCTTTAATTCTGTTAGTCCACACTTGGCGCACATCAGCACCAGGTCTGTAATCTTCACATCAGCAGGCTTTCCGCAGTTGATGCACTTAGATCTCTGTGTCATCGACATAGCTTTTTCCTACCCTGATGTACCTATGTGGGAGCAATCGCCCCTTCTGTTTTTTGTATCGTCGGTACGAACCGATACCTTTCTTGTTTCGTATTATTTGAGGTCTGTTCGAAGGATCAGACAGCGATTTAGCTGGTGGGTTTTTGGTCATCAGACTTCAAGCTCTGTGACAATCGCAGTGCTGCATCGTAAGCCCTGCCACCTGAACCATCCATGTTTGGCAAATCACTACTTCCGCCGTAATCCAACATGAAATCCAGAACAATTTTAAGGTCTTCGTTATCCATCTTAGCTCTCCCATCTGTAGAATTTGTGATCAGATATCTGCACGATGGGTGTCTTGCTTGACGCCCATGCTGGCAGAACGTAGTTTGCATGGTAGTGCGTAGCACCCTCGACAAAGTCATCTAGGTTGCCGTGATACACTCCATGAGCAATAAGCTGAGCCTTTGACCAAGCTGATTGATCTTGTGGATTGTCTGACTTGCCATCGCAGTACCAGCTAAACTGGCAACGATGACGGACGGGGTAGTGCTCAGCCCATCTGTACGTCGGACCTTGCTTGACTACGTCACATACGTTGTCTGGATAGCGACGGTCTTGAACCCTGTTCATCACCACCTGAGCGACAGCAACCTGCCCAATGAAGGGCTGGTCACGGGCTTCGTGGTAAATGTTGAGGGCAAGGCATACGAGTGCTGCTTCTATCATGCTACTTTATCCAGTTCTGTCTGTTGAAATGGTTCGCAGACAGGCAGAGCATCCCACTCTGCCCGACGTATTCTGAATTTTACGTTGCGGATAGGTACACAGATGTGCACCCACTTGTAGCCAACCCTCGCCCAGATCAGACGAGTACCGTGCACAGGCCAACGAGGTTCGAAGAACCTGACACGATACAGATTGGCTGAAGCCCATGCCGCCTCTGGCGGTCGGGGGGTCATGCCCCCGTCCCTACAATTTTGTTGATGAGGCGGATGACAGCATTGACATGCTTGTCTTTGCTGTCAGGCTTGAGGTCTAGAGCGGATAGCTCAGTACAAAGATAATCTTTACAAGCTTTGGGGCTGTCTATCCTATCCAGTCCACCTTGGACTACGCGTTTGATGTCGTCTGGTGTCATCATGCGGCCACCTTAGTCACACGATACATACGCTCGTAGCCCTTACATGGACGGGTTTCGACTTGGTACTCATCCGCTCTACGCAAACGCCACAGTAGGTTTTCAGCAGTGTGATGTTTGATCTTAGCCAGAGCACAGATCACATTGATCGTGACCCATGCGTCGAGTATCAGTTCTGATCTGTCATAGTCACGCTTGCCCATCGTGTGTGATGGCTTGGCTGGTTTAGCAAGCTTAAGTTCTTGCTGTTCTTGTTGTATTCTATCTTCATTGTCCTGAAGATCTTCAACAAGTCGGCCTAGTGCATAGATGTCTGAGGCCATACGATTGACCATGCTTCTCAGATCATCTACATCATCGAGCTTGGCGGCGACGGAAGTATTATTCATTTTTGTCATGTCATTCATTTTACTAAAGTCTTTCTAACACTATGTGTCATTAGTAGTTTTTCACTTTATACAGCAACAGCCATTCCAGATAATAACATTCTGTCTATCGTGTTCTGGATGTTACGACCTTTTTCACCCTTAACATGCAGCCCTACGACCACACCCTTGGGGTCTGTGAAGCGGACATCATGCTCATCTCCAGAGATGACAGGATAACCTTTCCACGTCTTAGGTAGTGCTTGGTCTTTAGTTATACCAAATACTACCGCTACATTGCCTTGCTTCTTCAGCACTTCGATACAGTCATCCTCATTTTTCTCACTGCGACTGTATGTCAGGTAATAGTTGCGAGGCATCTGCCCATTCAAGAACTTCATCATCCGCTTTGTGACCTTTGCATAGTCATAGAACTGTAGGTCAGGAAATACATCCATCAGGCGAATCCGCTTTGAACCTTTGGCATTCTCAAAATCTATTTCAGATGTCCCATTGGGACGTACACATGGTGTGAGGTCTAGCCTGTTTGCCTTACGAGCAATCGAACCTATCTCACGTACCATCATGTCCATGAACATATCTCTGTGTTCGAAGTACATGACTGTCTTATTAAGACGAGACTCATAGATGTTGGCATAGTGTTGTGCCCTGCCCCAGTTAACCAAGCAGTCAGGCTCACACCCAGCTGTCTTGCTTGGGCATACCTCATAGCCTGACGAATTGCCCGAAGCTTGATAGTGTATTCCAGTGAGGTATCCACGCTTCTCGCCTTTGATAGTTTTTGCGTCAGCCTGTACAGCAAACAACTTGCTAGGCCACTTAGTCATAATATGTTTAGTTACATGACGTGTCAACTGTTGTTTCTCACTTGATAAAATAGAAACATCATTCCAGTCATGATCGAATGTTGGTATGTCCATCATCTTCTTTCTCCCATCTAATTTCCCTGATAGCTACATCTTCAGCGGTAGATATTATTCTAGCCATAGCCATCCAACCATCATCGTAGTTGATGCTGGAGTCGTGACAAAGATTGTACAACTCAGTCAACTTTTCCAAAACTTCTTGCTTAGTCATGCTCACCTCCCCTGCCTCTGCCAAGCCCACCGAAATACTGTGGCCTACGCTTGGCTGTTGCAAATACACTTGCCGTGATGAATACACCTGCTATCAGCAAGGCGTGTGCTACCACACTGATACCGAACACAGTGACAGAACCCACAGACATTCCGAAAATTATGCACCACATCCATGCCAGTATTTGCATTACCATGTGCCGTGTATTGTTGTCTGGAATGTAGGACAATGGGTTACTTTTACTGTCCATGATTAGTTTATATAATTTAATCATTCTGTATATTCCTCATCATCTGTTGCAAACGCTAAACAAATTATACCCTCTGCACCGCTATCAACTTCATCAAAGGGCAGTCCAACTTGGGTAAGACGGTCTCTCAAATCCTTTACTGTGAAAACCGCGTTGTGCAAAACCATTACGTTGCTTCCCTCACGTTCATGCCCGACCAAGGTATTTACATTTAGGTCATCACAGATGTATGAGTAGTTGTAGTTAGGCATGTTAAACAGCTTGACGCTTCCATCCTCATTACGAACATAATCATCAGCTTCAAAATCCGTTACGGCTATGGACATATCCCACACCACTGCACCATAAGTTTTATCTGGATCAAACATCATCGCACCTCATCACTGTGTATTCTGAGTCAAGCGGACCTTCGTACTCGACCCAATGAATGTCATCTGACCCAACAGATCGTACAGCTTTATTAGTTGCATCATCAGCATTGTCTGCTTCAATAGTTGCTTTAAGAGCTACTGTGTAGCTTCTGATTACGTTAAACTTTGGCATGTCAATTTCCTCTCATGCTGTTGGTGATTACCATAGTTGTTTGAACACTGTTCCAATCGTGGCTCTGTGCTCACCAGACATTTTGGTTGGGTGCACAACACATTTAGTCACGTCTGTGCATTCATCTGTGAAGAAGTTAAGATCGTATTCTTTGTCACCAACCTTCACCCCAATCCATTCTTCGTCTACCCTTCCATGCTCCACAAGATCAGCATGTAGGTAGTGTGATGTAGCTTCTAAGAAGCCCTGTTCGTATTCACTTAGAACCATTCCCTGCTCATCTGGGTTGATGTAATCATCTGGAAACAAGTGATCCATTCGCTCAGTGCGTTCTTGGTCAATGTATTTCTCACTGGTTTGCCATCCGTCACCATTCCACATCCCATCTGGGACGTTGTTAGGATCTACCTGTGCCTCTGCATCTTCAGCTGTATCAGCACTGATTATGTATTCAGCAAAGTCTTGCTTTGTTTTCATAACCCTGACATTCCATTCGTATTTACCTTCACTCATGGTCTTTGTCCCTTCTCTAACATTCTATTGAGTACAAACTTGGCATAGTTCAGAAGTTGCCTGACTTCCTCACGATCATCTTCAGAGTCGTGCGTCAGTACTTCCTGAGCATCAGAAAGTACGCCCATCACATGCAGTTTCAGCCCTCCCATCCTGACCATCGGATCGTCCAAAGCATCTAGGATTTCCTGCTTAGTGCATCCATACATCCTTACCTGTTTACGTTCTTCGGGTGAGTGAACACGCCATTCATTGATTGCGTATGACATTCTAACGTCCCTCCTGATCTCTAACGTATTCGTTCCACTTGTCTGCACCCTCAGCCATTACTTCAAACTCACTCATGATTGAGCGGATACTCTTGATGTCAGCATCAGGGTTACGTAGGACGGCTACCATGGCAGGTAGCAGGCCGTACCATGTGGGTGTCATCTCAATATATTCAGGCATTATAAATCTCCTCTGACTTGGAACAGTTCCAACTCGTTTAGTAGTTAAGGCTTGCGTAAAAGCGGTCTTCGATGTGGTGCGCCAGCTCGTCGTCATCAAGGGCAAACGCA
>Ga0181390_1000358_pt1 | contig 20398 bp, 11 predicted proteins | sample 13SPOviralmetaG_FD_130085 | JGI IMG/M metagenome (GOLD analysis project Ga0181390, IMG submission 130085) | Marine viral communities from the oligotrophic San Pedro Time Series (SPOT) site, San Pedro Channel, CA, USA - 13 SPOT_SRF_2010-07-21 | ecosystem: Environmental > Aquatic > Marine > Strait...
ACCACACCAGATTCTAGTGCAGAGATGCGACCAGTGTTAGAGTTGACAACACCTGTGATCGAACCATCAGCAGATTGGAATGCAGCAACGATTTCTGTTAGAGAATCTAGTGACGCTGGGTCAGTATTCTCTTTGATGAAATCGATTTGCGTCTGAAGACCAGTGTCCGCGTTTTGACGGTCAATGACTTCTTGTGCAAGGTCACTAGCGATTTGACCTTCTGCTTGAGTTGCACGAGCAACTTCAGTCGAAAGGTCAGAAGTCAACTGAGTATCCGCTGCAGAACGAGTAGCCGCTTCTAAAGAAACTTCAGAAGAGTTTGCATTGTCACCAGCGATTCGAGCAGCAGTTTCGACAGCAAGAGCAGCCGAATGGTCTGAATCTGTTCCGATTCGAGTGGACATTTGTGATTGTAGAGTATCGATCTCACCTTCAGCAGTAGTCAAACGAGTTGAGTGACCGTTTACTTGGGTCTGTAGTGCAGCATCACCAGCACCACGTGCAGACTCTTCAGCAGTTAGGTCCGCTTCGAGTGCAGTGATGTTGTTCTCAGCAGTAGTCAAACGACCACTGTTAGCACTGATAAGACCAGATAGGGTTGAGTCAGCACCTTCGAACGCAGCAACGATTTCTACGAATTGGTCTAGCGAAGAAGGAGAACCTTGCAAGATATGACTTACTTGGTTCTGTAGACCGATAACATCTGCTTCGATAGCGGCATCAGCAGAACTACGTGCACTTGCTTCTGACACGATGTTCGCAGCGTTGACTGCTTCCGCAGATGTTGCACGAGCAACTTCAGCAGTAATCTGTGACTGTAGGTTAGACTGGTCACCAGACTGAGTTGAAGACAATGCATCGATATTTGATTGTAGTGTATCATCAGCAGATGAACGAGTTGATGCTTCTGCATCGATATTTGCCTGAAGTGTAGTGTCAGATGCGAGACGAGTCGCTTCTTCTGCGTCTAGGTCAACTTGTCTTGCCTTAGTTGCGATAGATGCAGTGACAGTCGCAGAGAAGTTCGCGTCGTCACCAAGTGCCGCAGCTAGTTCGTTCAACGTATCCAATGCCGCAGGGGCAGCGTCTACAGTTGCCGCAACAACACCATCAACATATCCTTTGTTAGCAGCTTGTCCAACGTCTGTCGGAGTATCAACTCTAACATCCGAACCACTTAGCATGACAATACCGTCTTGGAAGTCGAATGTTCCGCCAGGACCAGTAATTGCTATTGAACCACCAGATGCAACCTGAAGTTGATCTGTCGCCAAACGGCCACTTACTAGATCAGTCCACTCGTAGTCTGTACCAGTCCACTTGACGAATTCGCCAGCATTAGCAGTAGGAATGTTTAAGTGTTGGTCGATCTCTGCCTTAGTGGCATTACCGAAACCACCACCAGTGATTGTTGACGAACCGAAGTTTACTATAGAACCTTCGAAATCGACAGTTCCTGTTTGAACTTTTAGGTCATTCGATTCAATGTGATCAATGAATCCACGAGCAGCATAAACATCATTAGCGTTCTTGATGTTGTTACTATCCATGTCAACTTCAGCAGTCATCTTAATATCAGTTGAACCTGAAGATGTGCTGATACCGGAAGTACGTGAGTTTGCAGCAGCAATTGCCGCAGCGTTTGCTGCTTCAGCGGCAGTTGCACGAGTTTCTTCAGCGGTAACTGACGCAGTTAATGTAGCAATGTCAGTTGGTGTTGCAACGCCGTTCGTTAGAGTGGTGTTGATTGTAGCAATTGCAGTTGAGTTGTTGGTTATTAATGTCTGAAGGTCACCATCTTCTGTATTGAAGAATGCAACGATCTCTTGGAGTGTATCCAAGGATTCCGGTGAAGTACCAAGAATTGCGTCGATCTGTGCCTGAAGGTTTGCGATATCATCAGCGATGATAGTAGCAACTGATTCGGACAGAGCAGGAACAACAACCTTACCTTCATCGGTAATTACAAGCTGGCTTCCGACTACTACTTCACCAGTAACGTCGACGCCATTTTGTATTCTAAACTTTTTATTAGTACTCATTAGTTTATACCTTTTTAGAATGTATTAGATTTAGTGGGGGGAGACTGATGCTCCCCCCGATGTATTATTATACGTCGACGTATGTAGCAGATACTGATACTACCGCACCAGAGTCTACAGCCGTGTAAGTCAACTCAACACTTGTACCGTTCACTTGAACATCGGTGTCACCCAACAGGTCTGAACCTGTGAAGATAATACCATATTCTGTGATATAAGCACTTGTACCGTTGTGTACAACTAAACACTCACGTGTCTCGAACTCACCATTCAATTCTACAGTAACTACGTACTTAGCAGAACGATACTGGGTCTTGTTGAATGCAGAAACTACTGTAGCAGAAGTTCCAACAACAACATCGTTACCCTGTTCGAATACCTTGATGTTATCAGCAAGAGTTTCAAGACCAACAGACTTAGGATCAAGTACACCAACTGAGTTAGTAGACTGAGCGATAACAACCGCTTGTGTACCAACTGGGATTGCAGCGTTGAATGTAATAGTCTGTGCTTGTGCATCGATAGAGTAGTGTACCGATGGGTCCTGAATAACACCACCAACGAATACGATCGCGTTCTGATCTTGCGTGTAGAAGTTCAGTGCGAAAGTAGACTGCGCACCGTCACCAGACATAGTCTGACGTTGTGCGTTGTTGAATGCCAACTGAGTTGGGTCTTGTAGAGACATTCCGTCTAGAGTGTTATTTACACGTAGTACATAACCGTTCTTACCGTCGTAATCGGAGTCAGCAACGTCTGCAAGTTCCAACATGGTCTTAGCAGTGTCGACTGAGAATACACCAGTAGATTGGTCGTAAGATGCCTTACCTTCACCAGCAACATCTGTTAGAGATACTGAAGCGCGAGCAAGTGCATCGCTGAAGAACTTCTTAGTACCTTCTACTAGATCGTCTGTAGAGAACTGTGAGATGTGTTGTGCAGCAAGACCCGCATCCATTTGACCTTTGTTCACTGCATCAGCAGCGTCAGTACCAGTTGCAACACCGGAAACTTTGTTTCCACCCATTGCTAGGTCACCAGTCATTGAATCTCCAGACTTCTTGACGCGAGCATCAATTTGTGTCTGTAGTGCGGCATCAGCAGCAGCGAACTCACCACGGACTGCATTGTCACCACCGATTCGATCAGAAATTTCCTGAGCAAGACCTGAAGCGTTAGTTGCGATATCCGTCTGGTTCTGAGCAACTAGACCAGCAAGAGAACCGTCTGCGCTTTGGAAAGCGGCAACGATTTCTGTCAATGAATCTAGAGCGGCAGAGTCAGTGTTCGAAGTGATGAAATCGATTTGCGTCTGTAGTGAACCTTCAACACCTTGCGCACGGCTTGACTCGTCAGAGATAGCAGTTGCGTTAGTAGTGATTAGTACACCTAGTGCAGTTTCAGCGTCTGTAGCACGAGTTACTTCAGTTGCTAGGTCAGATGTTAGTACACCTTCCGCAGCAGTAGCACGAGCAATTTCTGCGTCGATTTGTGATTGTAGGTTGTTGATACCAGAGTTGCGTGTGTTATCAACGGCTTTGATTGCAGCGTCTAACTTCTTGTCTGCGTCTGCTAGAGAAGTAGATGCGTCAATGTAGTTAGTTGTTGTTGGAGCAACGTAAGTACCGTCAGTCGCAAGACCCGCACCCAACTGTGTAGCAGACATCTCTGTCTCAAGTACAGTAGTACGTGAGTCTAGAGCGTTGTCAGCAGCAGCACGAGCGTTCGCTTCTGTAGTGATCTTACCGTCTAGAACGTCATCAGCAGCTTCACGTACCGCAGCTTCGTTTGCAACGATTCCGTCTGCGTACAACTTAGCGGCAGCTTCTGCGTCATCAGCTTCTGCTTCTGCGTAAGACTGTGCAGATGCAAGAACGACTGCGTCACGAGCAATGTAGTCTGCTTGGTCAGTAGTACGGTCAGAACCTAGGTCAGCACGAATTGCAAGGTCACCGGCAATGCGGTCTGCAATTTCTTGTACTAGTGCGTCACTATCTACGTCAGCGCGTAGTTCAGCAGCAGTCATACGAGATTCTACTGAGTCTACTTCACCGTGAACTTCGTTTACTGCACCAGTGATTGTCTGTGCAGTTGTGTGGAAGTTACCAGAACCTAACTTAGTTTCTAGAGCATCGATGTCTGCTTCGTTGTCTGTCAAGCGACCGTCTTGTTGACCGTTCTTGATTTCAACTGCACCCATACGACCTTCTAATGAAGTCGAACGACCTTCGACAGCGTCCATCTCAACTTCTAGAGTTACGATACGACCTGTGTTAGAGTCTGCTTGAGCGTGTACTTCGTTTAGACCAGAAGTTACGTTTGTAGCAACAGTTAGAAGTGATGCAGTACCCATCTGAGTCTGTAGAGTGTCAACATGACCTTCTTCTGTAGTTACACGAGTTTCTAGAGAAGTAGCACGTCCTTCTACTGCGTCCATCTCACTCTGTAGAGTGTCGATTTCAGATTCAGCAGTTGTTACGCGACCTTCTAGATTACCTAGATCAGCAGCTTCACCGTCGATTTCTGCGTGTAGTTCGTTGATCGCAGCGGATAGGTCAGTTGCAACAGTTTGTAAAGTTGCAGAACCTTGCTTCGCTTGTAATGCGTCGATCTCAGATTCGTTAGTAGTTAGACGACCACCTTGTAGACCTTGTTCAGTCTCAAGAGCAGTTGCGCGACCTTCTAATGAAGTAGCACGTCCTTCTACAGTATCCATTTCTGATTCTAGAACAACAACACGTGCGGTATTTTGATCCGCTTGACCGTGTAGTTCGTTGATCGCACCAGTAGTAGTTACCGCAACAGTTTGTAGTAATGTGCTACCAACTTTTGCTTCTAGAGAATCGATGTCAGATTCGTTGACTGATAGTCGACCATCTTGTTGAACATCTTTCGCTTCAGTTGCAGTTGCACGACCTTCTAGAGAAGTAGCACGTGACTCTAGGTCAGTTGCACGAACTTCTAAGGCATCGATATCACTTTCTGCTGTAGTCAAACGACCAGAGTTAGCAACGATGACCGCTTGTAGGTCTGAGTCGGCTTCTTCGAACGCACCAACAATCTCTTGTAGTGTGTCTAAAGTTTCTGGAGAAGTACCGATGATTGCATCGACTCGACCTGTTACGGTGTCAACGTCTGTGCGCAATCCACCTTCAACGCCAGTTGCACGGACAATTTCCGCATCCAACTGATCTTGTAGGTCTGTAACGTCACCAGCTTGTAGGTTTTGTAATGCAAGGATGTCAGAATCGTTTGAAGTGACTTGTGACTGAACACTATCCACGTCAGTACGTAGACCACCTTCAATACCCAATGCACGGTTGCGTTCTGCGATAATTGCGTTTTCGTTTACTAGTTCCGCAGCTTGTGCACGAGTTACTTCAGCAGTAATCTGTGCTTGGTTATCAGCGTGATCAGATGCTTGCAATACTTGTAGAGCAAGAATGTCTGAATCATTTGCAGTGATTTGTGATTGGTTAGAATCAACGTCTGTACGTAAACCAGCTTCGACACCAGTTGCACGTGTAGTTTCTGCTGCAATTGCTGTTGCGTTTACACCTTCAGCGGCAGTTGCACGAATAACTTCAGCATCGATTGCTGCTTGTAGATCGTCAACATCACTACCTACTAGATTCTGTAGTGCAAGGATGTCTGAGTCATTACCAGTTACTTGAGTTTGTAGACCGTCGATTGAAGTCTGTAGACCTGCTTCAACACCACCGGCTCTTGCAGTTTCAGCAAGAATCTGTGCTTGTAGATCGGAATCTACTGCGTTGAAGTCGTCTTCTACTAAGTCCAAACGAGTGCTTAGTGCACCCTCGGCAGCTAGTGCACGAGTACGTTCTGTGTTGATGTCACCTAGGTTAGAAGAGATGTTTGAAATGTTAGTGTTTACGTCTGCACGTAGACCCTGTTCAACTGCTTCTGCACGTTGCTTTTCAGTAACGACTGCAGCTGCGTTAGTTGCTTCAACACCAGATGCACGAGAAACCTCAGCAGTAATCTGTGCTTGTAGGTCATCAACGTCGATTGTAGTGTTTGCATTCAATGCATCGACTTGTGCTTGTAGGTCAGAATCGCCTGCAGCACGAGCAACTTCTTCTGCACGTAGATCAATCTCATTCTGTGAAGAAAGAACCTGAACTGCGTCCATCTCACCTTCTAGTACTGTAGTACGTAGAGAGATCGCATTTTCTGCGTTAGTTGCACGGGTAGTTTCCGCGTCTGTATAGTTCGTAGCGAAAGCAATGGACTGTGACTTTGAAGTCGCGATACGTGAAGTAACAGTGTTACCAGCAGTACCGTCAACCGATGCGTCACCAATTAGAGCAGCATCTTGTGCATCAGCGTGTGCAATTGCAACTGCCTGGTGCGAGTCAGCTTCTGAGTCAGTGTATGCTTTTGCTTCAGCAAGAACGTCGTCTTTTTCAACTTGAATGTCAACGTTGATTTGGTCAATCTGAGATTGTAGACCAGCGTCAGCAGTTGAACGAGTTGATGCTTCAGTATTGATGTTAGTCTGTAGAACACCTTCCGCTGTTTCTGCACGTAACTTCTCAGTTGAGATTGCAGTAGTGTTAGACGAAATAAGTGCAGACATATCTGAATCAGATGACTGGAATGCACTAACGATTTCTGTTAGTGAGTCTAGAGCAGCTGGATCAGTGTTGTTTGTGATGAAGTCAACTTGTGATTGTAGGTTTGCGTCACCAGCAATACGAGATGCTTCTTCTGTATCGATGTTACCCTGTAGAGTAGTATCACCCGCAGCACGGTCAATAAGTTCTTGATCGATACGTGCGTTGATGTCTGAGTCTTCATCTTTACGTTCTTGGTTTTCGATTGCTACAGAATTGCTTGCTTCAATGATTGCTTCTGCTTTTGCAGTTGCGATGCGGTCAGTAACAGTATTAGATACAGTACCGTCTACAGTTGCATCTCCAATCATTAGTGCGTCTTGTGCTTCAGCGTGTGCCTTAGCAGCTGCTTCAGCAGTAACAATGTCAGCACCTAGATCAGCGCGAACCTGTGTATCTGCAACAGCACGTGCAAGAATTTCATCTGTGATGTTCTGCGCGTTTGCAGCTTCTGCACCAGTAGCACGAGTAATTTCAGAGTCTAAACGACCTTCGATTCGTACTTCTTCATTAGTTGCGCGAGTGACTTCAGCAGTAATCTGATTCTGTAGAGAAGTCGATAGACCTTCTTCAGTAGAGATTCGAGCAGAAAGTGCAGATTCAGCACCAGTAGCACGAGTTGTCTCTTGACCAATCTGAACAGCAAGTGCTGATTCAGCAGATTGTGCACGTGCAATTTCTACACTTACACGGTCATTGATTTCTGTTTCTTTGTTAGTTGCGCGAGTAACTTCAGCAGTGATTGCAGAAGAGTTAGAAATGATAGAAGCAGATAGTACGTCATCCGCATCTTCGAACGCGTCAATGATTTCTGCAAATGAATCTAGTGCGTCACTGTCAACGTTGTTCATGATGTTGTCAATGCGAGTAGATAGTGCAGCGTCTGCTGATTGATATGCAGCTTCGATTGCGTTCTCACGAGCGGTTGCACGTGTTACTTCTGCGTCGATGTTAGATTGTAGTACAACATCAGCAGCTGAACGAGTTGATGCTTCAGCGTCAATGTTAGACTGTAGTAGTTGTTCTGCGACTGTTGCTCGATTAGTCTCTACTGCTACCGCACTTGCGATATCAGATGCAACAGCAGTCTTAGCTCTTTCAGGTGTGAAATATTGGTTATCACCTTCTTGCAAGTCGTCCGTACTGAACGATGCGAAGAATGCGTCTGCACCAATCTTCTTTAACGAGTCAGTACCGACATCGTATAGAAGGGTGAAACACGTTGCTGGATTGACCATACCTGTAAGGGTTGATTGTCCCTGTACCGCACTTTCGTCAAGTTTGGTACTAATTACCGCCTTGTCCGCTAGTGCAGGGGATTTAATCTGCCTAAATGCCATTAGGTTATCTCCTAGGTTGAGTTTATTGGTTTTGGGATATAATTAAACGTTTAATAATATACTAACGAAATTTGATGTATATGTCCGTTCCGAAAGGAGGGATTTCAAAAAATTGTATAGTATCGTTGATGGTTTCATAGATTTCTTCAGGATGCTGAAGAACGTCGTTCACCCACACATCAATCAAATCATCACGAGTTGGCGTACCGTTCAATTGAAATAGCGCAGTGTCGCCCGGAGCAGTGATCGATTGTGCTTCAGGAATCACTGTGCGGTCATTGGTTGATGAAGAGGTACCTTCAATAAGATCGAATAATGCAGTTTCTTGTCCAGGCGTAGCGGAGACTTCATCTTGCTTTTGTTTAGCCAAGTTGAATAAACTCTCTGCAAGTACTCTGTTGAAGGACTTATTATTGATCATAATTGATGAGATACTATAGAATGGTTAATATACCCATTTATTTATACATGAAATGAGTTTGACTGAATTGTTTTTTTACTATTGTCTGAACTGTAATAGTTCTTGTAGTAACTCAGTAACGTCTTTTAGGTCACTATCCAATTCATTTATTCTAGAATTTAGTGTATCTATCTCAACTTGAGTAGCGACGTTGTTACCATTTAGTGTATAAGGACCAGAGAGTTGAACTCCCGCGTCGTCCATGACAAGTCGATCATCATTTTGATACTGCATTTTGAATTGACTATCATTGAAACCTAAATGCTTTATGATAGTATCGGTACCGTTATGGTAGAAACGAGTTTCTTCGTTGGTTCCTACGATAAAGGCAAAGTGGTCATCTATGATAAGGTCGTTTCCAAAAGAAACGCCTGTGGAGTTGTATGCGGCAACTTGAACTACCTGTTCATCGTCTACCACGTGGGTTAGGGAGATAGTACTCCCGTCATTCGCAACGTAGTCTATTCCTTGATGGAGTAAGACACCGTTGAGATATACTTGAATTCTTGATGGACTGTTAGGGTCTGGATCGTATTGTAATACGTTGCCAGCGTCGTCTGCACCCGTTATGACTTCGAGTGTTCCATCTGAGGTGAATATATATGCGTTGAATGTAGTTGTCGCAGAGAGACTCTCATCTCCTACAGCGCCAATCTCTACAATTGTTTGAACTCCACCATCATATTCTCTTTTGATGTAGAGTTTACCGTCCTGAGTATTTATACCAATCTCGCCTAGTTTTAGTTCTTCAATACTAGGAATATCACCGAGACCGTCAAATGTCTTGATGTTTGCACCAATGTTCTGAACGACATTACTGATAGGACGACCGACAGTAACACGTTTGACCTTGGTTCCAGAACCAAAACCGTTGATTGAGGTTATACCTGTTACACCACTGACTCTTCTTATAGGCATGGTATTACCTTGTTACCGAAGGATTGACTTTGATCTTACCTTCTAGTATTCTTTCTATGATAGTGTTACCTTCTTCGTCATTGAAACTTATTTCAACATCATAGACATATCTACCACGAGTGGATAGAGTATCGGTTTGTAGATTAGTTAGGGATATTGTGACAATACCTTCTAGTGCGGGTGAAGGTACCACAGCGGTAAAATCGATAGACTCTGCACTTCTATAAGTCTTTTTCATTTTGGCGGCAACGGAGTAACCCGTTAGGTCTTTCTTCGAACCATCTGGGTTCACCAACTCTATTTGTAGAGCTAGGTCTGCGCCTTGGTCAATTGTAAAATCTTCGTAAGTTGCCATAATCCTCAGAACCCTGAACTGTTTATAAAACGTCTTCCTCTATTTATAACAGTTCAAGGTTTGAAGAAAATTTTATTTTAGTCTTCAGATTCGATATCTGCAAGAACCATTGCACGGAAACCTTCAGATGCTTCTGAGTAATCAAAAACATATGATACCGTGACGCGCCAATCGTCTGTAGACGCAGCATGATACATTACTTTGTTAGACTGACCATAGTGACCAAAGTATGCTGCCTTACAAGTCCATTCGCCTGGCTTGTCTTGACAACGAATGACTTCTTTAGTCTCTGGGTGAATGTACTCAAAGTAACCAGAACCATCTTCTGAATAAGAGAAGATTAGGTTATAACCTGGCGCATTTGCATTGTTGTGCCATGAGATGAATCCTCCTGGCGGGTATACTGCTGCAAGTGCATTGTGCTTGACAGACAAAAAGTTCATCATCTTATCGTTTAGGTCACGCAAGTGATGGGTCATATCACGTTTGAAGATTGGATCAGCGTCCGATTCAAACATCATATGCGCTTTGTCAGAAAGTTTAAAGTTGTAACCAACAAGTTCGTCTGGAAAACCTTCGTGATCCTGACCCTGTGCAACAATCTCATCCATGTGAACTGGTCCAACAAAGTATGGACGCTGGCGAATGTGTTGTGCAGAGGATAGGTGACAGTTTTCTTCGAAACCTTTCATGGTATGCAACTTGGCGTATTCGTTTAGAATCTCTAGCAACTCAGGGTTGTTTACCTGTACGTGCCTTAGATATGAGTCGTTTACCTGTGTCATACGATTGGAGTATCCTTGTTTAACCCTGCCGAGAAGTGACGCAAGATCACTGGACCCGTTTCAGGTTGTGTGATTGCCCAATTCAGGGCATTGTAATAATTCCACCTCAAGTCATCATCAAAGATACCAACTTTGAGGTCCTTATATTTTTCTTCTTTCTCGACTAACCACCAGAGCGAAAATTGGTCCCAAGACTTGAGACTGTCCGCATACCCTTCTGGCCACCAAGAGTCGTTCATCTGTCTGAACGTCAAGTCCCACCAATCATCCATAAACTCACGAACGATTGGTTTAGACATATCATATAAACATACACCACCGCATAATGTGAACTTTGCACTACCTTCTGGTGTATCAAAGTCGCGTTCTGCGTAAATATAATCACGATCATCTGTCAATGCTGAGAAGACCAGATCATGGTCTTTCATCTCATCCCAAACCTTGACGATGTCTTCGTGCTCACATTCCATGTCAGCATCAATGTACATTGTCAAGTCATACGGAGATTTTGCCATCCCCCATAACTTAGCGCGATAGTGGTCGTCACAAAACATAATATCATCTGCAACATCTCTACCACGATCATCAAGAAATCTTTCTTCTGTTACCAAACAAATCTTACATTCCTCTTCAGGTTCATAATAGTCCCTGAGAGACTCTGCAAGATTGATTGCGTACAAATAAAAGTTGCGTTTCTTGGACGCAACAATTATGAATCCTTTACTCTTTTCCATCTGTCTCGGCCTCTAGTTGGTCTTGTAAAATCATGATTGAGTATAAATCTACTTCAATTCTAGATTTTGCACGACGCAATTTTGCCTTCAACTTCCGGTTTTTAGAGTTCTTAATCTCTTCGACTTCGAACGCTTCCATCTTATAATTGAAGAGTTTTTCTAGTTTACGTGCCTTGTTATGTTCCTCGTCACGCATCTTCTCTTCTTCTGCTTCTGCCTTCTTGCGAATAACACGGTCTTCAGTTTCCTTATCAATCGCGTCTTCACCTAAGGCGTCAACTACTTCATTAAACAGTTCGTTCTCTCTACCATCCTTATCACGACGGTGTAAGAACATTTGTTGTCGTGTAACACGACCCACATCATCTTCAAGTTCTAGGATACAGTTCAGTTCTGTTTTTTCCGAAGTTTCCCAGAATGCATTATCCATCCATTGCTTACGACTCATTAATATATCTCCAAGAGTTCAATTCAAATTATAATGTATATAGTGTTGAGATAAAGCGGGTCAAATGAATGACCCGCCTTGTTCTCATATTATACCATACTTAGGGAGATTATGCAACCCTACAGTATAGTGTGTAGACTTCTGGAGTATGTACTAGAGTATCACTAATCGTTGCACCAACATAGTTACCTAGGAAGGATCGTGAGTAGTTGCCACCGAAGTTGCGTGAGTAGTTACCTTCGAATCCACGAGTATAGTTACCAGTGAAGTCACCTACGTATGTAGATACACGATCACGTGAGTATGCACCTGAGTATGCAGAACTACGGATTCTTGAGTAAGCAGATACACGGACACGTGAGTAGTTACCTACGAAGTCACGTGAGTAGTTACCTACAAAGTCACCGACGAAGTCACGAGCGTACTCACCAATATAATCTCCAGCAAACGTTCTTGCGTAGTTACCTACAAAGTCACCAGCAAATTCACGTGTATACTGACCAGAGAACCCACGAGAGTAGTTACCAGTAAACGTTGTTGCATAGGTTCCTGTGTATTCACCAACAAAACCTCTTGCATAGTTACCAGTATAGTTACCACCGAAGCTACGGTTGTAAGTTCCAGAGTATGCACCAGTGTACTCACCAGCAAATCCACGCGAGTAAGCACCAGTATATTCACCAATGAATCCACGAGAATAGTTACCTACGTAGTTTCCACCGAAGTCGCGAGTATAATTACCTACGTAGTTTCCACCGAAGTCCCCAACGAAATCACCGATGAAGTTACCAGCGTAGTTACGTGAGTATTGACCAGAGAACGTTCTTGCATAGTTACCTACGAAGTCACCAGCGAATCCAGTAACACGGTCACGAGTATATGCTGATCCACGGTTACGAGTGTATACCGAAATTCGGTTACGTACGTATGCAGAGTAACGAGTACGTGTAGATGTACGAGTATACTCACCAGTGTAGTTACCAGCGAAATCGCCTGCGTATCCACGAGCATAGTTACCAACAAAGTCTCCGGCATATCCACGAGCGTAGTTTCCTACGAAGTTACCGGCAAAGTTAGTTACGCGATCTCTAGTGAAATCACCAGTGTAGTTAGTTATGCGTGTACGTGCGTAAGCAGAACCACGGTTACGTGTAGATGTGCGTGTTGAAACTCGTGTAAAGTCACCAACGTAGTTAGTGATACGAGTACGTGCATAAGCAGAGTAACGGACGCGAGTAGAAGTTCGAGTAGAAGTTCTTGCGTAGTTACCTACGAAGTTACCAGCAAAGTTAGTTACACGGTTACGCGTAAAGTCACCAACGTAGTTAGTGATGCGTGTACGGGCATATGCAGAGTAACGAGTACGTGTAGATGTACGAGTACTTGTACGAGCATAGTTACCGACATAGTCGCCAGCGTATCCTAGAGTACGAGTATAGTTACCAGTGTAGTCACCAGCATAGTATCCAGTACGTGTGTAGTTACCAGTATTGGTAAATGTCTGAACACGGTTACGAGTGAACGCACGAGCGTAGTTACCAGTGTAGTACAATGTACGAGTGTAGTAACCAGTATTGGTAGAAGTACGCGTAGAAGTACGAGCATAGTTACCAGTATAATGACCAGCACGAGTACGAGCGTAGTCACCTGTGTAGTACAACGTTGCAGCACGGTTACGAGAGTAATCACCAGCGTATGAGAACGCACGGTTACGAGCGTAATCTCCAGCATATGAGAATGCACGGTTACGTGAGTAGTTACCAGCATAAGATGCGGCACGGTTACGAGAGTAATCACCAACAAAGTTGCCAGCATAAGATGCGGCACGGTTACGAGAGTAATCACCAGCAAAGTTGCCAGCGAATCCACGGTTGTAGTTACCAGTATAGTCGCCAGTATAGTTACCAGTACGAGTACGTTGGTAGTTTACTGTACGAGAAGACGTACGCGTTGAAGTACGTTCGAAGTTACCAGTATATGTGACATTCCTACTATAAGAGGCAGTACCACTATAGTTACCTGCGAAGTTACCAGCAAAGTTACCAGTATATGAAGAACTGCCTGGAGCTGATGTACCATATGAAGCGTTCCACTGATAACTAGATGTGTATGCCCAGTTAGTGTCTCTGTAGTATGTGGATGAACCATATGGGTGAGAGTAAGTAACGCTCATTACGCCCACTGCGGTAGTATAGTGACTATATGTTTGTTGGAATCTTATTGTACCGAAGTTGTAGACTATAAGAGTACCACTGTTACCGTACGGACTTGCATTCACTCGCCAGTTATGGTAAGTTGGGTTACTTCCACTATAGACGTAACGAGTACCACCAGCTTCACCGTTACCACTTCCTACTACAGATGTACGTGTAGATGTACGTGTAGATGTACGAGTAGAAGAAATATTACGAGTGTAGCTTGTTGTTGCAACGCGGTTTCCTTCAAAGTGACCAGTACGTGTACGTCCGTAGTTACCAGTGTATGTTACACCTGTTGTACTAGTACGAGCATAGTTACCGACATATGAGAATGCACGGTTACGTGAGTAGTTACCTACGAAGTCACCCGCATAGTATAGTGTACGAGTGTATGATGGAGTACGAGAATATGCAGCAGAATAGTTACGCGCATAGTTTCCAGTAAAGTCACCGACATAGTATAATGTACGAGTATAATTTAGTGTACGTGTTGATGTGCGGGTTGAATTACGAGTGTAGTCGTATGTTTGATAGCGAGTACGAGTACTTGTTCTTGCGTAATCTCCCACATAATCGCCAGCATAGTTACCAGCATATCCACGAGCATAGTTACCAACAAAATCACCTGTGAACGTTGTTGCATAGTTACCAACAAAATCACCAGCAAAGTTAGTTACACGGTCACGTGAATAGTTACCTACGTAATCACCAGCATAGTTACCAGCATATCCACGAGCATAGTTACCTACGAAATCGCCTGTAAAGGTAGTTGCATAGTTACCAGTGTAGTCACCAGCATAGTTACCAGCGAAGTTACGTGAATAGTTACCTACGAAGTCACCAACAAATACACGTGAGTAGTTTCCTACAAAGTTACCGGCAAAGTTAGTAACACGATCACGAGTATATGCAGAATAACGAGTACGAGTTGACGTACGGGCATATGCTGAATAACGTGTACGAGTAGATGTACGAGTAGAAACACGAGCGTAGTTACCTACGAAATCACCGGCATAACCACGGGAGTAGTTGCCTGCGAATCCACGTGAGTAGTTTCCTACGAATCCACGTGAGTAGTTTCCTACGAAGTTACCAGCAAAGTTAGTGACTCGATTACGTGTGTATGATGAAACACGTGCACGAGAATAAACACCAGCAAAGTTAGTGACTCGATCACGAGTATAGTTAGTTATACGAGTACGGGTGTAGTCTGCTGAGTAAGCAGATGTACGAGTTCGAGTACTAGTACGAGCATAAGCAGAAACACGGTTACGTGAATAAGTACCGGCATATGCAGATACACGGTTACGGGAATAAGTTCCCGCATAAGTTCCAGTGTATGATGATACGCGAGTACGGGTGTAGTCTGCTGAGTAAGCAGAACTGCGTGTACGTGAGTAAGTTCCCGCATAAGTTGATACACGACCACGAGTGTATGTTGAAACACGGTTACGTGAGAATGTACCAGTGAATGGTGTGATGCGGTTTCTGACATATGTAGAAACACGTGAACGGTTGTAAGTACCGGCAAAATAACCAGTAAATGCAGTTAGTCTGTTACGTGTATATGATGATACGCGAGTCCTTGCGTAATTTCCTACAAAGTCACGGGAGTAGTTACCTACGAAGTCGCGAGAATATGCACCTGTATAGTTACCAACAAAAGTACGAGCGAAAGTGTCCGTGCTATTGCGAGTGTAAGTAGAAATACGGTTGCGACTGTATGCAGAAATCCTTGTACGAGTGTACGCGGAGTTACGAGTACGAGAATATGCGACATCAACGATAGTACGACGGGTGTTAGAGGCAGAACCTCGTGGTACCCATGTACCTGCTAGAGTTGGAGCACCTTGTGCAGATGAACGCAACTGGTATGAACCAATCGCACCTGCTGTTGCTCGGAGTGACTTAGCACGTTGACCAAGTGTGTACTTGATCTGTGCGTCTGTCATTTCTCTCAGACCGCTGAATGAAGTTCCATCATAATCTGTTGCGACTGGACGTGTAGTAACTACACCAGATGGTGGAGTTGCAAGTGTAGTTCGTTTCCAGATATGATATTGAGTTGTTGTACCATCACCATGTGTATCGGCAAACACATTCTCGATGTGTTTAATCCAATCACTACCTGGCGAGGTAGTTGAAAGTTCGAATGCACCTTGAAGACCTAAAGTCTCCATGTTTTTTAGTGCACGATTTGTCAGATTATCCAAATCCCCATCTACCATTTCGTAGAAGCCAGGATTTGCGTTATCTGCGTAATAACCGACAGGACGGGCAAAATCAGAACCAGATTCACTCGCGGAACCAGCAACCTGTTTCAAGGTTGTAGTTACACTTGTGCCAGTGATAGCAGACATCGGGTGTGTACCCGCTGGTTCATTGTAGTACGTATCTACAAAAGAACCTATGTTTGCACCATTGGTTAGACTGATGTCACCGACATCACCAGCGGAGGCCTCCGCTAATGCTTCACCCACTTTTACAGCAAGATACATCTCTTCTGCTGGAGTGAATTCCTGTAGGTCACCATCGGTATTTTTTAGTTTTAGTGGTATACTAGATGCTGACACGATATCGTCTCTCTTTAGCTAAAGTTAAAGTTTATTTTGGTTAATGACGTACTTTATTTATAATAAAAAAAATGTGCGTAAACGAAGTCCACACACATTTCTTGAATTATTTCTTACTATACTTATAATTCTTTGATTTCAGAAAATATTATGGGTGAACTATTGTGGAGGTTCAGGCCATCCTATCTGAGTCAAATCATCTTTACCAGACATGTTATCAGTGATGTCTCTAAGTTCTTGTCGATATCCTCTCCAAGCGTTCGTCATATCTTCTGATAAGTTCGCATCTGGCATCTGAGTCCAATCACACATACCCAATTTTGCGTTTCTGTGTGCTCGAACGTCCTTCTCGAATCCTTCTGAGTCAAAATCCCAATCTTTGGTATCCCAGTTGAAAGTATAATAGAAAGAAGGTCTTTCTGGTTTTTCTTGAAATTCTCCACCATTCCAATAGAAAAAATTAGAAGCGGCAGTTCCGTAAGAATCTAATAGTCCATTTTCTTCCCAATGAACTTCTAGGTCACCGTAGGAACCTCCTTCTGGGTATTTTTCTGGTTCTGCGGGCATCAAGAAACTTTTGATTTCTCCAGTACTCGCCTCAACTAAAGCGCAATGTTTCATATGAATTTTCCTGTAATTAAGCAACGAGTTGCGTTTGCAACCCAATCGTCTTGTACTCTACCACCACCATATCCAATAGCGGGGGCTGGTGTATTAAGTGTCATGTACATAGGACATATCGCCACAGCGAATTGACTACTATGTACTAGTGAAGTGGAACTTGGTCCGCCTGACGGATTGTTTGATATAGCCTTATTCTCACAAGAGTTGTTGCCCGGCAAACACCAAGAAAATCCTACGCCCCAAGTTATTATTTGTCCTGTATTGTACGATCCTCCATACCCATCGCAGATTGCAGCAGCGTAACCCGAACCTGTTACAAGAACCCAATAGTCTTCCCAGTTCAGAACATCTTGCAGTTCGGTGTAAATAACAGGACTTCCGTATGCAAGTTCTCCGGTTGAACCTGTTGCGGGAGCAAAATCTGCATTTCCACTAGTAATGTTTTCTATCTGGAAATTTTTCCGATTGGAAGAAAATCTAATAGTTTCTCCATCACTAGCATATACTTCCAACCCATAATTTGTTGATTCGTCAACACCATCGGTCATTCTTCCGAACCTATAGTCTAATTGAAATCTATAATTCCAATACCAGTTTGAACCTTGTTCAACGAAACTAGCAACATCCATATTCACGTTCGTTGAAGCAGAAGCATACATGGTCGACGATGTTGTTGTACTAAAAGTAATACTATATGTAGTACCGGAAACAAGGGAGACGCTTTTTATAGTTGGTGGAGTGTAACCGGAAAAAGAACTATTCCAACCACTCACTGTTTGACCAACGAGGTCTATTACTGGATTTGGTGTTGGTGCAGCAGGGTCTCTCGGATTGACATAACTACCAACATCATATAGACCTATATTGGTGAATGTTACAGTACAGTTGAATGTACTATTTCCCGAACTAACTGTTGTGGATGGTCTTAAAGTATATCGACCTTGACCCCACATAACTGCGAAGTTCGGATTTATACCACCAAGACTATATCCAGACCTAAGTTTGGGTCTACAAAACAAAAGTGTGTCTTCTTTTCTGCCGGGACATATAACAGATGGCGCTTGTGATCTTTGATAAGACGACTGATTGTTTAGACTGCCTGGCGTTACTGTACCTTCTTTTACGACTTGCACCTGTTGAGATGATGTGTCAATAAGGTCTAGTCCCGAACCGTTTTTTACTTGTAAACCGTATGACATAATATTAACTCTTTATTACCAAAACACTATATTCTTCTGAACCAGCAAAAATCTGATAACTACTATTGGTTGTTCTAACATCTGCTCGTGACAATACGAACCCATAATTATAATCACCATCGACACTGTAGTTTGAGGTGGGATATAGATTTACCGCAAAGAACTGTTGAAGATTAGAGTTATTTTGATTTTCCCAACCACTCACGAATTCTTGGATAGTGTTATTATTATTTCCGGTTCCTGTCACGAAACTATAGAATCTTGGTGTACGTTTAGATATATCTACTCTAAGGTCACCGTTTGCGTCCCAGACTTGTAAACCATATTTAGTCAAGTCAGTTACCACCTCTTGTGTAGAACCAGTGGCGGTACCTTCGACAAATACTAATTTCTTGCTTCCATAATAATTATTGAGGAGTCCTATTCTATAAGGGCCCGGTTTTATAAATGCTATCACGTAAGTCAAGGTAGAGGAACTACTACTACTACTAGTAAATGACTTGACGTAACAGTTGGAGAGTTGTTTTTGTTCAACTCCATAGTTGGCACTTATTGTTAGAGTAATAGTATCTACAGTAGAAACGTTTCGAGTTATTGTCGAAGTGCTTCCCGTATTGTAACGGATATCAACTGAATATGAATAGTTAGCCATGGATTATGCCTGTAAATTACCTAATTTAACTCTTAGTCCGGTTGTAGAACTTGTACTAGTGGAACTGTATACTTTTATAACTTCGTTGGTTATTTCCACTCTCTCACCAGATGCTTGATATCCATCCACATCGGTTGTGTCGATACTAGTTGCTGCGCTTATAGTTATACCACTAGTATCTATTTGACCCGCTGTGAGTTGGCCTGTTATGTTCGCAGCCTCAACGGTTAGACTAGTAGCATCAATTTGAGTTGCAGTGAGTAGACCCTGTATCTTTGCAGCTTGGACTTCTAATTCATCCGCTTCAATAAATCCCGCAAGGACCTTACCTGTTTGGATGAGACCCCCGTCAATTGATGTAACTACCGAAGTGAAGTTATCACCCAACTCTTGGTTGAAGTTCTGGAAGGTTACCAGTCCAACAAAACTATAGTTCACAAATGGTGTACTAAAGACAATATTATTCCCTGTTGCAGTACCACCATTAGCGGTATCTTCAAACACTCTATATCTTGAAGCGTATAATGTTCCCGTTAGGTTAGAGTTATCTGGTGGACTCAAAGACCATAATGGTGGTTCTCCATTTGGACCTTGAGCAAATCCACCACCAGAGAAACTACCACTACCAGAGAAACTATATGATAATGCTGTAGGTGGACTCGGAACTGTACTTGATAAGTTCTCATTATCCGATTCAGAAAGGTTTGCATTATACTCTCTGTAGAAGTAAACATATCCACTATCGACTTGTGGTACGTCCGATGGATTTACTGTTGCTGGGTCTGGGTCAACTGAGTATAGTGTTGGGTCACCCCAAGTCAAAGTGGTATCGGTGCCCGAAAGACTCTGTGATGACGCTAATGTTTTGACTCTCCACAAAGCGGGTTTACTATGATCAGTAGGTGCTTCTGGTGGTTCTTCGTACCAACCATCATAGTTGTCTCCACTAGGGAATACAAATTTGTCAGTGCCGAAATTGTAGTCGATCGTATTTGCAGGTGGTTTAGTGAAAGTAGAAGTTCTGACACCTCTCTTATACAAGAAACCGCTGTATGTGGTAAGACCATCTTCACCGTTATTATGGTCTTCATAAGGAGTGGCCCAATCTACAATAGTGTCGGTTCCGGTCTCACCTATGACTGAGAAAACTGCCTGAGTTTCCCATATCTTACCACTAGGATTATAACCCACACCACTGTTGTGGTCATTCATTTCACCGACACTATCAAACCACAGATAATTTCCATCTGAGTCTGTAGGCATTGTGACGGTGCCTTCTCCCGTGAAGTCTACAGAACCACCCACTGGAGCGGGTGGTCCAGCGTCATCCTTATTTACTGTACGCGTTACAACTCGCAATAGGAATGTGGACTTACCAGCGGCACCGTTAGCACCAGATGAGGTTCTCTCTGGGGCATCCCACTCAATCGAAT
>Ga0181390_1000359_pt1 | contig 20379 bp, 15 predicted proteins | sample 13SPOviralmetaG_FD_130085 | JGI IMG/M metagenome (GOLD analysis project Ga0181390, IMG submission 130085) | Marine viral communities from the oligotrophic San Pedro Time Series (SPOT) site, San Pedro Channel, CA, USA - 13 SPOT_SRF_2010-07-21 | ecosystem: Environmental > Aquatic > Marine > Strait...
AGACGAAGTTTCTAAGAAACTCGGCATCACTAAAGCGGCGCTACCTGCCCTGCGCCGTCGAGAAGACAGCTTCCCCCAACCTATAAGAGTCTCGCAGAAGGTTCTACGTTGGGACGAAGCTGACATTGACGAATGGCTAACTGATAAAAAGGAGAATGAACATGGCAAAGATAACAGAACTTGATGATGTTTCGTTATTAAAAATATTTATAGGACTGCGTGACCGCAGAGCGCAGCGAAAAGCTGCATACAACGCCGACGACATCGGCGATAAAGAAAAACAAAACAAGATCGAAGTAGAGTTTCTACAAAGATTTCAAACGCGTGGCATAGATAACGTGTCGGCGCGTGAAGTTGGAACTGCTTACAGGTCTACACGTTCATCTGCCACTGTGGCAGATTGGGATACACTTCTTGACCACGTCAAGGACAACGACGCTTGGGAAATGCTTGAGCGGCGTGTGAACAAAACTGCTGTGGAGCAATTTAAAGCAGTAAACGACGACTTACCGCCCGGAATTAACTGGTCGGAAACCCAAGTGGTTAATTTTAGGCGCAAATAATGTTAACAATGGATGATCTACCAGTCGAAGCCGTGGTGTTACCACAGGTTTACAAAGCTCGACACTATCAGTCAGTTGAGGGCGAACAGCTATGCTCGTCCGACGACGGTGTAGTTCCTTCCAGTAACGCAACTGAACCACAAGCTAAGAAATGTTCTGTGTGCTTCCAAAATACATGGGGTTCACGCATTACACCATTTGGCAAACGAGGAAAGGCTTGCGCAGAAAGCGTAAAACTAACTCTTCGTAAACCAAACTCTGATTATGCAGAAACGTTTCGCGTTCCTGCCGCGAGCGTACGGACGTATCGCGACTTTGAAGACCTCGTCGCGAGCAGGGGCGAACAACTAATACGCGTCGTAACTAAAATTGACGTTACTAATATAGATCAGCGGCCAACGTTGACATTTAAAGTCACACGCTTTTTGAGCGACGACGAACTCACTACAATTCAACAGCCGAAACGAACAGATAGTCCGTTTGTTTCACAAGATGGCTACACTTATTAACAAAACCCGAGAGGAATACCCTATGGCTACATTAAACGCAGTTCACATTCTAAACAATGTAGAAGCACTATACCCACGTCTTAACACGACTTATAAATACGACACCAAAGCAAATGACGGTAAAGGACAGTCAGTTCCGTGCGAACCGTTAGACGAAGGCGCGAAGTACGAATTAAATTATCGCATGGATAAAGACCAAGCAGTCGGTCTCTACAAAGACATGAAAGCTGCTTACAACGCACGCAAAGCCGCTAACTGGCCAGAAATGCCATCGGCGAAAGAAGTTTTTGAGGTGCAAGAAGATGGCACTTTCGTGGCAAAGTCTAGCTTAAAAGGTTCGTACAACAACGAGCTTACTCGTAAGCCTCGCCAGTTCGATGCTCGTAACCAGTTACTCCCTGATGATTTTCAGTTGACGACAGGTTCTACAATTAACTCGCAGTTGGCGTTGATCCCCTACTCATCGAACAACGGCAACGGCGTATCGCTAAGACTTCGCGCAGTGCAAGTTGTGAAGTTCAAAGAGGTCGAACAGTCGAGCCCATTCGGAGAAGTAGACGGCTTCAGTGGATCAGAAGGTGGTGGCTTTGGTGACGACTTCGACGAAACACCGGCACCGAAAGTAGAAGCAGTTGCTCCTGCCCCTGCGGCACCGAAACCCGAGAAGACACAGCCGGCGAAGGTGGATGACTTCGACACGATCGACGACGCCTTAAACAATCTTGACTTTGACGACTAATACAATCTCAGATTTCGCGGTGAGCGGGTCGTTACTCGCTCACCAATCTGTTAACATGTATACACGCAAGGCTAGAAAATGGATACAGGACAATTCCTCGAACGGGTACTACCCACAGAGGGTAAAAAGGTACTTACGCTTGTTATGCCCACCGATAACGGTGGTAGTTGGTTTAAGTACAAAAGCTTCGATACAGCGCAAGAAGCTGCCGACGCTGCTGTTGCATACGACGCGCAAGGCGAGACTGTTTACTTTGCAGTTAACTCGTTTGGCGATTGGTACCACGACGAGCTCAAAGACAAGAAGCGCATCCGCACCCAATCAAATGTTCATGCTTGTAGAAGTTTGATTGACGACTTTGACGTCGATAGCACCGACGATAAGAAATACGCAACGCGCCAAGAAGCGTTAAGTGACATAATAAAACTAGCAAAAACATTAAGACTTACCCCGACGATCACATCGTCAGGTGGTGGGTACCACGCGTACTTTCACTTAGACAGCGACGTGGACAAAACAACATGGGAAGAACTTTCCGCACTCAAACGCGATGTCTCCACCCACATGAACATGAAAGCTGATCGAGCCGTCGACATGGATAGCTCTCGGATTTTGAGACCCATAGGTACACATAACCGCAAGACAGATACACCCGTTCCTGTTGTTCTTGTTAAAGAGGGAAAGACTTACTCAGTAGATAAAGTACGCGAAACCTTACAGAACTACATCCGCGAGAACGAAGTACAGCCCGCCCCCACGAACAAAAAACACGGGGAACCGAGCCCGTTTAGTGTGTTATCTGGGGATTTTCCGACATCTGACGCCGACCTCGTTGCTAAAAACTGTGCCGCAGTACGTGAGTTCAAGGAGAGTGGCGGTAATATAAGTGAGCCCCACTGGCACCGCGCCATTGGTATCGTTAAGTTTTGCAAGGACGGTGAAGCCGCAATCCACCAGTGGTCAGAGGGTCACGCGGATTACAGCGAAGCAGAAACGCAAGAGAAGATAGACGAGTGGACAGTTGGACCAACATCCTGCGTCGAGATGGATAAACACATTGGGTGCATGGAAGCCTGCCCATTTAAAGACAAGTGTAAGTTTCCGCTGTCCCTTGGATACAGAGAAGACGCCGAGAGCACGGAAGAAGAAACCGTCGCTCCGGCCCAAGCGGGACAGAACAACACTACGGTAATCGAAGGTCAGTCTATACCTTACTGGCCACAAAACGGATACCGTTGGAACGGCGCGGCTCTCTCCAGGTCGATCACAGACGACGACGGCGTAGTTCATTGGCGCCCATTCTGTAGATCATTTCTATACCCAGTTAATCGGATACAAGACTCTGAGGGTACATGGGTTGTGCACTGGCGAGCAAAAGAAAAGAACGGCAAGTGGCGCGAGTTCTTCATGCCCACGATGGAACTGGCCTCCACCGATCTAATGGCGAAAACCTTTGCCGCTAATGAAATATTTTTAATGAGAACAAAGAACGCGAGGAACGATATGGCTGAGTTCGCCGAAGGACTTATTGAAACACTACAAGCATGGCGTATAGAAACTAAAACGCATAATCAGTTTGGTTGGTTGCCAGACAGGTCAGGGTTTGTCATGGGAACAAAAGTCATAACCGCCGACGACGAGCACGAAGTTTTGTGTGACAGCGACATCCCCCGAGACATCGCAGTGGACTTTGGTACGAGTGGCAGTCTCGACGAATGGATTTCAAACATAGACAAACTGTACAACAGGCCGGGCGCGGAACCGTTTCAGTTTGGTTTATGTCACTCTATGGGGTCAGCCCTTGTTGAATTGATGGGATCGTCAAACTGGCATGGATTGCCACTCGCATTTACAGGTCATGGTGGAACAGGTAAGTCGACCGCCGCCAAGATTGCGTGCGGGTTCTACGGCAACCCAGAATATATGGAACGTCAAACCGGCGAGCAAGGCTCCACACTGAACGCGGCGATTAAACGTATCGCGATCATGGGGTCTGTACCTATGCTACTCGACGAGTTTTCGGGACGTAGTCCAGATGAACTAACACGAACAGGCTATGCACTTGCGAACGGTAGAGACAAAGAACGGCTAGGCACCAATGGGAAGTTCAGCACCGTCGGCGGCCAGTGGTTTAAGAATAGCTTCATCACATCAAACGATAGTATACTGGAAAGTATTTCTAAGCTGCCCGCCGGTTATAGAGTTGAAGCTACACAGTTACGGTTCTTTGAGGTAGCTTTACCGGCTGACTACCGGAGCCGTGTATTTCCAGACATCACACAATCGTTCATTGAGCACCACATGGACAATGTCTACGGCGAACCTTTTCGTCCTTACATCCGTTTCATCATCAAGAACAACGACTGGGTGCGCCGCCAGATGGTGTCAGCGCGAAGCAAGTTTAATCCGTCTTCTGAAGACGATAACAAGGAACGCTTTTACAGAGATACTATAGTAACGGCTGTGGTAGCCGGAAAGATTGCAGAAAAACTTGGCCTTATATCGTTTGATCTAAAAGGCATGAAGGCTTGGGCTACAAGTCAGGTCTTACGCATGAGAGAAAGCCGTAAAGAATCCAACACGGATATATCCGAGCACGTCGCTACGTTTATAAGTACACTTCCGGGACGACTCATAATTACCAAACACTTTGGCGACGCACGCTCAAAGCACAAAGAAAACCCTATGGAAATCCTTCGGGCTCCTGCAATCGGCCGCGTATGTACCGAAGATAAGAAAGTATACATCACCGCTAAAGCAGTCTCCGACTGGTGCAAAGACGCAGGTGTACCACCGGCGGCGATGAAAGAAGAAATGGATAAATCAGGGTATTTGATAGCTCAAACTGATGGAACATTTAACCCACGGATATACTTAGGCTCTGGCAGTACCGTACCGAGCGGGCAAGCTAGGTGCTACGAAATTAAATATAACAAGCTGTTTGATGGCAAAGCGCTTGCGCTTATCGAAACGGAAGACGGTGTAACTACAGAGAGTAAACATGAGTAATATACCACAAGCACGAAAAATGATCCGGCACCGCCTCAAAGGAATGATCAAAGAATCTAAAATGCGAGTGCGTTTTGGAAACAAACAACAGCTAGAAGAAATACTCCACCTGTTTGATTTGATTGAGCGCGAAGTTGAACAAGGCAAGGCATGGGAAGAGAAAGCAAAATGAACGCACTACAAAAAGAACTAAAAGAAGTCATAGAACCACTGATTAGTGAGCTTGCCGCGTTGAAGACAGCTTTCCAGCAGCACATCGACGCGACGCCTACCAAGATGTTAAATGTACACGAAGCCGCAGAGTTGTTGGGTTGCGCAGAAGAAACGGTACGGCGCAAAGTAAAGTCTGGCAAACTAAAGTGTAAGCGCGTTGGCAACCAAATACGCATCGACCCTGCTGATCTAGTCTAGCAACTTGGCTATCTCGCTCGCAGATTCATTATAGTAAACCATTAGCTGTTTAATGTCTGTATGCCCGACGTTTCTCGCTAAAGCTAGAATTGGCATTTTCTTCGACAAACGTGTAATTGCTTCGTGGCGCGTATCGTGGAAATGTAGGTCTGTGATGGTTGTCTTATTTCTAATTCGCCCAAAATTATCTCCACATTGTTTGCTTGTAATACCAAAACAGGTCTGCGCATTTGTGTTTGGCACCAGTTTGAGAAGCTCGACCGCCCTCTTAGACAACGCAACAGTACGACTTGTACCGTTTTTTGTGGTAGGCAAGAACGCAGTCTGAGCATCAAAGTCAACGTTGTCCCAAGTCAAATCGCATATCTCCCCCATTCTCATGGCTGTTTCTATAGCCAGTAAAAACGCCAGAATAACTTTCTGCGCAACCGTGTGAACGTTTTCCCCAGCAAACCCCGACGCAACGCAAAGCTCTTCAACCTCTCCGTCGGATATAAGTCTGTCTCGCGCCGGTGGATTAGACGGACGTTTAACTCCCTCCATAGGGCTTATCTTAATTAGTTCGTACTCGTCTCGTGCTGTTGAGAATATGTGAGACAGTAGGTTCCACTCGCGATTAAGTGTAGACGTCTTTATCCCTGAAGCTAAACGATCATCACGCCAGTTGCGAATGTCCTGTTTAGTTACATCGTTGACGTCTACCGCAGCCAGAGGTTTTTTCAGCAATCGACTGATCTGTCCCTGCTCCCACTTATAGCCCCGTTTGGCACGACTTACTTCCCGTTCGTACCGCAAAAACAGTTCTGAAACAGAGTATTTCTTTGCAATCTTTGGGTTCGCTTCCGTCTTTATCTTGTATTCTTGACCCGCTGCCCAGTCTTTTGCTTCGGATTTTGTATTAAAACTAGCCGCTTTGCGTACACCGAGTAAGAATATTTGAGCCTGCCACCGGCCAGTTTTTAGTTTCTTTATGTTGGCCAAATCACGATCTCCCAAGCTCAAATCACGATCAATCGTACTTTCGTCGTGATTGAATGTCAAATACCGCCGTATTCGTCACTATTGGCTAATATATTACGATCATGTAAAAAAGGTTTTTGTCGTTGTTTGTATGGCTATAAACGCTTTTAGACGACTAAGTGTGGTACCCAAAGCCAGAAAGCGTACCTCAATAATATCAATGACTTACGTGAGACGATCGTGATTTCGTCGTGACTGAATAAAAAAACCCCCAACGTTGCAGTGCGAAACCTAGCCAGTCAGGGGTTCAGTATATCCACTCACAGGAGAAAAGCAAACGTGGATATTAGGGAGTTAGTTACCGGTAAGTCTTCTGCGATCTTGTTGTTCTTTTTTCTTTCTCGACCTAGAAACTCTAACTAAGTTCGATACAGGTTGTGCTTTTAGAATACCCGGTGCGTTATTAAAGAATGGACGTACTTTAGCTTTTTGTTTTTGCAGGTCACGCCACTCGGCGCGAAGCTCTGCTTTTTTATCTTGGTCTCGGTTCTTGTTTGCTTTTACGTAAGCGTTTCTAAGTTTTGTACTTTCGTCATTAAAGTATCTTTGTAACTCAAACTGCTGACCTCTTGTCCATTTAAGTTTTGCAATATCGCTTGGCGGCAACCCGACCGCGTTGAGTAATAATTCAGACACATCAATATCGCGAGGGTCGAACACCACGTTCCCGTTAGATAGTGTGAAACCCTCGGTTCCTAGTCTGTAGCTTTCTAGTGAAGAGCGAACATTTTTTGGCATGAGGTACTCAAACCCCTTTATGGTGTCGCCTTTCTTAAAGTATTTAGCCGCTCGCCCAAAGTTACCTAGCGTATTTGCAGTTGGACCAAGTCCTGCTTCCAGAACATAGTTTTTAACTCCATCTTCCGTGGCTTCAAACTCAGAGTACGGGAACAACTTAAATATATCACTCTGCTTTAGCTTCTGTGACATATCAACACCGAGGAACGCAGGTACGCCGCGGGAAAGTAAAGTAGCTAGTCCCTCGTCTTCGGGTAGAACTTTCTCTCTTATGTAACGCTCAAGATCAAACTCTACTTCTTCTTCTTCGTCAGATTTCAGAGCCATATTCACGAGCCAACCGATACCGCCAAGGAACGGTACTCCGACAGTACCAGAAATCATGGCAGTGTGCGCCGCAGATACAGCCAACATTCGTGCCCCAACAGCTCGCTCTTCTGGCGTTACTTTATTTTTTGCAAACTTGTTAATTGTAAAAGCTTGCACAAACGCGTCTTTCCACAACCACGCCATCATCACTTGGTATTTACGATACTGCAATGTTAACTTTGGTAGAGCTTTAAATGCCATTGCACTGTCGAGCCTTGAGAAGTTACCTTGCGTATCTTCCACAACTGCTGTGGCGTAGTCAGAAGCTGACATGTTCATCTTCGTTAGTTTACTTCTGTTTTTGTTTGCCATGTCGTACGCGGCGATAGCCGATGCAACTCGGTTGTACGCCTCTACGTATCGTGCCGTTTGGTATAACCGGTCAGATATATTCTTAAACGCTTGTGTTCCGTAGTCGACTGATGCGTAACCTGTGTCAAACCTAGATGTGAAATTTAAGTCCTGCTCAATACCCTGATCTAGCAACTGACGTAATTGTAAATTTTTCAGCATAGGTTGTAAGTATTTTGGTGCTGCTTCAACGTCTAACTGCACTTCGTTACCTAAGTCTAATCCTACTTTTTTACCGATAGGTTCTGCTAATCCCATAGAAGCAGCAGTGATTATCTGCTTGGTTAAGCTTCCCTTAATAATCTGTTTAGCTATTTTGTAGGCTTTTACTTGCGAAGCTACCGCAGCCGGATAGTCTGCAAAGTCCGCTGTCATTTTTTGTATAGAAATTAACGGCTGAAACGCATTTGTTACGTGGTAGCCAATGTTACTGGTAAGTGATGTAACGGTGTTATACGAAGCAATTCTATCTGAAATAGCCGTAAGAACATTGTCTGATGGATTAACGTACATCTGATAATGTTTAACAAAAAGGTTAGACGCCTTCTGTAAGTTTGCTCTGTCTTTGGCAGCTTCTGCCTGAGTATTAGCAATTTCTTGGTTGACCTCTTTACCGTGCTTCATCTGAGCCACTAATCTAGCTTGAGCGTGAGCGTGACTAAAGAAAGAATGTATCATATTTTCTTCAAAGCCTGCACGATTCTTACGTCTTACTCCCGAAAGCCGTGCGTTATTTTCGTCTAACGAATCTATATAGAGTTTCTCAACAACGTCCTGTACAGCCTTTTGCGTCGCCGGGTCTAATCCAGCTTTACTGTCGGCGCCGATAGCGGCCATAACTTTTGTTAGTATTTGTGGGTCAACTCGCTGACCTTGGTTTAACGTTGGTGCTTTTTCAGATGCCACAGCGGAAGCGTAAGCGTCTTCATTCGCCCTTGCAAACTTCTTAGCCGCTCCCATAGAACCCATAAACTTGAGAACATAGTTGTCCTTCTGAGATTTTAAATCTTCCACCGCTTGTTTAAGCTTCGTATCTTGCGGGTTAACGGATAATGTTTTTTCTGCGTCTAATAATGCTTGCGACTTTAGCTCTGCCACAAATCCCCCAAAACGTTTCAGCGGTGCATATGGTCCATCGAGTTTGGAGTTATACATAAAGTCTTTGCTAATACCTAAGTCTTTAGCGATCTTGGCCATTTCAACACGAACATCTTCTCCGTGTTTAAATATAGATTTTACAAGGTTCTGTTCATCTTCTGTTAAGCGCCCAAACGCAGCTTCTAGTACAGTGTCTACCTTAACAGTTTTCCCAACAAACTTAGGATCGTAGCCCCACTTTTGGTAAAACGTTGACTTGCCAATAAAATCATTAACTATGTTAAGTCGATCTTGTGTTAATTCTTTAGCCTGTTTTCTAATCGGCTCTAGGTTAAGCATAAATTCGTTAACAGACTTTTCGTAAGCAAGCACTGCATCATACGCTTTTCCCATAGAGGGTAAGGTTTTAGAATTTTCTCGTACAATACGACTTAGTGGTTTAAGCACACCAAACCCGCTTTTAAAGACCTGCGAGCTATCGTCTAAAAGTTGAAGCCCAGACTCTTGTAAGTTTTCTTTAGCCCAAGAACGTTTTTCAGCAATGTTGTCCTCGCCAGATATACCCAACTTTTCATTTGGAGTAATAGATGTGGCTGTTATCGGGTTATCTATATTTTCTTGCGTCTCTGAGTGCACGAGTTCGATGTAAGCCGCACCGTACGCCATGTCTATAATGTCTTGCGCGCTAAGTGTCTTTGTATCAAAACCCAGTTTATCTAACGCCGCTGTCATTAAATCTCTAAGGCGTTTAACAAATTTACCTAGAGTGCTGTTTGCGCTTGGGTCAATCCCTGCCACTGTGGCCTCTTCTAAGAAGTAAGCGATCGTCTCAGCTACGTAAGTTGGGTTATCAAACGTACCCGTAAGCGCTTGCGCATAAGTTGTTCGTGCTAGGGTTCGCCCCGCTATTTGACTTTCTAGTGAATCATCTTTTAGCTCTGCCCATTCAACTATTTGATTGCTGATTGCTTCGCGACTACCGGCATCAATAATTGTGTCCATTCCAACATGGCCACCCACTTCGTGCATAAACACGGCCATTTCACGACCCGGAGTTATTCGGTCAAGTATGAAGTGCGCGTGGGGTATTCCGTTTTCGTCTAGTACAACATAGCCGTAAGGGTTCTTTTCCTTTACGGTAGCCACGTTCATAAATGGTACGGAGCCTTCCTCGATGGCTGCCACCGCGTCGCTAGATGTGTCGAACACATGCACGCGTAGGTTACTTGTTTCGCCTGTTAAATTTTTAGTTAGTTTGTCAAACTTCGCTCTTGCTGTATTATTGCTTTCACTAGCGGGAACGCCAAGTTTTGCGTCGTCAGCGTTCTTTGCTATTCTCTCAACATTAGCTTGGAAGCCACTGTATTCTTTGTCTTTTAGTATTTGTACAAGTCCAGGATTTTGTTTATCCCAGTTCTTACCGAGCTTTTTTACAGCAAACTCTTTAGCCTCTGCTTCTAGGTCTCTGCCTTCGAGGGGGTTTGTTTCTGTGCTCTCGCCAGTATTCTCAGTTCCGACTTGCCCAGTGTTACTCCCGCTTTCTGCGCTCGTAGTATCCCCGGCACTCTGTCCGCTGTCGTTGGCGATTTTCTTTGTGGTTTTTTCGGTGGTTGCTGCATTAGCGTTCTCCAAAGTGGGACCATCATTATCTTGGTCGTATTTATTTTCAATGTCACGTAGGTCTTGCGCTAGTTCTTCTTGAGTTATTTGACCCTCTTGGAACTCCTCAACTGAAGAAATCCAATCCATAAGATCACGTTTGGCAAGTTTGTTTACTTGCACGCCCCCAGTAGATACGCCATCTCTCCACAGCTCAATAGCTTTCGTCCCGTGGAGTTGAACCATTTTTTTCTGCGCTCGCCCACGTTCTTTGTTCGCTAACTCTTGTCTTTTGTTTTCAAAGGCATCTGGCTCGTTAGAACGATCTTCCATAAACTTAGCGTCTTCCGCAGACATGCCTTCTCGAGCGCGTGCATTGATAGAGTTTTGCGACCCCATTCCACCTTGCGGACCAAGTTCTTTTAGGTCTAAGACGTTAGTTCCGTCGTTGATGTCTGGCGCGGGCTCTGTGCTTTTCTTTTTGGTGTCAGCTAGTTTCTGCTTTATCTCTGTTTCGGTAAACCCGTAAGCTTTTGCCAGTTTGGGTTTTAGGCGCACGGTTGCTGTTTGTGCTGCTTGCCGAGAGTTAAGTCCTGCTTTTTCTGCTAAAGCTACAGTATTCCAACTCCCGTTTACGTTAAGTATGCTGTCCTCTTCGTTGTTTTTAAACGAGTTAGATATCACGTCCCACACTTTTTGTTCGTTCTTAGACAGCTTTACCTCGTCAGGTAACGGCTTAACGATCTGCGAAGCTATGTCTTCCGCGGTAGTGGCTACTGCTGTTTCTGTATCCGTTTGCGTCGCCTCATTAGTTAACGCGTTAGCATCTTCAGCTGCAGCTTGTGGATTAAGAGCCCCACTTAACGCTTCATCGAACGTTTTAACCTTAAACTTGTCACCGTTTATAGACGACGCCACAGCATCAAACTCTGGTTTATCTGCAAAGTCTTTACCCAGTAGTTCTTCAGCTTTCTCGATAGCTTTCTTACGGGAACGTATCGGCGTGCCCGCTGTATACTTAGGTTCTACTGCCGGTTCAGCGTTGTCTTGCTCTACTTCCACTGGGGTTTCTTGTGGAGCAGACGCATACTTTTCTAAAGCAGCTTGGTATTCAGCGTTGTAAGTATCAAGCGCTTCAGCGGCTCTGTCTTTTTGGTAAGACTTTAAGAACGCGGCTGTTTCTTTCGCTACTTCTTTCGGGTCATACAACCCCTTTGCATCTAAGTTTGCTTCAATTGCTTGCCCTATTTCGGTCTCAGGGTTTGCCGCATCTAATTTTAACTGATTACTATCAGCGGCTTGTCTCGCTTTTACAAACTGTTCTTTTGGTGTAAATTCTTTTGCTGCTTCTCTTAGACTTCTATTTTTTACCACTAAAGCTTCAGCTTGTACTACTTGCTCTTGTTGAGCTTCCGCCTCCATGTCTTGTTGTAGCGCAGCTTCATCTTTGGCTGATTGTATTTGTTCCGGCGTTAACTTAATTTCAGTTTGCGAGTTCGCGCCAGTAGGCCGAAGGTTGACACCGGCACCCAAGGTAGCCCCTGTAACCGCACCCAATACAGCAGTTCCGCCAACGTTTTCGTACGCAGGCTTATCGGAAGCAAGGTTTGAAAAGACTTGTTCTGAACCGCCTTGTAGTAGTTCTTCAGTACCTTCTGTAACAGCCCCACGGGTAACTCTACTGGCTATCCCTTTCTTCACAAGGTCTGTAGATGTTTCTGTACCTGCCCCAACTGCTTTTGCAACTAAAGTATCGACGTCAGTTACGCCACTTACACGGCTACCGGCTGTACCAATAGCGGCTGTCACTGGAGCAGTAAGTAACCCATATAACCGTTTAGGGTCGTACTCATAGTCGCCTGCCGCTCGCGCCTCAATTGCTGTTTGCGCGCCAACGTCACCAGCCGCTATTAAGCCTTCCCCGATGGCACCAATTGTACCGGGACCCGCTTTAGAGACTTTACTAAATAAACTTGTGGCTTTTGTACCTTTGTCTAGTACCTGTGCGGCTCCCTGCACTCCTTTACCCAAAGCTCCACCGCCAAAGATGTAGGGTATTGTCTCTGCGATAAAGTTACCAATCTGCGTGGGGTTCTCTTTTAAGAAAGACGCTGCTGCTCCACCGGAAGCAATAACGTGATCAGCTACGTGCTTTACTTTATCAGAAAAAGACGCGTCGTCCGGCAAGGGTGTCAGGTCTTGCACTGCTCCTTGTAAATCAGCTTGAAGTTCTCTTTTCTTTTGCAGTTGGAAGTCTGACAACAGCGCTTCATCGATGGTATCACCCATACTGTAGAAGGCTTCAGCAATTGGGTCAGCTACTTTTGATGTGTATTTGCCGTAAGTTCCAAGTCCCGCTGCTGCGCCAATAACTTTAAAAACACCGCTAGACATACCACCAATTGCATCGCCAGTTCGACGTACAAACCCGGGGTCTTCGAAATCTTGTGCGGTGCGTAGTTCAGGCCCTTCCTGTATGCTAACACCGTCTTGGTTTGCTAAGTTTGTAACGCCTTGTGCTAACAGCGAAGCTTCGAGATTTGGGTCTAACCGTGGAGCACTAGCGCTTTGAGCTACGCTGTTGGCTGAAGAGTACGGAAAGTTGTTTTGATCGTTAACAAGTAAACCAAACTCATTTGTCTGATTTCGGTAAGCATCAATCGGGTCTGATAGACCACCTGTGTTTGTAGGTGCTCCAGCTTGTTCAATAACGGTGCCACGTTTACCACTTTGACGAGCAAAGTTTTTTTCTATTTCGTATTTGCTTGTCCCCGGAGGAGCATTAACTTTATAGCGTTTACCACTCTGGTCAACTATTACCATGTTACCCATCAGTCAGCCTTCTCAATCTTCTTCTATAAAACTAATCTCTTGACTTGGCGCAGCTCTGTTTTTTATAAAGTCCGCAACCAAAGTAGGGACGTCCACTCGATCAGGATCAAGTAACGACGCAATTGTTACTTCTCGGACAAACTGGTCAACTGCCTTTTGATCCGCCGCGTCTTTTATTAGACCCGCTGTTGTGCCATCGTTAAGACGTCGCAGTTCTGATCTTATTTTTTGTGCAGTCGCGTTGGCTTGCGATGCTTGGGCTTTGGTTAAATCGTTTCGCCCAGATAGAGACTTTAGATTTTCCAACGTAAACTCTGTGTTGGCTTCTGTGTTTTTCATGGCTGCTTCGTCTTTACGACGCGCAAAGAGTTTCTCTGAGAAGTTAGCGGCGTTACCGTATGTGGTAAGCTGTTCTAGTCGAGACAGAGCTTCCGTTTTATCTGGAGCTTCCATGATAAGACTGACTTGGTTGCCGTCGTCGTCCACTTCGTACATTCTGTACGATCCGTCTTCCCCGCTGTCGAGTTTTACCCCTGTGGCAGTACCGTTTTGATCATCAAAAAAGCTACGTATGCCTTCCAGATCACCTTTTTGCACGTAAGCTGAGACTTCAGCTTGATATAGTGCGCCATCGGTGGCGATCTTTTGTATTTCGTTTTCGTTGTACTTTTGTGCCAGATCGGCTGCTTTCGCAGGGTCAAACATTTTGACAATTTCCATGTACGCATCTGTAGACTCTTTGTCTGTCTTATACATTCCGTTCTTCTGGTTAATAGCAAAATCAGAAAACGCATCCGTGGATAATTGTTCTAGTTGTGCCGCGCTACCGCTCTTTTGAGCTTCAGCAACTTCACTGCCGTACTTTGCGTTCATAGCACTAACTTGACCGTCTGCTGTTTTGTACGCAATGTCGTACTTCAACTTGTTATCAGCGATCTCTACACTTTTTGCTTGTGCGTTTAGCCCTTGCAGCTCAATTTTACCCGCAAGCAGCTCTCTTATTTCTTCTGCCTGTGCACCTTTTAAACCTGTACCGGCTATCACACTGTCTACGTTTGCCGCGTTTAACGCAATTTCACCATTTAGAAGGGCGTTAATCCTGTTTGCACTTGTGGCATTTAGGTTTGCGCTTTCAAGCGTCGATTTAATAGTAGCGTCTAATTGTTCTAGTTGCGCCGGTAGTTTTTGCCTTGCAGCGTCTAGGTTAAAACGGGATGTATCATTTCCTAAACCTGCATTTTCAAGAGCCAACCTTTGAGCTTCTAAGTCGCCACCAAGCATCAGATTGTTTTTCTTATTAGTAAACGCGGCCGCAATATTATTTTGTTTAGCAGCTTCTATTTGAAGAGGCGTTAACCCTGTTGCTAGGGTAGTTTTAGCATTAGCTAAACCTGTATCAGCTACAGTCTTGGCATTATTACCTTCCATCTCCTGTGTCTTGAGCGACCCTCTTTGCTTAACAAGCTCTTCGAGTATTCTATTATTAATGCTATTTTCTCGATCCGCAGATTCTAAGTTCGCCAACTGAGTGCGAAACCCTAAACCTTTTTCTGGATCACCGTATTTCGTATAGATGTCACCAAGAGCTTTATATCGTGCTTTTTCGAGCTCGTTGCCAGACAAGCCATATCCTGCGGCGCCATCTGCCATAAACTTCTCGTCGTTCATAACTTTGCTTGTGGCGATACCTTGCTGTATCTTATTACCGATTTCAAAGGTAGCGTTAAAGTTTTCGGCAAATTCCTGCCAACCAGATTTACGCGCCATGAGTGACCTCCTTAAACTCTATACCGAGCATATCGTAGTTAACTGCTTTGAAACCTGAGTCTGTATCCACGACTGCATCTGGGTAGCTTAACTCTACCTCGTCTGCCATAACCCCAATGTACTTACGCGTGTCATCGCCCGTATAAGTAAACTCGTACAAGGATAAGGCTGTACGTTGGTCTACACCAACTTCTTTAATGTTAGATTTTAGTCTACGATCAGAACCATAAGTTGCATATGCAGAAGCACCTGCACCTGCGATAGCACCAACGTCGCCGAGGAAGCTACCAGACGTATTAATGTATGCACTTGTTTGGTTGTTAAGAATGTTTCCTAGCCCACCAATTTGCATTTGCTGCCCGTTTCCAATCGTGCCTGCACCAATAGCCATATTACCCATGTAGTTCTGACCCGCAGATTGTGCGTTTTGCCCTGCCATTGATCCTGCGCCTGATGCTCCACCATAAGCTGCCGCACTCGCTCCTGCTAAACCACGGCCCATACCGACGGCGTCTAAACGTCTGGCATACCCCATCTGATCGGCTTGTGTTCTTGCGTTCGTCATAGCGTTGGCACGTTGTGCTGATAACGCCAAGTTACTTGCGTTTTGCATCCCTGCAAATCTACCAGAGTTAGGATTTACACCCATCGATGCCATTGCACGTTGGTTCATTCGTTGGTTCTGGCTAAACGCCAGACCTGCATCCGCAGACGCTTTAGAAGCCATCTGGTTGCGGTAGTCTTCTGTGTTAAACCTCTGCGCGTCAGCGACGAGCCCGCGTTCCACAGGCCGAAACGTATCTCGTTGGTAATTATAATAGTCTCGCGCTTGAGCCATCTGCTCGTTTTGCGCGGCGATCTGTTGGTTGGCTATGCCTTCCAGTATGGGCGCAGAACGGTCGTACTGTTCTCTGGCAAAAGCAAGTTGCTCCCTGCCTAGACCCGCTTGTATTTCCGCTGCTTCTTTACTTGCTTGTGCGAGCGGCGCGTAATCGGGGGGTGGTGCACCTTTAGAACCCATGTTTTTGTCCTCTATAGTAGTTATCCGGCCACATAACGAGAGTAATGATGTCTTGGCCTTGATTGCCTGCTTGTCTCATTACGCCCTCCTCTACGAAGCCGATATGTTTATCCAGTTTTAAGGCTTTTAGGTTGTCCGAAGCGACTAAACCCGTAAGCCGTTTTAATTTACATTGACCGAACGCATATACATACGCATGGTCTAACATCTCTAAAAACAGTCTATTGGGTTTGCTGACGGCTATATGACAAGTTGCGTTGGATAGATTGAAGTTATTAAAAACTATACCACCGACTAACTCACCTTTCACTTCAGCGCCCATCGCGTAGCAGTCTCCCCACGAAGCGGCTTGATCTACCTGCTCGGCTACCCACGATGCTACTCGTTCTTTTTCGTCAAACACTAAACGAGACGCGTGCATGGATACTCCTGTTCACACGTTAACACATAAGAATTGAATATCATAGTCAAAAATTATTGTCACCCCTTATATAGTTTATGATCCCTCGTTTAAAAAATTGTACAAAGCTACCCACTCGGAAGAAGCCGTTTCCTCATCGTAACAATACTGTTTAACCCTGCGTGTTGTGTTCCCCTCTCGAGTAACACCATAAAAAGTAGCGTGTGCGCCTCTTCTTTCGGGTAAATCAAAGTGTTCCTCCACCGTGGCGGGGTCTCCACTAAAGTAGTAATCCGTAAAAGTTAAGGCTTGCGCGGGGAAAGGTCTACCGTATTCTGCAATGTTTTTTGAGTAACACATTAAAGTACAACTTGAGGGCAACCAATCTGGCGTATCACCTTTGTACAAGTAGTAAGCTCGAAGGTAGCTCTTTTTTGAACTCATACAAAACTTTCTTGCTAATAGAACAGCGTCATCTGCAATTAGAACTGACGCCGCTTGGCTTGGTAGCTGACAAGTAATTACGTTTTCGTCTAAAACTTCATGGTAATTAGGCGTTGATATTGACACGTAGTTTTCTTTTTTTACCCAAGGGAAAATTGTTTGTAGCTGTTTATACAGTTCTGTAGATCGGTTTTCGTTAGCATAAGTAGTTCGGCTATTAGTACCAGAGATGTAAAATTCTATTGTTTCAGTCATAGCCAGCCTGCCTCTAAATAGTCAAAAACCGCTTGCTCGATGTCCGCATCAGGGGAAACAGAAATATAAGCAGTTAACGTCATGTACCCCCCGCTGTTGCTTTCGCTCACAATACTTTTTGTAGAGGTAAAGTGCACCCCCACGCTCCCTTCCGGTTCAACTATCGTTTTCGTTACAGTAAAAGGTTTAATCATACCTAGCTCCATCCGCTACAATGACACTGTTCGCTGTGGTGTTAATAGTTTCGTTAGAGTAAGGCCAATTACCGCCCGTGCCACTATCGCCACCAGTGCCAACACCCAAAAAGTCGGTATGTTTATCATAAGTCCAGTTGCAACCTTTCTCGACGACTATCCACCCGGCTCTAAGACTTCCATTGTCCCAACGCATCCCGCCTCGGTAGAACGCCCAATATTTTGATGTATAGTAGTACGTTCGACCAAAACCAATGCATTTACCATTGTACGTCCCTAATCCATCGCACTCTTCTTCCGCTTCTTGGACTATAAGCTCCCTTTCTGCTTGCGCTAAACTAAAGAAAGAAAAAATAGGTTTGCTTGGTTGGTTAGCAAGCGAGTAGTTGTTGGACTCTGTTGGTGCAAAAACAGTTCCCGCGTTTGTAGGACAGTACCTAGGGGCAAGGCCGGTACTAGAAAAGCTTGTTCTTGGGTTTGATGGGTGTGTAATAACGCTCCCGCCCGTAACTGCCAGGGGTTTAAGTCGACTATCAAAAGCAGCAGTGCCGTCGTCCATGTACACCACCATGCCGTACGCTTCAGTTGAACTACCTGCTCTTGGGTCTGCAAATAAATAGACTTCTGGTGTACTCGTAGAAACACCAGAGCGAATAACTTCTATGTCCCAGTTGTTTGAGCCTTTGTTTTCCACGCGCGAGATGGCGTAAAAGTCTGTCGTTGGTGTGCTAAAAAACGGGACTGGCGTTACACTTACATTGGAGAACGAGTAAATATACCGGCGCATCCCTCCGTAGTCGTTGGATGTAAAGGCCACAGATGTCGGCGAAGACTTCTTTTGTAAGAAGTGCAAGTTTCTAGCGTCGCTCGTTATAAGAACTTCGTTACTATCGTTTAAGGCTAAAAATCCGTAGCTCATTTCATCAGCACCAATATGTAAGCATCTTCTGATCCACCGCTGACAGACACGCTAGTGCCGCTGACTGCAATTGTGTGTGACGTAGCTTTTCTAGTTAAAGGCGGAGCGTTGATCTGAACCTGCAAGGTTATAACCGTTCGACCAGATAAGATTGCGTACGTATTTGTCACTGATCCGTTAGCTGATACAGCAAAGAAGTCTACTTGGTTCCACGTAGCGTCGGTAGAGGAGTAATCTAAATCACCCGCCGCCGAAAACATTTTTACGCCACTGCTCAAGAGAGGTCTCCAATCTGAACGCGAAGTGTATTATTAGCGTCAAACACTTTAATACTATCACCGTCGATAGCCAGTCGTTGCCCTGATGATGCGTTTGCTACGTCTAACGTCCCACGGAAAGTTGCGTTGTTCATCTCCATTTCGCCAGCTTTGTTTATCTTCCAACCCGCGCTTCCCGCATTATAGTTATCTGACTGTATAACATCGCCGATCTTTGCGTTCGTGATTGACGCGTCTTCTATGTTCGCACCCTTAATATAAACGTGGTTGTTAACGACTTGGAAAGGCGTCTCGTATGCTCCGCTGTTAAGGTTGTTAACCCTAAAAGCATCAACGTTAAATGTCGCTCCGTTTGTGTCTAACACCACGTTGGGTGAACTCACACTTGATATTCCAACGTTAGAGCCGCCGCTTGTAGTGTAGTTCACGGTACCGCCCAAGTAGATCGTCGATCCCGCAATTTTGTTACCGTAAAAATCTACAGTGCTGAGAAGGCTCGTTGTTATTTTATCTGCTGTAAGACTACCAATTTGCGCGTTTGAAATCGTTGCGTCCGCAATCATCGCGGTGTCCATGTACACACCCGCCGGTACAGTCACGCCATTTACAGTGCCCGAAGTGCTTTTAATGACGAACGGTACGGTTTGCGGTGTCGTAGAAAATGCTGACCCCGTATAGTATTTAGTTACATTATTTGAACTGTCATACCACACATAACCTTTGTACAATCCACTGGTCGGTGCAGAAGCAGACGCGTTTGACGGTGGTGAAACCCAGAATGTATCCGCGCGCACTCCAAATTCAGAAGTAGGCGTTCCGTCGTTAGCTGTTGAAATCAATCCATACCCAGAAACATGACCGGCTGTATCTATTTTAACAGTAAACTTACCTTCTATGCCGTTTATAGAGGAGGCGTTTGTAGAAATAGAGGTCGTATTGCCACCCACAGTTGTGGTTAGCTGAGTTAAACTACTTGCTGTCGACGTTATACTGCCTTCCGCAGAGGTTACACGCGTATCTAAAGCTGTAAGCGCAGATGCGTTTGACGAGATATTTGTATTTGAGTTTGTCAGCGACGTATTGAGGCTAGTTATACTATTCGCGTTTGAAGTTATACTTCCTTCAGCCGACGTAACGCGCGTGTCAAGCGCAGAAACTGCAGAAGCATTCGCCGTTGTGGCTGTTTCTGTTGCAGTCATTTCTGTTTCAAGCGTTGATACGTCACTGGCTATGGAAGTAATACTCCCCTCTGCCGACGTTAACCGTGTGTTTAGACCAGCGGCAGCAGTGGCATTAGCCGTAGTCGCAGTCTCAGTTGCTGTCATTTCTGTTTCAAGCGTTGATACGTCACTGGCTATGGAAGTAATACTCCCCTCTGCCGACGTAACTCGTGTAGTTAAAGCAGTAACCGCAGTCGTGTTTGCCGATATGTTTGTGTTGGAACTGGCTAATCCACTTGTGAGTGTCGTTATATCACTTGCGTTAGATGTAATACTAGCTTCTGCACTGGCTACGCGCGTAGTTAAAACATTTGTTGCGTTTGCATTTGCCGTAGTCGCAGTCTCGGTTGCTGTCATTTCTGTTTCAAGCGTTGATACGTCACTGGCTATGGAAGTAATACTCCCCTCTGCCGACGTAACTCGCGTATCTAACCCTGCGATCCCTGTAGCATTAGCCGTAGTCGCAGTCTCAGTTGCTGTCATGGAAAGGGTTAAAGCAGTAATGTCACTTGCCTGGCTGGTAATAGAATTTTGCGCTCCTGTAACACGCGTGTCTAACCCGGATATAGCACTGACATTAGTAGCAATACCAGCATTAGCGTTGGTAACACTTGTGCCAAGGGACGTAATATCAGAAGTATGA
>Ga0181390_1000365_pt1 | contig 20276 bp, 9 predicted proteins | sample 13SPOviralmetaG_FD_130085 | JGI IMG/M metagenome (GOLD analysis project Ga0181390, IMG submission 130085) | Marine viral communities from the oligotrophic San Pedro Time Series (SPOT) site, San Pedro Channel, CA, USA - 13 SPOT_SRF_2010-07-21 | ecosystem: Environmental > Aquatic > Marine > Strait...
TAGCTGACGGTTGTTTTAAAATTCTATAAGCTGCTGTTGTTAGAGCCGTAGTTGTAAAAGAAAAAGGTATTTTAGCTTTACTTTTACCTCTATTTATAGACACGGTATCGGTGCTAAACGTACCTGCCACCGTACCACCAATCGAATAACCGTTTAACGTTAGTGTTAAAGCTGCGTACTGGTATATAACTTTTTGCATCATTAAAGAGTTAGATCCTGTAGAGCTGTTGATATCTAATGAGCCATCACCAAATCTAACTTCATTGTAAGCGGCATGCTTTGTGCCTGGTTTTGCATAAAGAGAAATATCATATTGATCATCACCACCGGTAACTGCTGGAAAAGTTATACTTCCTTTATAAGAGTTTCTAGATATCATCTCTTCTAAACTAGAAGCGGTTGTTTGAAAAAGATTTGTTACAAAGTTGTAATACTTACCAGTGTCTTTATCTTTAATTTCTAATTTAAACTCTGCTCCTTTATCTCCAGATATTGTAAACACCCTACGCTCGCTAGTAGCTGGTAAGTCTGATAAATCTAAGTCAAAAGATCTGATAACCTTTCCCTGCACTGTCATTTCAGAATCAAGCATTAAACTACCATCTGGCATGTAGTGATACCCAGGTGGAGCCACTTGTCCTTGGTCATTAGTTGTTCTTAGGCTTGTGCTGTTGGGTAGATTATGATATGACATAGTTATTATTTATTATTTACTGTTTTCAGTTACACCACTACCTACCGACCACAACTTAGCGTCCGTAGTTGAATTATTCACAAAATGAACAGAGGCGTAATATCCTAATAAATCGTTGTTATTTACAACTCTATTTTTAGAGAAGGATATATAGTCGCCTCCATTTGAATCTAATAGGTTGTAAGGTAAAGGCAGCCCAGTATTCGGATCAACATATTCACTATAAACCTGTATCTCTGTAGAAGAAATAATACTATGAACTTTACCAACATGTATCGGTACTGCGCTAGAATTTTGTTGAAAACCACCGAAATCCGATGTGCTCGTCATGTAAACCTGATCTCCAACTTGTAGAGAAACGTTTATATCGTGATTAAAAGTTAATGTTTGTACGTATGCCATAGTTTAAACGGTAAATTGAATTGGTTGATAAGGAACGCTACTACTTCCACAATCATCACCATCGTGATTCTCGCAGTATACTACTATAGCGATTTCGTAAGTATCTGGTAGAAGCGGGTTGCTAATAGCTGCTTGGTTTATAAACCAGTTTGCCACGGTATTATTATGAACATAGCTAGCAATACCATTATTTATAGTTAATGATCCAGGCATTATAACAGGAAAAGGATTAATGCCAGAAACATTACTACCAAGCCAGATAAAATCCTGAGTATCTGAATTTTTTACTATAATTTGATAATAAGCCGCTGTGGACACGGCAGTCCAGCTAAATGTAATTTGCGTTGCGTATTGCGGGTTGGCTGGATCATCCCAAGTGTTGACAACGTAGTTGGGTGTGTCCCAACTAGGAACGTCACAAGTATAACAACAGCAATCGTTAGGGTTTGCGCTACCTAACCCAGTACAATCTTGATTAAATGCAGCGTCATAGTTAGTTGCTGTAGAATCCATACATCCAAAATTTGGAGCAACACAACTACCATCAATATGAAGATCTAAACTTGGATCGTAGTTCATAGCTGAAGTATCCGTTTTACAACCTGCTGAAAGCACGAAGGTATTTGAAGTATTAGTTGCTATTACATTATTCATAGAAGGATTGTCTATTATTCTAATCCATTCAACATTATATGTTATAGTTAAATCACCACTGTTAGCGCCATAAGCTCCGTTAACATCAACACTTGGTACCCAATCGGCTTGCTGAACAAGACCCGAGAATGCTTGCGTACCACCACTAAATGATGGAACAGGAGGGCTAACTTGCCCCACGTATATTGACGGTTGAGGAGCAGAAATTGTATTCGTATTACTTGCAACTCCAAGATCTATAGTTGTAACCAATCCAAAGCCATAAGCCGTATCAGTGTTTTTTCCAATAGCTCTAATACGTTGGTAAGCGGTGCTTCCCCCAGTAAAAAACCCTTGTAGTTCGCTCACAAGCGGCGTTCCAGTGTAAGTACAACAACTATTATCACCAGTTCCATCGTTACAAGGTGTGGTAGCGTCAGGATTATAATTATCTGCCGCGTAATTACCACTACCATCAGCATTTAATGTAGCATCCATACAGCCGGTGTAAATACATGAACCATCATCAGGACTTGCAGTTGGATCATAATTATTTGCATCTGGATCAGTACATCCAGCGTAAACACAAGAACCATCATCAGCACTAGCTAAAGGATCATAATTAGATGCGGTGTTATCCGTACACCCTCCATAAACACATTGCGTATCATCAGTTATATCAAAGCCACTAGCGTTATCCGCAGAGTTGTCAGTACAACCAATAGTAAATTGCACTTGTAGTGTTTGTGGACATTCTTGGTTCGTTCCAAAAGAAAGGTCGATATCAACCTGTAGTAAAGTGTCTTGACCACTTGTGAACAAGTTGTTAGTCGAAACGTTTCCATAGTAAATACCGCTTGAAGCGTTCCACTGGTTTGTTGATGAGTTTAAGGTTCCAACAAAACCGTTATTAACACTAGTATACGTGTTGTTTATAAAACCACCGCTATTACCGTATGGATAAGTAGTTGCGTTAACATCTACTTCTATAAAGAAGCTATTATTAGATAATAGTGTTGTGGTAACTATAGGGCAATTATAAGGGTTACAGCTACCATCATTTGTATTAGCGAGCGCATTATAGTTTGAAGCAGCATAACTTCCATCATTATTTAGCGTATCATCTGTACAACCTAAAACAATAGCAACACAACTTCCATCATCTACATTAGCATTAGGATCAAAATTAAATGCAGTTGCATCCATACAACCAGGAACTATAAGAGTTAAACAACTAGTAGGAATTGTATCAGCAACCCAAGGGCCATAACCACTTCCTTCTGGTCCATTAACTTGGTTAACAGCATCCCAACAATCACTACAATACTCTAAGTAAGCACTATCATCACAACCAGTACACGTTACGTACTCACAAGAACCATCATCAACAGTAGCTGAAGCGTCGTAGTTACAAGCGCCCCAAGTTCCACCAACGTTATTATTTGCCCCAGTGCCATCTGTACAGCCAGGTATTGGAGTTGCTGTAATTGTTACGTTTGTGTTAGGTCCAAATCCAATAGCGTAATTACCAAGAACTTTATCACAAAAACCATCAATACCTATGTTTATGGTTCCAGCAGGCAAACCTGTTATTGTATATGTTCCTGTACCAGTTCCAGAATCAACAACGGTTACAAAACTAGCGCCAAATGTTATATCATAGTAATTTATTGACGGAGAAGTAGATTCTGTCCACTCTATAGTAACAGTTCCATTACTCATTCCAGCGTCAGCTGTTGTTTGGGAAATTATTTGAAGATTTGTAGGTCCATAACAATACTCACAACCAGTTGTACAGCTTGAGTCAGCATTATCAAAATTAACTACACTAGCTGAATTATCTCCACAATAGTTACATAAACCGTTGTCAACCGTAGCTGTAGCATCAAAGTTACACGCTGTAGCGTCCATACAACCACCAATATAAGTACATGAACCATCATCAACCGCGGTACCGTTTAGATAAGTTAGATTTCCATTAGGACCATCAACAATCGGTAAACTACTTGTAAAGCTATAGTTTGTAGCTATAGGATCGGTACATCCTAAATATTCACAACTTCCATCGTCAGTATTAACATCTGTCATTTCGTCAACAAGAGCAACATAGTTGTTAGCGCTAGAATCTGTACAGCCAACATTAATCGGAATACAGTAATTACTTGGCATGTTTGCTAATGGATTAGAATTAAAATAACCTAAAAGAGTACACCCCCAAACAGCTGGGATACAACTTCCATCATCAACTGTCGCGTTAGGGTCATAATTTATTGATCCACCAAACTGTTCTTGATCAGCTAAAGGTCCCGTTGTGCAACCTAAGTAGTAACAACTTCCATCATCTGTATTGGCACTAAATTGGAAGTTGTCAGCATTAGGATCTATACATCCATGACTAAAATTAATACAAGAACCATCATCATTAGTTGCAGCATCATTATAATTAAACATTGTATCGTCCACGCAACCAAATACAATACTGTTTGTTGTGCTAGCTGTTCTACCTATACCTTGTATACTAGAATCCTCAGTATTATAGTTTTCTGATGTGTTACCAACTTCAGATATAATAACGTCGTTACCTATAACATACCCAAACCATTTACCTTCTTTCTTTACAAACTCAGTTATACCACCTCGCTCTAAATTAGTAACAACCCCACCTTGAATACCGTCTTTAGCGATGACATGCCAACCATCTACGTCTGACAAGTTAAAGTACTCGCCATCCACAAGCGTGACACCATTTTCATCTTTTGAAGTTACTTTAGCTTGTGAGCCTTCGTAGTTTACAGTTTTAAAAGATTTAACGCTTCCAGGTACTTCGTTGAATATAACTTCTACACTTGAATAAGTATTAGGATCTTGATTTGCTGGTCCTACCCCATAAAAAGTGTTTCTATCAACAAGTTCATCATGATGTTTCCATATATTACCATCTTTAAACGTGTAATATTCATTAGCACAGCTAATAGCATTTTCAGGTGTAAATGATTTGAAACTCACCCAACCTTTTACGTCCTCTTTAAATGTAACCGTTTTAGCAATAGTATTACCTTTTATGGTGATATTGTACTCGTCTTTTCTATCGTCGTAACTACCAATTAATTTATCACCTAATTTTAAATTATCTCTAAACCAATCTTTCATACCATGGTTCGATATAGGTGTTAACCCGTCCATAGACAACCTCATAACAGTACCTCTAACTTTATCTGTGAAGTAGATTCTATAGGCTTCTGATGCAAATGACTCTGGATTTTTAGACATACCATACTCGCCAGAGTAAGGAATAGCTTGACCCAAAACATTGTTAGTTGAAGTTACATTTGAATTTCCATCAGCATTAAACAGAGCGTCTTTGTTGGCTAGTATCTTTAGTACTCTATCTTCGCATAGCGCGACTAAATCACCACCTTGTCCCCATCCAGCATGTAACTTTTGAATACTACCATAAATAGGGTTTATGTCTTTTGTAATTTTTTCTGCAAAAGAGAATTGGTTTAAATTATTTACCCCTGATGTAGAGTTATATATACCAGAATATACTAATCCACTATAACGACGTTCTTTCGCATACTCTTCAAAAACAGATGAAACTTTAACGCCATTGCCCATGAAGCTAGCATTGTACACGTCTTTTGATCTATTTGATTCTACACCGTTTCCAAAAGAATAACAGTTGTGCCAATTTAAAGTATGCTCGCTTCCATATAGATTTTTTTGAAGACGAAACTTGTTGGAAAGATAACCTGATCCAAACGCTGTTTGATTCATAATCTCTTCAACCACAACGTTAAACGACTCTCCATTGGGTTTAGTTATTATTAAAGTACTTCCAACTACAATAGGGTTTATACCTATACTTGTTGGCCCGGGTCCAACCCAAGCCCCTGGTAAACCACCAGCGATACTACTTTGTATAGTTATTTCATCCCCACCAGGACCTCCTACAGCTAGTACAACAGGTTGCACTACATCGATTCCCCCCTCGTTAAGCACACTGGTTACCTGTGATCCTAAAGGTATTGTCTGTGAGATTGTATTTGGGTTCAATTCAATAGAATATCTATCACTAATTTCGTAATAAACATCTATACCCTCATCGTTTTTTGGCTTTGTCTCCCAAATAAAGGGATCTTGTGGCATAAAATTTCCGTCGGTATACGTATCATATTCTTCAAGAAATTGTAATGTATAACCTACCGCTACTATGGGTCCAACAAGTCCATTCGAATTAGGAGGTATCATTGGGTAGTCGTCTAAACTGTAATCCGTGTTAGCTTCAGAAAAATTACTAGCTCCATTCATAGGAACTTGCTTAACTGCTAGAGCTTTGTTAAGGACTATATCATCAGAAAGACCACCAGCAGCAAAATAAAATTGTTCCTCCGTGTGAAGTGGATAAAACCTACCACCTAAATCTATTCTATAATGCCCATTGCTGTCTTTTTCTCCTACACTTTTGATACAAACACCATAAAAATAATCACCCGGATCGCTGTTGCAAAAGTCAAGAGCCATTCCAGGTTGTAGCTCGTACATAGGTTTTAAGTTATTTCCATTACTACATTGTGTGCTGATGCGGTCTACCAAAAGATAGTTTTCCTTAGGGTCAATTCCAGTAACTCCGTCAATAGTAACACCTTTAATTGATCCACCCTTAACACGTATTATAAAACCAAAGCTTACGTCTTCACCTCCAACTCCAGTGCTTGTAGACGCTACGCTGATCGCAACTAAGTTTCCAGTAACAGTCACGACATTACACTCTAAAGGTATATTTGCGTGTCTTACAGCCATGCCTACTTGTATTCCAGACACGTCTGCTAGGGTTAGAGTTAAACCACCATCAGTAGTAACGTTGCGTGTGAAATCAGCGGGTCCAGTTGCGTCACCAAGGTGAAGACCACCATCGATAAACCAATCATCACTAGACGGGTTCCACGCTAAAGGTTTATCGATTTTAAAACCCCAGTTTTTACTATATGAACTTGGGTCGCCAATAAGTCTTCTGCCATGATTACGAAGTCCATCGGAGTGTCTACCAAAACGTACGTCGTATTTACAACTTGTTTGGTCTAACACTGTATATACAGTTTCAGTGGGGTCTTCTGCCCATTTAAATTTTGATCCCGCTACAAAACCTTCTACAAATCTTTTAGTAAGTGGGTCGTTGTGACTTGTGTTTGTTGTACCAATACCATAAAACGACGAGATATTATGGTGAAGATGCCAGTTACCAACTCCATCTGAATAACCCCCGTGAAACAATGATGTTAGAGTATCACTACCTGGAGCTTTTATACCAGCAAAACCTATGTTAATATACTTACCGTTTGGATTAATACCACTAAAGGGATCCTTCGGATCAGCGCTACAATCAGGAGAATAAATATTATTACACCCTGGCGACAGATGATTCATGTTATTATTGTTAGGCCAACTTAACGTATCGTCATCGCAACCAATGGTATTTCGTTTTTCCCAACCCCTTGCTGATTTATTAATAAAAAACACCCCACTTGCCCCGTTTTCTGAGCTACCTCCCCAATAATCCATGATAGCACCACTTAAATCTCTTGTGAAACTTCGTCTAATCGCTGAGTACATATAATTGTTTCCGCCTGGATTATCAAGAGACCCAGGATAGGTTGAGCCTGTGGTGCCATACTGCAGCCAAGAGGAATTAGCACACCCGTTAGTCACATTACCACACCAGTTATGCGTCACGTAATTTAAACCTGTACTAGAGCGAGTAAAAGCATGCGTGTGTAAACCAAAATCCCCTCCCCCTTCAGATCTAAACTCGTAAACAGGCATGGAAACTTTTACCTGATAATTAATACCTTGAGTACCTTCAGAAACCATTGATTGAATTTTACCATCGTTTTCAATTTTAACAAAAAATCTACCATCAAAGTGTGGCGTATTTTCTATTACTTCTTTAGTGAATACCACTCTAACATCCTCTTTGATTGCACTCGCCGCCACTGGGTTGTCAAATATAATATTTATATCGTTTTCTAAAGGTTTTTTTAGCGATATAAAATAGTTGCTAAGAATTGTCGAATCTCCATCAAAATCTGAAGTAATTTCACTTATAGCGTATTGAGACGAGTAGTCGTCACCCATTACAAACTGTATATACAATTGCTCTTCAACGTCCTGCAAACTAGCTAACGTTGATGTTTTAAAAGGTAAATTATCAAACTCATTATCACCGGCGTAGTTTAAACTAAAAGATATCTCACCTACTTTAGGCGCTAAGTGCGTTGTGTCAGTCTCAAATCCAAACAAACATGAATCAGCTGCTGTATTGTGTTTTACTGATCCTATACGAGTTTTTTTAGTTTTAACCCATTTTGGAGCCTCGTTATCTATATCTAACACCTTGTACTCTGTAGAGTTTTCTATCACATTTTTGTCGCCAGACTCGCCCTTTTTAAAATATAAAAAAGTATCTAAATCAATTTTATTTCTATCAGCAGATGGCATGGATAACCATATATTCCCGTCTTCAGCGGAGTACCAGCGGTCCATGGGTACATTGTAATATTCGGAAGATGTTTCTTTTATATAAAACTTGTAGTATGCCATTTCGCTTGGCGGAACACCACTTAAAGAAGCTGTCAACCTGTTATAATTTTTAGATTGAATTTTTTTAACATTAAAACCTCCATTCTCCCCTATAAGTACTGGTGTTTCTCTACCGTATTTATCCGTAAAAACAACACCTAATTTGTAATCCCTTAAAGATTTAATTGACTTTTGCGGTGATCCAACTGTTGAGGGTGCCCACGCAACTAAACTGTTATTAAAATCTGGGGTATAAATCTCTCCACCTATTAATAAATCATAATGTTGCTCGTAGTTACCGTAAACGACTCTGTTACCGCTAATGCTTTGAGCAAGAGCTTTTTTAGGAACTCCATCCCATGCTCGTAACAACTGCCCAGAAGGGATTACACCTTTTATGTTTTCTGAGCTTACGATGTACTCATTTGAAAACCAAGGGCGATCCACCTGTCCACTCGAAATAATATCTATTGGACTAATTGTCTGAACAAGGTAAACATTTGGAGAAGAGTCATCTTTGTATAATATATCAATAGATGTAATGTCCGCATACGTCAACGTGTTAAAACCTTTTAACTTTACTGATTGAAGGTTGTTACGCATACCGGTGTTCCAACCTTTTTTAGGGTCATAATTAAAGTTTGTTGGAATAAAAGCTGGCTCAGACCACGGGGCAAACGTAGAATACTCTCCATCACTGTATTTGTATCTATAAGAAAACCTAGGAAATTTATCTTGAAATATACGGGCGTCAGAGTACTCCAAGTCAGCTACAAACATCATTGTTTGTCCCGCGGCTGGTTCGGGAGGAACACCATTTAAACCAACTATTTCAATAGTTGCAATAACAATACCATTGCTTGAGTCAAAATTATTACCATTTTGAATGTTTAGTATTTTACCTCTTATTGTCCAGTTGGTCAAAGGTGTAGGTGGTAAATCTGTTGAGTCAATCTCTTCTTTTAATAATAAGTAATCACCAGGAGCCCAAGCAACACTAAATGTGCTGTTTATATCATAGTCATAAGGAAATGAAACTTGAATAGTATCCTCAATTAATAATCCTGAAAAATCAGTAGTAGTCGCCGAGTTACTAGAGCTAATTATTGACGTGTTTGTTGGGTCATCTGAAACTATTGTAATTGCAGAGTAGTTTAAAGAAGAGTCCCTTCCGTCGCTAAGCTCTAGTGACAAAGATTTAATAGGGCTTTTTCGAATAACAGTTATATGTTTTTCACGCGCCATAACATTATTACTTATAGATAATCCTTGGTCAGGATTTATAACGCGAGTATGCTGTAGTCCATTAGAATACGTCCCATCTATACTACGTTCTATGTTTATTTTTTTAGGCTCAGTTTTATTATCGGTCCAAAACAACATACCATCTACAACATCAATCCCAGTTATTAAGGTGTTAGCGTTAAAATTAAGTGTTCTTGGTCCTTGAAAGTATAACGATTGGTAGGCTCCTTGTAGATTTAAAGGTTGGTCAAGTTCCACTAGCCCACTAACTGCAAACTGAATTGCTCCACCCGTAGCTTGAGGTACGCCATAAGAGAATCCGCCAACTTGAAATCCTTGTAGTGCAATAACTTCAGTTTGACAATCTTCTATTACTATAGAGTTGTTAGAAGTGTTTATAGATTGAACACAGAAATCACTAACCTGAATACCACCCGTAATACCGCTAATGCTAACAACACTTCCAACAGTAGTGTTTGTAACATCATAATCCACAGTATTGAATACAATTTCTCCGTTTGCAATATTAGTTGTTACTTGATCCGAGCTAGTTATTAAAGCGGAAATAGAAGATCCGTTCCACGATTCAACTAATCCTATACCGTTAGTTAATTCTGCGGTAACGCTAGGATCTAACAGTGGGTTTTGAAATAGTACTGTATTAGTGTCTAGTATTAACTTTACAGCCTGCGCACCCAACCCACTTAAGTACGTTAAAGAAACGGTACTAGCAGCGTTTATCACGTATGTGTTACCAGAATAAGCAGGGATTTCTATTGTATCGCCAACAAGCTGATTAACAGAACCTCCACTCCATCCGCTTAGATACACTTCGTTTGTAGTGGATTGCGAAAAATTTCCATTTATATCTTGTAACATTACAAAACTAATACCAGACGCCACGTCAATCATAGGGTTTAACGCAACTCCGCTTTCAATATTTACGGTATTAGTTGTGGCGTCATAGCCAAAATCGAAAGGAATATATGGTGCTGTGTTAAAAGAAGATATGGTGGCTGTGTTAGAATAAACACCATCGTTAGTGACACCTACTACCGTCCATCCAACTTCTATTTCATTAAAAACAGACGAAGTTATATTTGTTAAAATTGAACTGTTAAAAGTGTCATCTTGAGGGTTTGTAAGTGAAACGCCGTAGTTATCTACAAAAACAGGTTTACAATTACCGTTTGATGTATGTCTCCAAATAGAATCTCTCATTGTGACATTCGGACCAGGTTGGGGTTGTCCCCCTGATACAAACCAATATAAAGAGTCTGTTTTTTCATCCGTTACAGACCCCACAGTAGTAGAATTATTTGTAATACTATCAAGACTACCATCAATGCAACCATATTGATTACCCAATATATTCTGAACAGTACCAACATCAGATCCTTCTGAAGTTGACACTTGTATGTTCATTGCATCTCTATATTCTCCTTTTGGAACAAGTCTTTGATCGACATCCTTGTTCATTTTACCACCGGTAAAATTATGCTTGATCTCTGGCATGTACTAGTGTTTTATTTGTTTAGATTTACCTCTAAGTACTTGAGTTAATTCTTCTAATTTTAAATTAGATAATCTTAGTTTTGCAGTTCTAACAGCTGCAAATTTTTCTTTTTTAAATCTGTTTACCTGGTATTCAGGTATATTTGATTTTCCTGATAAAATAGCATAAGAAATCCACTTATACATCGCTTCCTCAGCAAACTTGTGAACCTTCATTTCGTCTTCAGTTCCTAAGCTATCACTTATATAATCTAAGATCACAGTTTTTCCTGATATATTAGAACTAAAGTGAATTTTTCCTGCGTTCTCATCTATGTAAAAAGAACCATTAGCTTGAGCATATTGAGGGTCCAACCCATATCTTTCCCCGTCTAACGGCCAGTACGCATCATCTTGATAATCGTTTTGGTTTTCAGATGGCGTAGCAGAGTTATAACTTGCCCAAGTCGTAGATTCAGAATCAGTCAACATACTACCATTAACACCATTAAAAGTATACGAGCCATCAGTAGCCTGCGTTGGTTTTGTGGGATTTGATGTCTTATTAGCAGGGTATATAACATGTTTAATTCCAGATCCATCAACCCAACTAACCTTAACATAACTAACGTAATCTTGAGGTAGCGTCATCTGTAGTGTTGCTGGAACAGTTATTTCTAGAGCCTTAGTAGATTTAAAAGTGTCAAATGACATTTCAGCTAAACCTCTTTGAGCGTGGAAAGCTACATCTGTTCTACTGGCTTTTGATATGATTTTATCTTCACCAACATATATAAACATAAATTGAGCTATAATGTCAGCTAGTGAAACAAACTGGTATTCACCGTATAAACTAGAGTTATTATAATATTGGTAGGAAGATTGATTGTCTAGTAGTGCCATTTATTATATTTTAGGTTGTTGTTGTTTTGTCGCCATATCCATACCTTGACCAGCTTTCATTATATCTGGCTGTTGGTTAGCTAATCCAGCTAGCATTAATATTTTATTTACAAGTTGATTTTCTTCTGACGGGTGGAGTTCAAATTGTTGGGTCGAGGGATTTGCATCGTACATTGCGTTCTTGTTTATAACAACGTAAGTCCAATTAACTCTAGCGGGAACTCTAAAATAGTAAATTTCCGTAGGAAGAACAGTCGTGTTATCGCTATCGACAATGCTTATCTTACCGTTCCTAATGTTTGCCACTGGTCGGGTCTTAGTAGGTCTTAACAAAGGACCACTAGACTGGCAGCTGTTAAAGTCTTTTGTGTTTAATATCTCAGCTTTTTGCTTTTTTACACGCAGCTCGTGAACCCTATACATCCAGTCAGGCACATTAGGATAATAACTATTAATAGTGGGTGTTGTAAAAGCTGTATCTACAGTTTCAAATATTTGAAGTTTTTCTTCCAACATGTCGTCTACGTCCGCATAAACCGTGTCGTTACCTTGGCCTTTTCTAGCGATATTTGTGTCGCAGAAATATTGTTCAAATATTTCCATTTGTGCTTGGTTAGCAAATAGATTGAAATCTTGAGGTGTTATATAACCTCTTTGTTCTTTATTAGCTAACGCTAAAACTTTTTGATATACTGTATCTACGCTTACCATAATTTCTTTTATTTATTATAAGGGAACAATCTGTTAAGAGTATCTTTTCTTTTTCCACACCCGCAGTCTTTACCGGTTGCTTTAGCAACGGTGTCAACAACTTTTTTTATCCCCGTTGCTTTTGTAATTTTTTCTATTGAGTCTCCTAAACCCTTTGATTTCTTTGTCATAAAATTAAATTTTAATAAATGGTCACCCCGAAGGGCAACCATATTATTTTGTTGTTAATTTAATCTTTTCTCTATATTAGAGTAGATTTCCATTCCTTCGTCAGTCTTAAACCAAGCAGCTAAAGCTGAATAAGGATGTTCGTCAAAAGGAACATTCATTAACTTTCTATCGTTAGAACCCCATGAAAAAGTTCTTTGATCAGAAGATAATTTTAATATCCCCATTTCAGTTGCTTTGATACCAAAGTTTCTAAGCTGAACATTATCATCGTTTACTAATTCTAAGAACAAACCTGGGTTTCTCTTAGCATATAATAGTAAATCTCTTTTAAGTTCCTTAGAGCTCATCTCTGTCACTCTAGAACCAATCTCTACTCGCATAACCGCTTCAGCCATATCAATATCTAGGTTTTGAGCCGCGTTTAACGCTTCAATTTCCATTTCTATAAAATCAACCTCGTGAGAAGCTTTAACTTCAGGTTGCCATTCGCGATACAGTTTATTTCTATGTGGGTGATATAAAGATAAGAACTTCTGTAATACCGTTTTTTCTTTTGGTATAACTAAAGATCCGCCTCTAAAAATAATGTGAGACATTCTTTGGTCACCTTTCATCTCATCTACGAAACAACTTTGTTGGTTCTCGCAGTATTTTATTTCTCTCTCATAACCTTTATCTTTGTCAAACCAATAAACGTTTGCAGACTTAATAATATAAGAAAGAGGTTTTCTTTTGTCGTTTAGAAAATACGTTCTATCTTTTATTTCCCAAGTATTTTTTTTCTTAACCGGTGTTGGTTTTTCCATAACCGGCGTTTTTACTACAACTTCTTCGAAGTCTTTTTCTATTAAAGGCTCTACAGCCTTTTCTGTTTTTTGTTTTTTTGCCATAATATAATATAATATAAATTAATAAAATAAAAGGCCGAGGCCGAAGCCCCGGTCTTTAATATAAATGTGCTTATTTCATCATCATGAAATTGTTAGCGCCTTGAGTAATTAAACATCTTTCAGATAAGTAATTTACTTGCATTGCATCTAAGTCAGATGTAACGTTTCCACCAACTGAACCTGTAATCCATGTTTTCAACTTTCTGTCTTCCATTTGAGAAGCTCTGTATCTAACGTGTAAGAAAGGACGTTTAAGGTTTTTACCTAACGCTTGGTCATAAACTGAAGATACACCAGCTGGAATAACTACCCCTCTAACTGGAGAAACAGTATTTCTAGCGTTGATACCACCTCTAGTTGACTTGTCGTTTAAGTATTTCATGTCAGACTTGTAGAAGTCATAAGAACCTCTTCTGAATCCAGAGAAACCTAAGTTTAACGCCATGTCTTCAGAGTTATCAAATACTCCGTAAGAAGTACCACCAGCTCCGTAAGAATTCATAGAAGCTAACATGTCATCCATTGCTAAAGCAGTTGCTCTATTAACAAACATCATATTTTCTTCAATAGCACCTTGGTTGTCAAACTCAGCTAAGATAGCGTCAAATTCAGCTAAATCAGTAGCAGCGTTAACTCCAGTGATACCAGAAGTAATGTTACCTCTTGTTTCAACAGCAGCGAATAAACCTTCAGTACCGTGAGTAGCCCCACCTGATCCAAGTAAATCCTCTACAACGTCGTTAGCCACATCAACACCCTTAACAGCTTCCATCATTGTCATTTCTAAGTAATCAGTGAAACGAGCTCTAGTATCACCTTCAGCTTTTAAATACCATAAGTAACCTGATTGTCCGTCTTCTCCAGAAATTTCAACCCAACCGATTTGTGAAGCGTCAGACCCTGAGATCTCATAGTAATCCTTCATAATGATTGGTTTGTTAGTGAAAGAAGTATGTGTTGGCTTAACAGCTTTAGCTTCATCAGAAGCAGCGCTACCTTGTCCGTTCACACCTTTCGCCCACTCAGAACCGATAACTAATACAGTACAAGCTGCAGCCGCTGCAGTTGAGAATGTAGAAGAGTCATCAATGTTTTCAACCTCGTAAGGTTTAACAGTAACGATATCAGCAGTACCAACGAAACCGTCAGTTACTAAACATTTGATAGTACCCTCAGCAGTAGCTACGATAACAATATCGTTTCTTCTAATACCGTGAGTAGTGGTTAATGCAACATCGTCGATGTCGTGAGTTATTGATAATGCTCCAGTTCCAGTGTTAACCGTACCTTTGTACGATAAGTGTAATCTACCTTGTTCTGACCAAATAACTTGATCAGCAGACATTGCTTCTTCAGCTCCAACTTGTGCTAAGAATCCTGAGATTGTTCTGTTTCCAAAAACCTCAGCTTCTTTTTCCATTAAGTCTGGTAAATATTGTTGTGCCCATCCAGCCGTACCTTGGGCTGTAAAATCTATGTAGTTTGAAGATAGTGTTTGCCTTTGTGAAGCTGGAACACTATTTAAACTACCTCCTGGTGTAATTGCCATAATTTTGTAATTTTAAATTTTAATTATTTATTTTTGTTTTTAATTTTAAACTTAAAATCAGAAGAGTTATCACCTAGCACTTTTACAGTCATGCCACCCGCTTCAATTTTCCCATGATTTTGTCTTGGGTTCATATCAACGTTTTTGGCTTTAGCAATACTATTTTTCATAGCGTCTGCCTTCCCTTGTTCGTAAAAGTGTTTCGCAACAGCGTCTGCATTCATTGCTGTATATAGAGATTTATGATAACCCTTAGCGTCTGTTAAAGCAGATTTCTTATCCAAAAACTTTTTGGTGAAATTACTTATGTCGCTCTGAGTGTTTTTAACCTCTTCAGCATTGTTTACATTAAACCTGTATTTTTTATCACCGACGTTATATTCAAAACCTTTGAACTTGTCGTTGAAAACTTGTTCAGTTTTCTGTGTAAAAATATCAGAGTTTGTTTTAACTGTTTTTTGAGTTGCTTCTGACTCCTTGTTATACCTATTAAAGAAATCAATTGCTTTTTGTTGCTCACTTGTGAGTTTCGATCCAGCTTTAATCTCTTCATAGTATTTAGACTTTTGCCCGTCTAAGTGGCTTTTAGCGCTGGCAACTTGCTCTTTAAGCGCTAATTTCTTTCTACGTATATCTCTATCGTCGTCCATATCTTCGTCGTAAGAGAATGTATCTTCCATAAGGAAGTTAATTTCTTCACTATCTAAATGAGGTTTTGTTTGCTTGTAGTATTCATGTAGTAGACTTTGGTCGTCTAACTTTGAATAATCTTGATTAAGCTTAACATAATCACTTAAATCTCCACCAGTGTCATCCATAAAGTCCATTAACTTTTGGATATTCTCTGGTAATGGTTTTCCGGTAGCCTCAGCTTCTGCTATAGCTTCTTCAACCTGCTCTTCAACCTCTTCAACTTCTTCTTCAGTAATTTCTTCTAATACTGGAGTTTCTTGTGTTTCAGCTTCCGGTTGTACTTCTTCTTGTTTTTGTGTGGGTTCGGCATTTTCAGACTCTGCAACCACTCCGCTGTCGTCAGCGTTATCTTCTTTAACTTCATCTTTTTTTGGTTCTGGTGGTTTACTTAAATCTACTTTAACAACATTGTCGTCTCCAGCGGATTCAAATTTACTTTCATTAACTTGTTCAGTCGTTTCTTGTGTAGTCTCTTCGACTACTTTTTCATTTTCTTCTTCCATAATATAATATAATAATAGTTAATAATTTATCTAGGGTCAAACACGCCTAAATCAAATCCTCCGCCTAGTATATCATTACCTGCGGACTCAAAGTTTTTAGGTGGTTTACCACTATTTCTTTGGTCTATAAGTTCGCTTTGTTGAGAGGCTTGTATTCTAGTCCTTTCGTCTTTACGATCTTCTTTTTCTTTTTCTTTTGATTTTTGCCCATCAACCTCAACACCCTTAAGCTGCATGTTCATCTCAAACTCTAATTGCATTAACTCTTTCTTCATCTGAACCTCTTGCATCATTCTTTGAGATTCTAATTGAGCTTTAACTTGTTCTAACTGCGCTTGACTTTGTGTTAAGGCTTGATTCTTTTGAACCTCTGATTGAGCGGCTGCCTGAGCTGCTTGTTGGTTCATTTGACTTTGCATTTGCATGTTTTGCTGTTGCAAGGCTTGGTCTTTGTCTAGCTTTTTCTTTCTACGTATTTTAAGTAGTTGGTTAGCTAGTTTAATGTTTTTAATCTCTCTAATGTCAATCGCATCAGCTAGTTCGATTATCTGTTGTTGTAAAGCCATTTGAATGTTGTTCTCTAGCATCATTCTCTCTTCCTCGTCTGGTTGTAAATCAATGAATATACCAAAGTCATATAAATGCAACTCACTGAGTTCTTCTAATACCGCCGCGTTGTGAACACCAATAGCTTGTATGAATGCGTCTTTTGTTGGGGAATATTCTATAATATCAGAAATTCTAAGAGATAACGCTTCGCATACCTCAGCTGTTAAGAATAATCCAGATTGTAATATATGTCTAGTTGCCGTGTTTGAATTTGCTGCTGCTAATTTTTGAACACCAACTAAAGCGTTTTTATCTGGCATACTACCATCTCTAGCTTCATTTAGCCCGGTTACATCTCTTATCATTTGTAGATAGTAATTATAGTTACCTATAAGAGCTTGCATTTTGTTTCCACCAGCTCCAGATGTTATTTCTTGAATAGGTACTTTACCTGGGTTCATGTCGCCTTCAGAGGTAAACGATCTACCAATAACACTACCTGTTTGGAAGAACATGTTTAAAGCTTCTTGTGGATTGTAGTTTGTTCCATTACCTAGATCAACCTCAGCCAAACCATCAGCATCTAAATAAACACCATCAGGAACCATTCTTGACATTACTTGCTGTAACTTTAAGTGTGTTAATTGAATCATGTCGGCAAAACCTGTTATACGCTTTACTAGCGAATCAATTTTTCCATTGTACATTCTAGGCGCTACAATACTATAGTTCATTTTAACTTTAGTAAAATCACTCTTAGGACGCATCATGTTTTTAGCCATCTCCCATTTAAGTAATTTATCAGTACCTAAAATCATGGCACCATCATATAAACACTCTATAGATCTTAACATTCTACCAAAACCACCTTCCATATCTTGCGGTGGATTAAACGAATCGTCTTTAGGTATGATCTTATCACCACCAGTTGCTGTTTCTTTGGTTTTATAAACCTCATTCATATAAGTTTTATAATTAAAATATAAAACTTGAATAGTATTATTGTCTTCTTTATCGTCACTATGTCTAGAGTTATAGTTGGATCTATTGTTAGATTTATTTTTCATTATATCTTCAAGATCACTTTCAGATAAATGAGGAAATTGCTTTGCCAACTCGTTAACTGGAATAGTTTTTACTTCTCCAACATAATATATATCTTCAAAGTAAGGTGAGTCTGTGTGCGAGTAAACTAAGTTAGCCGGATCAACGTAATCTACAACAACTCCTTCTGAAGTGTTGAACGACGTTTTCACCGCACCTATACCCAAAACAGTAAGATCGTAATAAAAACGCTTTTTTGTAAGCTCATATCTATTACCCTCTAACAAAGTGTTAAGAGCTTGTTCTTCCGCTATCTCAATGGATTGCTTGTAAGTTAACTGCATGTGCAGTTCTAATTCTTCGTTACTCTCTGGAAGCTCCTCTATTTGACTATCCCTAACATTTAGGTTTAACTCTCTTTTTACAGCGTCGTTAAACTCCTTTAACCTCATGTCTTTTAATATAGATTCCATATAGTCGGTTCTTTTAGAAACCCCATGTGGATCTTGAGAATAAGCTTTTACATCATAAGTTCTTTCAGCAATACCATTTACAACTATATCTACAAATTTAGATATAATAGGAACTGGTTTCCAATCTAAATTTAAATAGGACAAATCACCGTTTATAGATAACTCATCCTTGTACTTTTGAATAGACTGCTCGCCTCTAGCGTACAATCTTAAATCATGAAAATTACTGTGATTAGCCCTATGTCTATTAGAACCTCTATCGTTGTTGAACCACTCTTGCTCTATTGCTTTACCTACTTTCAAACCATACTCATAGCTCAGCTTTTCAGCGTCGCTAACTGTTTGACTCGGGAAATAACTTTTAATGCCAGACTCTGCCATATTTATTATTTGATTATTTGTGAATTACTCCCAGTATTACTATACTTAGAAATGTTTATATTTAGTGGTTGCTTTTCAACCTTAGCGTTTGGCGCGTATAAATGCCTGTTATTAGCCATGATAGCTAAACCAGAACTTATAGACGCATCATGCTTTGTTCTTTTGTTTATATCAAACTTTGCCCAATCGTTTAGTAGTTCATTGAAATACAAATCACCAAACGTTCCATCTTGCTTCATTCCAACGTGATCCTGTATGTACATTTCAATCGCAGCTGCGTGAGCTTGCTTGATGTCTTCTGAAGAGTTAGGTATACCACCTACTTCTTTTTCTGCAACAGATAATTTGTTCCATATTTTATCCGGCCTATTCATACTAAACCCTCTATATCCTCTACGTCTCAGATAGTACAAGAGACGAGGTTTATTATTCTCTGCGAGTATAGGCATCCCATAAAATACTAAAGCCATTAGAACGTCCTCAAAGAACATCTCGGCTGTTGGTGGTCTTGATAAGTATTCTAAAAAGAAACTGTTAGCCGGGGCGTCTTCCATACTAAACCTAGTTAAACCGTGTAAAGCTCCTTTTGATCCAACTCCATCAACTGTACCTGATATATCGTAACTATCACAACCAAAAGCTCCCATGTGTTCGTTGCCAGGGTATTTAATGCCATTTTTAAGCACCACTCTGTTTTGTATTTGAGAAGGTGGAACCCAACTAACTTTAAACCTACCTTTTGGATCTGGATAAAATATTACTTGTGAATCTTTAATACCATTAACCCATTGAAAATTACCAGTTGTAATTCCTAGAGTTCTAATCATCTCTTCGTTGTAATCTATCTGTTCGTATAATTTAACTAAGTTAAATATACTATTTTTAGTCTCATCTCTAAAAGCGTGCTCCGTAGTTCTGGGGAACTGACGGTAAAATTCATTCAAAGCGTCTTGATCGTCTTTTAAACCATCAACTTCATTTTGCCAATTATCTATTACACCTACGTCTATTAATTCACCGTCTGGTGTAAGTCTGTCGATATCAGGAGTAGTAAAGACTGGAATTCCATACTCATCAATAAATCCTTCGTAGTTCCATTCCATTGGGATAAAAAGAGAGTATAAGCCAGACTTTGTCTGACCATTTCTATTTCGTTTCGTGACATCTGAGGCATTGTATAGTTTTTTAAAAGTTTCTCCACTCTTATCTAAAGCATTTGAAGTACTACCCATCATACATTTACCAATAATTCTACTACCTAATCGTAAACACGTCTTTGTAACTCGCCAGTTGTTTAAGATATTCTCAGGTCTCTCCCACTTTCCAGCTTCATCATGTACTAGTAAAGCTAATTTCTCTCCA
>Ga0181390_1000366_pt1 | contig 20253 bp, 23 predicted proteins | sample 13SPOviralmetaG_FD_130085 | JGI IMG/M metagenome (GOLD analysis project Ga0181390, IMG submission 130085) | Marine viral communities from the oligotrophic San Pedro Time Series (SPOT) site, San Pedro Channel, CA, USA - 13 SPOT_SRF_2010-07-21 | ecosystem: Environmental > Aquatic > Marine > Strait...
AAGCGTGAGGAGTTTTCACAACAATGCGTAGATTTAGAAGAGAAGGTCGCTATCATTACGGCTCAACAGGAACAGAACGGATTTCAGCTAGACGTAGAACAAGCAACCTTGCTCTGGGTAGACCTGTGTCACAAGATGAAACAGATAACAGAGAGTCTACAGAAAGTGTTTCCACCAATAGTGGAGGAGCGTTGGAGCGAGAAGACAGGGAAGCAACTGAAGGACAAGGTGACTGAGTTTAACGTAGGCTCTCGTAAGCAAATAGCAGAGCGTCTACAAGGCGTGGGCGTGAAGTTTAAACAGAAGACAGAGAAGGGTTCTATAATTGTCAATGAGAAAGTCTTAGAAGGTATCGACATACCAGAAGCTAAGATGATCCATGAGTACCTGCTACTACAGAAGCGTACAGCACAAATAGATTCCTGGTTGGGCTTTGTTAAGGACGGTAGGGTTCACGGTAGAGTGATTACCAACGGTGCTGTAACAGGCCGTATGACGCACCATAGCCCTAACATGGCTCAAGTACCAAGCGTAGGCGCACCGTATGGAACAGAGTGTAGATCGTTCTGGTGTGTGCCAGAGGGTCACAAACTAGTAGGCATAGATGCCAGTGGCTTAGAACTACGTATGCTCGCACACTACATGCGTGATGATAACTACACCAACGAGATACTTAGTGGTGACATCCACACTGCTAACATGAAAGCGGCAGGGCTTACTGACCGTAGTCAGGCTAAGACATTCATATACGCCTTCTTGTATGGTGCTGGTGCGGCTAAGATAGGTCAGATAGTAGGCGGTGGCTACAAAGAAGGCCAACAACTAATTGACTCGTTCCTACGCAATACACCAGCGTTAGCTAGGTTACGAGAGCGTGTAGCTAAGTTCTCTGCTGGTGGTACGCTACCTAGCCTAGACGGCAGACGATTACGTGTCAGAAGCGAACATGCAGCACTTAACACACTGCTACAAGGTGCTGGCGCTGTTGTGATGAAGCAGGCACTGGTGTTGCTTATACAGCGTCTATCGACATACGACATACCACACAAACTTGTAGCAAATGTACACGATGAATTTCAGATAGAAGTACCAGAGAATTTTGCCAGTGTTGTAGGCAAAGCGGCAGTAAGAGCCATTAGAGATGCAGGAACGGAACTAAACCTGCGTTGCCCTCTCGATGGTGAATATAAAATAGGAAATAACTGGGCAGAAACACATTAATGTGCTATACTAATCGTAGATCAGTTGTGATCTAAAACAACCAAAAGGTAATTATTATGACAGAAGCAAAACCAGTAACAATCAATGCAGACATCATGTGGGCAAGCCTGAACGAGCCTAACCGCATGTCTGGTAAGTTCCAAGTAGACCTGACTCAGCTATCTAAAGCGGCTATGGAAGCTCTTGAGATGATGGGACTCAGTGTACGTAACAAGGACGGACAAGGTGACTTCATCACTGCTAAGTCTAACAATCCTATCCGCGCCTATGACACTGACGGTAACGAGATCAAAGGTATACTAATTGGCAACGGCTCTAAAGCCAAAGCTGTGATAGGCTACTACGACTGGAAGTCACCCGCTGGTCAAGCTGGCCGTAGCCCTTCTCTAATGAAGCTAGTAGTCACTGACCTCATTGCCTATAACGGTGGTGCTGAAGTAACTGAAGTGGCTCTGGACGAAGCATTGTGATTTTAATTGATGCAGACATTCTAGTCTATCGCATAGGTTGGTCATGTAACAACGAATCAGAGAAAACTGCCGTCAGCACTATTGACGGCTTTATCTCTGACATCCTGTTGCAACTCAACGTAGACAAAGAAACAGACTATTATGTTCTGTATCTCACCGGCAAAGGAAACTTCCGCAAGGAATATGCCGTCACTGCTGAGTACAAAGGAAACCGCAAGGATAAGGAAAAGCCAGTACACATCCAAGCACTGCGCCAACACCTTATCGACAAGTGGGCTGCTGTAGTTACTGAAGGAGAAGAGGCAGACGATGCCATAGCTATAGCAGGAACTACACACGGTGATAAAGCCATCATGGTCTCTTTAGACAAGGACTTTGACCAGATTCCAGGTTGGCACTATAACTTTGTTAAACAACGCAAGTATTATGTTAAGCCAGAGGAAGGCTTACGCTTTTTCTACCGCCAGATACTAATGGGTGACAGAATTGACAACATCATAGGCATCCACGGTATTGGCGAGAAGAAGTCAGAGAAGATTCTAAAGGACTGCGTTACTGAGCAGGAACTCTACGACAAGTGTGTAGAGATGTACGAAGGTGACGAAGACAGAGTGATAGAGAATGGTAGGATGCTCTGGTTGCGTAGGTACGAAGGTGAGATATGGAGCTTCAATGAAACCACGGAATAACGGAAGATGGACAGAAGCACGGTTTCGTTCCTTTATCGTTTCTGCACTCCGACAGGCACATGCTAAATGGGGTGTTAAACACGATGTTAAATCAGCGGCTAGGGTAGCCAGAGGGTTGTATAAGTGTGCCAAGTGTGGCAAAGGCTCTTCAGCTACCCTACCACCGCTAGAAGGAAAGAAGCGTAGACGTAACAACGCAGCAGTAGACCACATAGATCCAGTAGTAGACCCAGCAGTAGGCTTTATAGATTGGAACACCTACATAGACAGAATGTTCATCGAAGCTGAAGGGTATCAAGTACTGTGCCACAAGTGTCACACTGCTAAGACTAATGCAGAACGCAAGAGGCGAAAGAAATGAACGGTAAGTGGACTAAAGATAATTTCATAAGCTACGACAACGCGCATCCTGAAATATACAGAATGTTTGTAGAATTCACTCTTCAAGTTGCGAAGAAAAGAAAAAGATATTCAGCAAAAAATGTATTTCATAGGATTAGATGGGAAACCACTGTTTCTGACACGATGTCTTGCTTTAAAATAGACGATGGCTGGATTAGCCACTATGCTCGAAAGTTTGCTGAAGACTATCCAGAGTATTCTTCCTTCTTTGAGTTTAGAACACGAGCTTCCAGCTATCACGGAGATCAGTAATGACTAAGCATCTAGTAATACCAGACACACAGGTAAAGCCAGAGCATTCTATTAAGCACTTACGATGGGCTGGTAAGTACGCAGCAGAGAAGAAGCCAGACGTTATCATCCACATTGGCGATCACTGGGATATGCCTAGTCTAAGCAGCTATGACGTAGGTAAGCGTAGCTTTGAAGGTAGACGCTACACCAAAGACATTGACGCTGGTATAGCAGGCATGGAAGCCTTCCTAGAGCCTATCAGGGCAGAGCAGAACCGCCTGAAGCGCAACAAGGATAAGCAATGGCGACCACGCATGGTGTTCACTCTAGGCAACCACGAGAACCGTATTGAACGTGCTATAGAGTCTGATCCAAAGATAGACGGTTTAATCAGCTACAGGGATTTCCAGCTAGAAGAGATGGGCTGGGAAGTTTATCCATTCCTACAACCTGTCATCATTGACGACATAGCCTACTGCCACTACTTCACCAGTGGCGTGATGGGTAGACCTGTAAGCAGTGCTAAACTAATGTTGGCTAAGAAGTACATGTCGTGTATAATGGGTCACGTACAAGACAGAGACATTGCCTATGCACGTAAAGCAGACGGTACAAACATCATAGGCTTGTTCTCAGGAATCTACTATCAACACGATGAAGACTACCTAACACCACAAACTAATGGAAGCTGGTCAGGTATTTGGCTGTTGAACGAAGTAGCTAACGGTGGCTGTGACGAACTCCCAGTCAGCATAAACTATTTACGAGAGAAGTACGGAGACTGAAATGGCTCTCACCTATTACGATTTACTAGAGAAGATAGCGATGCTAGACGAGCTAACAATCATAGAGATATTAGACATAGACTCAGAAGATTTAGTAGCTAAGTTCAGTGACCGCATCAACGATAGACTAGATGAATTAGCAAAGGAATTTTAATATGACTGAACTAAAATCAACAGGGCTATTAAAAAGATACCAAGGCGAGGATAAAGCATGAGACTCAATGACGCAACACCTGGTATGTGGGACAAGGCAACCCAGAAGTACGGAAAAGTAGCAGAGAAAACAGGATTAGAGCCTTGGGCTACTATGGCAGAGGAAGAAGCAGTAGAAGATGTAGTCAACAACCCTGACCACTACAACACAGGTAGCATAGAGTGTATTGATGCTATACAGGAGTCCATGTCTTCAGTGGCATTCAAAGGCTACCTCAAGGGCAACTGCATGAAGTACCTGTGGCGTTATGATTACAAAGGAAAGCAGGTGCAGGACTTACAGAAAGCTGGATGGTACTTAAACAAACTAACAAAGATGGTAACAGAGGAGAACACATAATGGATCAGTATCAACAGTTTATACACAAGAGCCGCTACGCACGTTGGCTACCAGAGGAGAAGCGTAGGGAAACTTGGGCTGAGACAGTAACTCGTTATGTTGGATTCTGGGTTGACCGTGGACAGCTAGATAATAAGACTAGCGATAAGATGTGGCATGCTATACATAACCTAGAAGTAATGCCTAGTATGCGTTGTATGATGACAGCGGGTGAAGCACTAAACAAAGACAACGTAGCTGGGTTCAACTGTAGCTACCTAGCCATTGACTCACCCCGTAGCTTTGACGAACTGATGTATGTCTTGATGTGTGGTACAGGTGTAGGGTTCAGTGTAGAGCGTAACTTCATTAACAAGTTGCCTACAATTGCAGAGTCTTTCCACAAGACAGACAGTGTTATTGTTGTTAGTGATAGTAAGATTGGATGGGCATCAGCATTCCGTGAGTTAATCGCTATGCTGTACGCTGGTAAGATACCTCAGTGGGACATAAGCAGAATACGTCCATCAGGTGCTAGACTAAAAACCTTTGGTGGTAGAGCGTCAGGGCCAGAGCCATTGATTGATCTGTTTAACTTCTGTGTAGAGGTGTTTCAGAAAGCCAAGGGAAGACAACTAACTAGCATAGAGTGCCATGATGTTGTCTGTAAGATTGCTGACATTGTAGTAGTCGGTGGTGTGCGTAGATCAGCCCTGATTAGCCTGTCTAACCTGTCAGATCAACGTATGGCTAGAGCCAAGGCTGGTGACTGGTGGCGCAACGAAGGGCATCGTAGGCTTGCTAACAACAGCGTAGCGTACACAGAGAAGCCTGACTTCGAGTCTTTCCTGTCAGAGATGCAGACAATGTACGAGAGCAAGGCTGGTGAGCGTGGTATCTTTAGCCGTGTAGCAGCACAGAAGATTGCAGGACGCAACGGTAGGCGTGACCCTGAGCAGGACTTTGGGACTAACCCATGCTCTGAGATTATACTACGTAGTAATCAGTTCTGTAACCTGTCAGAGATTGTTGTACGTGAGAACGACACACTAGATACGCTTAAAGAGAAGGCAGAGATAGCCTCTATCATTGGAACACTACAGGCTACCTTGACTGACTTCCGTTACCTACGTAACTGCTGGAAGCGTAACACTGAGGAAGAGGCACTACTGGGCGTTAGTATGACAGGTATTATGGATCACTATCTGTTGAGCAAGGGCGAGTCTAAAGACTTGAGCAAGTGGTTAGAGGAAGTACGAGATGTCTGTGTGGCAACGAACAAGAAGTGGTCGGAGAAACTTGGTATTAATCAGTCTGCGGCTATTACATGCGTTAAGCCAAGCGGTACTGTTTCTCAGCTTGTTGACTCTGCTTCCGGCATACATCCTAGGTTTTCTAAGCATTACATTCGGAGAGTACGTTCGGACAAGAAAGATCCACTTGCAGTCTTCATGGAGTCAAAAGGATTCCCAGTAGAGCAGGACGTTATGTCACCCACATCATCTGTGTTTAGCTTCCCTGTGAAAGCACCTAAGAAGTCTGTGACTGTCAGTGAAGTAGGTGCAATGCAACAGCTAGAACTTTGGAAAGCATACCAGAACCATTGGTGCGAACATAAACCAAGTATCACAGTTTATTATACAGACAGTGAATTCTTGCAGATAGCGCAATGGATATGGGATAACTTTGATCTGTGTAGTGGTATTAGTTTGTTGCCGTATAGCGATCATGTATATCAGCAAGCTCCGTATGAAGAGATTGATGAAGCCAAGTACAAAGAGTTACTATCTACTGTACCTGATGTGAACTGGGAAGGGCTGGGTGAGTTTGAAGAAGAAGACAACACCACAGGTAGCCAGGAATTAGCATGTGTAGGAGGTGCGTGTGAGATAGTGTAGATTGTAGGTACTAAAAAGCCCTGTGTAGATGACTGCACAGGGCTTTTTTGTTACTGCTCTTGTTCTTGCTTCTCTACCTCTCTGCTGATGTCATCTTGAATAGCTAACAACTTAGCTAAAGCAACCCCATACGCTTTCTTGTTTACTTGAGGAGTTTTATTGACGTTTGTCAAAGCTGTTATATATTTAGGATTAGTCATCGCCCTTGCTAACAATTTAGGAGCTAATATAAAAGACGTAATAGCTCCTGGAAGAGAATCTGTAGTAGCATACGCAGTCCCACCAGCACCACTAGCTAACAAAACCCCAGCTAGTCTGTTGTTGAAGTTCCCTCTGGTGGCTTGCTTCTCTAAAATCTCCTCAACTAAAACAAGACCCTTGTCCAACTTTTTATAACCTTCTGAACCTAGAGTTGCTACAAGTCTTGATTTAAGCTCCCTGTCTACGTTTCTTTGGCTTATCGCTGATCTGTTCAATTGCTGTATGTTCTGAGGAAGCAATACCTCTAACACGCCTCCTTGAACTTTAGGCCACAACTCTACCCCGTCTGCGCCTTGTCTTGTCTTAGAAAGACTCAATGCTTTTTTCAATCGTATTATTTCTTCTGGGGCTGACTGAGCAATCATTCGACCAATCTCAGAAGGATTCTCTGCCTCTACAATAGACCTAACAAACTTGTTATTAAACCTGTTTGCTCCCATTTTACTAAAAGTTCTGGCTCTCTTGTATGCCTTCTCTATATTTCCAGGGTACTTAGCAGCAGCATCGTCAAAAGACTTCTGAACTTGTCCTATTATCTCAGGCAGTCTAACCTTAATAGGGCCAGAAAATGTTTTATCTCTCTGTAGTCTTTTAAGTTCTGACAACAGCTCATGCGTGTCTCTGAAAGATAGTTCTTTTGCTCCTGATCCTACGTCACTAAGTAATTTAACTCCCTGTCCTGTAGGGTCTACAGTACCTCTGGTTTTCATTTCCTTGACGATAGTCTGCATGTCTTTTCTTACATCGCCTAAAGAAACAGGACGTTTAAACTTAGCTACTTTTCCTGCTGGTTGTCCAGCCCTTATTGCAATTAAATCTGCGCCAGTTAAAACATCTTCAAAACCTTCTGGAATTTTCTCTGCTGTAGACTTTGCTCCTTTTTGTTTGGCAACAAACTGAACTGCTTTATCAAGCTCGTCAAACATCACGCCTGACGCTTCTCCGTGCAATCTTTTACCATCTTTAAGAGCGTGTCTAATCAATCTAGCCATGCCAGCGTTTTCTAAAGATGCTCTGGAAGCTCCTGCCATATCAGCAATAATATCGTCATAGTATTTAACAACGATGTTTGCTTGATCTGAGGCAAGTCGATCAAACGGCCCTGCGGATAGTTTCGATCCTCGTAGAAGCTCACCTAAGAAAGAAACTACTCCGTTATCTACCATTTGATCTAAAGCAAGAGTAGACCCTTCTTTCTCTAGTATTTCCTGTAGTTCCTTAGAACCTTCTTTTGGTTTAAACTTTATAAGACTGAAAAGTTTAGAGCCTCCCTTTACTAAGCTGTTACCTGCTACGTCCCACATAGCCTCTTCACCGCCTGCTCGTAAAGCACCTGCTAAAGAAGCATTAAGTTCTGCATCGTTAGCTGCGTTTCTTATTTGTCTTTCTCCCTCGTAGCCAATAGCGCCTCCCGTAGCAGCTTTCAGAGCAGATTGAGTAAGACCGCCAATAGCCCCTCCTATTTTCCTTCCTGTCTCTACTCCTTGAGGGGTTCTGGTTAAGAGACCCGCTGCAATAGCACCGCCTGTCTGTCCTATCTTAACTCCTTTTTCAACTCCCCCAACAAGAGGTGCTACTGCTCCTAAAACACCCTGTCCTATCTTTGACATTTCTTCAGCAACTGGCAGAGCTTTTGGAGAAGTCCTGCCTAAAGCCTTATCCACGGCCTCTGACTGAGCTAAAGCATCGGGCTGTACTAGTAAGTTCTCTATTAAAACCAAATCCTCTTGACTGTACATAGCCTGTAAAGTTTCTGCATCAAAATTAGATAAGGCTTCTTTTAATTCTTGTGACATTTATTTACTCCTGCGCTGCTTTAGCAACAGCTAATAAGCGATCAACAGTTGCTTTTGATTCTTGCTGTGTTACCGTCATGTTTGAGTTGTCTTGAACAGGCGCTATTGGTCGCGTAGCGTCTTTGCTAAAATAACCTGAAATATCTAAACCGTTTTGCTTTAATAGCGTAAAATTCATTTCTTGACTGTCGCGCTCTCTTTGAAGAATCTGAGCAATTTTTGCTTTAGCAACAGCGGGTGATGTTTCTGCACTAAGTATTCCTTTACGGAGTTCTCTAAGTTCTGAAATAGCAGCGGCAGCGCCTGTAATATCGTGACGTTTTTGGTTGAAGTAGTTTTCTAAATCTCCAAACAAAAGTCCTTGCTTTCCTGCAAATTCTTGTAAATCTAAACCAGTCCTATTCTTAATAAAATCGTTTAAAACGTCTCCTCCCAGCCCTGAAAAACTGCTTAATGTTCTTCCTGTTCCAGCAAGGGCTTTACCCAAGAAACTGAGATAGGTGTCTATGCTTTCGTCAGTTATTCCTTCTAAAACTTTTAATTTACCTCTAGAATTTATAATATCATCACGAACAGCCCTAAATTCTTTATCCGTAAACTCAGAAACACCAGAGGCTACGTCTTCTTTTGTGCGTCCTGTGATTGTAAGTTGAGCGTCATCAGGCAGTGTAAGAGGCTGACCTGTTTCACTAAAAGCCTCGCCTTGTTCGTTAAATTGTACCAGTTGAGTTTGCGTATTACCTGCGGTGTCTGTGTAGGTAATGTTTTTAAGCGTTCTTTTTTCTTTTTCCTCTTTCGCAACAAACTTGTCTACGTTTCCTGCGGTAATAGCACCAGACATTACTGCTGGGCGTAGTCTACCACCTTTATCGCCATACTCTAGTTCTAAAAAGTCGGCTAAAGAACTTCTCTCAGCTTTCTGTTGATCTGTAATTGCCTGCTTCTCAGTCCTAACCCTACCTTGCTGTGCAAACTGCGCCACCATAGCAGCTTCTCTTTCTGGAGCATACTTGCGTACAATCTCAAGAATCTTAGGCTGGTGTGCTGGGTTGTTAATATCTAAGCCCTGCATAGATGCTCTGGCCACTTCTTGGTTAGTGCGCGTATCAGCGCCTGTCATAGCGCCTATGCCTCTACGTAGCCCTGTACCTGCTGACTGTGCCAGTCTCATTGAAACCTGCTCTAAAGAAGACGGTAAAGCCTGCTGAGTAGGTTGAAACAAGCCTTCTGTGAGCATTCCTGTTAAATCTGTTGGTTGTGCCATTGTTCTGTCTCCTTAAATTTGATAACCAAAGTCATCAGGGGCTTGTATGTTGCCTAAGTCTATTTGACTAGCGTTTGTAGGAATAGCTGGTGGAACATAACCACTAAACAAAGAACCTGTATCGTATGGGTTAGTTACTTCAGGCAATAAAATACTGCTTAAAAAGTTACTACCGCCTAAGAAAGAGTCAGTAGCTGTTGTAGGAAATGTTAGCATATCTTGAATAGACCCGCCTCCACCAAGAAGACTACTTAATAAACCACCAGCAAAGTCACCAGTTGAGGGGTCTTGTCTGCCCGCTAAAGATGCTGTTAAGTTTTGTAGCTGGGCAAGTCTGTTTGCTTCAGCAGTTTTAGAGCCTTGCAACAGAGATTCAATACCAGCTAATCCAGCCGTTGCTTGGCGACCTGCTCCTTCTCTACGTCCAACATCAGCAAACCCAGCAGGGACTTGACTAGCTTTAAGCAACTCCAACGCTTGAGACTGAGGCGTGTAGCCAGAACTTAACAGTCCACCAGCAAGTGATGCAGTCTGTTGTTGCTCTGCTAATGCCTGCTGACGCGCACCTAAGTTAGCCCGTGCCATAGCTTCTTGTCGTGCAGTCTCTTGAGCCAGTAACTCAGGAGAAGAACCACCATAAGCAGCAGAGCCTAGACCTAAGCGTCCTTGTGACAACATACGCTCTTCTAATGCTAGCCTATTACGTTCCTCTTCAGGACGTTGTACGGCTCTAATTTTCTCATACAACTGTGCTTGTGCTAAAGCAGGGTCAGCCTGTAGTTGATTAAAGAACCCGCCAGCTTGTCCCATGATTTGATTCTGTAGAGCCTGTTGCTCTGGGCTTAGTTGTGTAGTAAATCCACCAGCAGGGTCTGTGCCAACTTTAGCTAGGTTGCTAGTTACAGTGTAGGGTTTAAATGCTGTGTTTTCTAAGGCGCGTGTGCCTACCTGCTCTGCCATCTCTAAACCAGCACGACCTACCTCGTAAGGAGCAGAGATAGCTTCTTGACCTAGATAAGCCTGTCCAGCACTGCCTAGAATATTCTGTAAGTCAAAGTTACCACTCAGTAAACCGCCTAGAGCGCCACCTAAAGCAACCTCACCAGCGCCTACTGAACTAGGTGCAGAAGGTATGCCAGTAAGTCCTCCAGTAACAGGAGCAACTACAGGGGCTTGTGTAGGCAGTGTAGTGTCAAAGCCCGTACTTAAAGGAAATTGAGTTGCCTGTGTAGCTTGATTGTTATAAAAACCAGGAGTACCTCCCGCAAACATATTAACAGCCATTAGTACGCCCCTCCAGTAATTGTGTCAGCCGTTAGTGTACCTGTGACGTTTACGGTAGCGGCTGTAACAGTACCAGTAAATGTAGGGCTAGCAGTGTTAGCTTTAGTAGCACTCGCTGTCGCTATGTTATTGAACTCAGTGTCAATCTCTGTACCTCTTACAATCTTAGCAGCATTACCAGAAGGAAGAGAATCCTTTGTAGCAAAGTTAGTTGTCTTTGTATAATCAGACATTAGATAAGTCTCCCTAATAGAGCGTGGATGTCAATACGTTGAATAGAAAATTGTGCGCCGTTGATTTCAGATTCCAAACCAATAGTCACTACCTCACCACTACCGCTGGTATTAACCTTCGGTGTGTTGATTAAAATAGAAGAGGTGTACTCTGCTGCAGTGTTATACTCAGAAACACCATACTCTCCAATGTTGCTAGAGCCAAATATAAACGCTTGTTTAGTGTAGCTTTGTGTGTAGTCATAGCCCCAGTTTAAAACAGTGGGTGTGTTCTGACCACCAATGATAGTTAAGTTAAACTTTTTTAAAAACTTTAGATTAGAAGTATTTTGAAAATCAAGAGGATTACTGAAGTAACGCATTTCGTATTTTTCTGTACCGTCAAAGTACCCTTTGTACTCAACAATACCTGAAGAAATACCAATGTATATTTCACCATCTTCTAGCACAGCAAACGACAGTGGTTCTAGACTAGACCACGTAGTAACGCGATGAGAGCCGTCTTCTAAAGGTGTTCGCATATCAAAGCAGTACACAGTGTTGCTGTCTGGTAACGTCAACAGGTAAAAAGCATTGTCAGAACTGTATAAAGATTTAATAGCATTGGTTTGTAAAACTACCAAGTTCATCAAGTCAGTACGTACATTCTTACTAATGTCCTGCATAGGCATGGACTTTTCTTGTATAGTTCTACCAAAGCTACGTACACCAGCGTCTGACAAAAACAGTATGTCTTTCCCTGTGTGCTGTACTGAGTCACGAGCAATACAGCCAACGCCTTCTATGGTGTCTGTAAGCGTCATAGAGGCAGGAGAGGATGCACCTGAGTACACAAGTATAGACTTCTTACCAAAGATGATTAGGAAGCCATTGTGAGCCGCTAGAGCCACTATCTCGTCAAAGCCTGTAGGCCATACTAGAGTAACGTCTAACGAGCCTGAAGCACCTCCTGTCCAAGCATGACCGCTGAGTGTGTCAGACCAGTAGACAGTGTGCTTGTTACCTGTAACATCTGCTACCCATAGCTTACCATAAGCCGCTAGGACTTCATTGCCTTGTGGTGCAACACCTGTACTATGGCTATGACCTGACATAGTTTCTAGCACAAAAGAACCTGACTCGTCTGTGCCTACCAGTGGCTCATGCCCTCTCTGGAACATATACACATGGTTGTTTAGTGATACTGTTTTCCAGTTGTTAGCTGTAGGTGTGTAACTACCAGGAGTAATGTCTGTTAAGGTTGTAGTACCTTTGAATACTTTAGCGTTGCCTGCTGACAGTACAACCTTGTCACCAGAGTTATCTATAAACTCATGTACAGTTTCAATACCACGGCTAGTGCCTAGCACAGAAGAGCCGTTAGTAGAGACAGTTTCCCAACCCTGACGCGCACCAATACGGCCTAGTTGGTCAATAACACAGTTGTCTGCAATAGACGCAAACGAAGGATTACCGCCTATAGGAGAGTCCTGTGTATTAAGACCAAAAAATCCTGGTGCGGCTACTGTAATGTTCTGTAGTTGTTGTGCCATTTAAGAATACCAGATAGTTTCTTCAGGATGTTGAGCAGCGTCCATAGCAATAGCATCAGCTAGTGTATTATCTGCCAGTGCAAACAGTTCTGCCGCTGATGTACCACCAGTTTCTCCACGCTCTCTAGCGCCCAAAGCAGTGGCTAGTTGAATAACAGGAGACGAAGGAATAACTAAAGATGTTGCATCTTCTGTAAAGTCTACTGTACGTTGAACAACATTAAAATCTAAGTCATAAACACCATTTGGTTTAGGATATACATCAACAGTAGTATCTCCGTTAGAATCTACTCCTTTAAAGTTGTAGAACTGCGGGACTCCTGTAGGAGGTGTAGCAATTAAATAAGCATTATTCATCCAAGAAGTGCTACGGTACTGCATCTCAGTTTTTTGTGTGTCGTTATTAACAGACAGCAGTTTTGTTTTATTTTGTGAACCAACTAAAGGATAGTTATAAGAAGCATCAGAAGTAGTAACTGTAATGGTAGTACGAAGAGCAGTCCAGTCATAAGCATCTTCTACGGTGCGCTTAGAATCATTAACAAACTCACCTATAAGTTTAGAGTAGGAGTTCTGAGCAACAGTAGTTACTTCGTCCTCTCGCAATCTGCGTAATACGCTGTTAACTAATTGTAAGTAAGTCATTAGAACATGTAACTCCGTGGTAGTCGCTCATTAATTGTGTCTTCAAAAAAGTTCTCTACTGGTTCATTTAAATCTATGTATTCTAGACGCTCTTTTGTAGGTTCTATTTTATTTTTAAACTTAAACAACTCGTCACCAAACAAAGCATCTGTTGTGCGTGTAGCCGAGGGGTATTTCAACTCCAACATACCTGTAGAACCTAATGATGGATTGAGTCCTAAGTTAGGTAAGTCTAAGTTAGGTAAGTCTACGCTAGGTAAGTCTACGCTAGGTAAGTCTATAGAAGTATTAGGTAAAGCCTGTCTAACTGCGGTGTCTAAATCTGACAACACATCACCAGCGCCTTGCGCTACATCTTCAATAACATCGCCAACAGGTTTAGCTACATCTTCAACAACATCTCCTACTGCTTGACCAACATCTTCAATAACATCTCCTGATGCTTGAGCGACATCTTCAATAACATCGCCAACAGGTTTCAGTGGTTCTTCTATAGCCTTAATTATAGGTCTAGTAGCTTCTCCTATTGCTTGTGCGCCGTCTTCAACAAAATGAGCAAGGTCTGTTGCTATTGCTCCTATAGGACGTACTAAATCTTCTGCAAGTTTTTCTATACCACCTAGGTCAATACCAAGATCAACAGAAGGCAAGTCAATGCTACCTAGTGTACCACCTTCTCTGATGTACTTACCTAGACCATGAGCCAGAGCCTCGTCCAACTCTTCGCCTTCCGCTAGTTTCTTTACCGTCTTTCCTATACCAGCTTGGAAGTCATCATACTGGATACCTGCACCTTCAATAGCTGCTTGGTCTAAACCTATTATATCTAAACCGTCTTTAATTAAACCATTACCTACCAAAGCAATAGCAGCACCTTTAGCATCTCCTGCCGCCGCTACGTTCAAGGCTGTCTGTGTTTGTGCATAGGAAGAGCCGAACAAGCCTATTCCTGTGTCTGCTACTGCTGTGCCTAAGTCTGCTGAAAAGGGGTCTACGCCTCCTAGCGCGTCACTATACTCTCCATTATCAAAAGTAGCTGGAGGTTTAACTACCCCTGCCATCTCTAGTCCAGTCAACAGACCACTGGCTATTTCCATAGGTGATACTTTCATGCCTGTAGCTGCTTTAGTGGCTGTAGTTGCTAATGCTACAACAGGATTAACCATGCCTGCTATCTGAGTTAAAGGATTGTTTAAAGCAAACTCCAACACACCACCGCTGTCAAAACTCTGACCTGCTTTTTGACCAGGCACGTCTGCTGTTCTCCAAAAGAAAGTTTTGTTGCCCCAACCACCTATATCCCATACTTTGCCTTTAGCAACTACGTACTGTCTAATAGGCTCTCCCGTTTCTCGGTTCAAGTTATTAGCATGTGTAGTAAGAGACTGCGCCATTAAGTTTAGGCGATCATCTTTACTCACATCTAATTTATCTATATAGCGTAACTGATCTTGATCTTGTAAAGTAGTCCAAGTATTACCAAATTGTGTAGGGTCTTCAGCCGCCAGTGACTGTAAGTTACCAAGTTGCATTTCTTGTTGTTCTTCTGTAGCTTTTTTCTCAAACTCAAGGAAAGATTCTGTGCTTTCAAATACGTTAGGATCAATTTCTTCTCTTGTAAGACCTAATTCTGTTAAAGACTTGTCCTGTAACGTAGGCACAATAGTCTCTAACAACTCTGGCGTTATTCCTGAACCTAGAGGCTTCATTTCAAAACCTCCCATATACTTGTTCAAGGCATCAACGTCAAGATTAGCTAGTAAAGACTCTGCTTCCAATAACTCTGGAGTCTTGGGTTGAAATCTGTGCTGAGTACCATACATAGTAGACTCAGTTAGTTTAGGAGAAATAGTAAAGTTAGAAGGGGCAACAGTAGACGCAAAAGCATCTGGTTGCTCGTCAAAAGGGCTATTTAAAGAAACAACTTCTTCAACAGGCTGACGAGCATTTGCCTTAGCCGCTACTGCCGCATTGACGCGATTGTTTGTACTATACGCTCCACCGCCCATCCCTACTTCCTCATGTTCATTAGTTTGTCTACGCCTTTAATACCAAAGCTGGCACTGATGGCTATAAACAACAAGTATTGATACCACTCTGGGAGACTACCTAACGCTACGAATGCTTCTTGAACTCTATCAACTACTGTCATATCACCAACAACAATAGCGTAACCAACCATGAAGATAGGCACTGACAACACTAAAGTCCAGAACTCATCTTTCCAGCTTGACGCAGAAGCCTCAGCCATCTTAGCTTCCCAGTCAGCATCATTTTGAATAACATTCATCTTAGCTTTATGCTTTGCTTTAGATTGTTCAGCTTTGTTAGATAAATAATTCTTTGCTAAACCAGCTAGAGGAGATATTAAAGTAGTTAAAATACTCATATATTATACACTATTTAGTCTTGTTTGTCAAGCTGTTTCTTACCGTGCACTATTCTCTGCACAGTATCTGATTCATATATTCTAATACCTAGCCACACAATAGTCAGCAAAGATGCTGCTGGTGGCAACCAGGCCGCCATAGTTAATACTGCTGTAGAGCCTGCGGCTACGTCTAGTATATCTTTAGTTGGTTCATCCATTTCCCTGTCCTATGATCAAAGAGATTGTAAAGTAAAGACCAGCGGCTAATGCTAAGATGCCTGCGATCTGTATAGTGTTCCAGAATACTGCCTTACGCTTGCGCTCCTGTGCGTATATAGTCTTCTCTCGTTGTTCTTTAATCTTCCTACGTAAAGCTACTAACTCTGTGTATCCTGACTTACCATAGGTGTACATCAGGAGTTCTCTGAGTTCCTTCTCTTGTTGTTGTACTTTCTTTTGATGAGCATAAACCTGCATTGCTTCTTGCTCAACAGACTGTGATGACACAATCTTCTTAAACAATGGTGGGTTCTCTGCTCTACGTTGACATTCATTTAAATCACTTACAGCGCCATACCAACGCCCTATTTGTCTTAGTGTATCCTCTACTTCACGACCAGCCGCTATCATTCGTTTGATTGTACCAAATGCGTTAGTGGCTATGCTGATGGCTGTGACTGGATCAATCATTAAAAAACCCGCCTATTCACTCAGATGCAGCGCGTATGTCTTTAGCAATACCCTCAACTGCTGTGGCAGAACCTGAGCCTACACCCTTAGCTGTGTCCACAACCATAGTCTGTGCAGAGTCTACAGTAGTGCCTACAATTTCCTGTGCGCCATCTACTGCTCCGTTAAATGTGTTACAGCCCATAAAAGCTACTGTTGCTAGTATTATTAAGTATTTCATTGTATTTTCCTTTAAGGCGCTGTAGGCCAAGTTACGTTAGTTGGGAAATCTGTTTGTGTTGAGATGTCTCGAAGTGCTGTGCGGTATGTAGCCCAAGAAGTTTTTGTGCTGTCGTCTAAGGGGCTGTCAGGCATTTGTGTCCAGTCACTGTCTATTAAAAACTGGTCACGCATAGAGCGCACACGTTGGGCAACTTCAGCCTGTGGTTTATTTTCTGCAACCATAGGTAAAGTCCATTGGCCATCTACCTGAACAAACTGACCTTCAACTTTATTCTGACTTACTGGGTCAACTTCTACATCTTGGATGACGTAGGGATAAACATCGTAACTCGCTAAGAGTTCATCAGGAATTATTTTAGGGAAAGATGTGTCTGAATTATCACGGCGTAGTTGCCCCAGTGTGTATTTAGCTGGAGTACCGTTTGTAAGTTTAATGTGCATATAAATTTCCTAAGTTAAGTCAAGTTGCATTTCTGTGCATAATTCAAAAGCGCCAGAAACGTCCAAATTTTGTGTTCCTGTATTGCCGTGGCCGGCTTTCTGATAAGCCCAATAAAATTTTATATCCCCACTAGAATCCGTTACATCAACCTCTGTTGCAAACGAAGGTTTTACTACGGTAGTAACGCCGCTAGAAACCACTGACCCAAAGCCCATATAGAGACTGTCGTTTGTGTCCGTCATTGTGATAGACGCTGTAGCACCATTTATACCTTCATCTTCATCTACTTCTGTAAATGTGTCGTATCCAGTAGGCCGGAATACAACGATTACGTTGTCCCTGTTGCCGTTGTTAGTCGTGTAACCAGAGGCATTAGCTATTATTCGGCTAAAAGCAAAACTTTGGAAACTTGAGTATAACCCTGAGTTAATAAGTGTCCATCCACTCTCGGGAGATATTGCATTGTTGGAATAATAGGACATATAACTAAACAACAGGTCGCCGTCTTCATAATCAACGCCACGAATCACAGTGACTGTAGATGCTCCCCACTTTTGACCTATAAATTCAAGATTGTTACCACCAGTCCCACCAGACGTTTGAATAATTTTTTTAGCTACGCTACTCATTATGCCATCGCCTGTCCAGCCGTGAAGCCGTAGTAGGTTGTACCGCCGTCAATAGTATAAAACACAAACACATCTACACCGTTGTTTGTTGCTGTAAGCGTAGGTGCTGTGCCTCCTGCCCAGTCAACACTAGCGGGCCAAGTAATTGCACGGGCTGTAGAGTCTTGAATAATCTTTAGCGTAAAGGCTGTAGCATTGCCTGTGGTTGCTGGGTTGCTAAACGTGTAAGTAGTAGCGCCTGTAAGATCATGTACAAAGTTAGTTGCAGTTGCTAGGTCAATAGTAGTAGATGTGCCTGTAAGGGTCTCTGCGTCTTCTGTGATAGCCGCCCCAAAGACTACAGTGCCTGTTACTGTACCACCAGCTTTAGGAAGCGCAGCGTCAGCCGTTGTTCCCTGAGTAGCCGTAGCATAGTCAGAAGAGTCAAAGGCTTTAACTTGTGCTAGGTTAGTGACTTCACTATCCATCAATGCGCCAGCGGCTGTTACATTAGTTGCGTCTGTTACATCTGCACTGGCTTCAATGCCGTCCAGTTTAGTTCCGTCAACAGAAACATCACGACCATCTACTGTAGAACTTGCAGCCATGACAATGTTATCGCCACTGGATACAGATAGGTCTGTGCCACCAGTGGTGTTACCAAGCGCAAGAGTCTGTGCTAAAGTTTCACCACCGCCACCTGAAGCAGTGCTTGCAATTGTACCGTCAGCAGCAATAGTAATATTAGAACCTGCGGTAAGGGAAGCTACTACATTAGTTGTGTCCGTAACGTCAGCACTGGCTTCTATGCCATCTAACTTAGTACCATCTGTAGCGACATCTCGTCCATCAAACGTGCTGTTAGTTGTTACAGCGCCTGTTAGTGCGCCACCTGCAAGCGGAAGTGCCACATCAGCGGTTGTACCCTGAGCAGCGGTAGCGTAATCTGAAGAATCAAAAGCCTTAACCTGTGCAAGGTTAGTAACCTCAGAATCCATTAACGCGCCTGCGGCGGTGACGTTAGTAGTATCTGTTACATCTGCGCTAGCTTCAATGCCGTCTAACTTAGTACCGTCAGTGGCTACGTCACGGCCGTCTACTGTGCCTGTAACTACAATGTTACCTGTAGAGGTTACAGTAGAGCCTGTGATAGCAGCAGGAGTATTACCGCCAATAACAGCACCATCAATAGTGCCTGCGTTAATGTCTATGGTGCTAGGGTTAGTACCAAGTTCAACAATACTACCGCCGTTGTCCTCAGTAAATAATCGTTTATCAGATACGTTGACCGCCAGTTCACCTTGCACAAGATCACTAGCTGTCGGCACAGCAGAGGCTGTAGAACTGTTTTTTGTTACAATTTTTGTAGCCATGTTTATATCCTGATAGGTTGTTGCTTTATTTGCTTTAGTAGTGGCTATTATTAAATACTCTGTAACAGCCTAAATAACCTCTACGAAAACAAACAAATAAAAGAAAGGGGGACTCCGAAGAATCCCCCAGTTAGCTTATACTACAGCTAGGGTGAAGCCTGCTTCTGGACGCATGACTTGAACGCCATACAGAGTGTCAGCAGTGTAGAGAGTACCCAGGAATTCCTGCTTGTACTGAGTCTGTGAACGTACAGCTTGTTGCTCTGCAAGAACAGAAGTGTCCTTGTGGATCAACTGTGCGCCACGGATGGAAGCACCACCAGTAGTGTCTATGACAGGTACGTTGGTAGAGACAAAGATGTCAACACCGTACAAGTTACCAATCTTACCAGTCTCTACGCCTTTGCCATTAACAAAGTCAGTAGAGGTGTAACGATCAATACCCATGATAGCGTTACGCAGTGAAGGTGGTACAATAAAGCTACGACCGTCCATAGGTACGTCTGCATCGTCCATCTTCTGAATCAACGCACGGAAGGCCGCGTCAGAGAATGCACCAATGTCAGCAGCACCATCAGCGTCAAATGCTTCTAGAGCGCCAGAGGTAGTGTTGATCTGGAAAGAACCAGTGTTTACGTAGCTAGAACCATCACCGTTACCGAAAGACTTAGCCAGAGCAAACAGATCGTTGTCTACCTGCTTTGCTAGACCGTAGCCAGCATCACCAGTGTAGAACTGACGCAATGAAGCGAGAGCCTGTACTTCGGTAATGTCTTCGATAAGACGAGAGAATTCAAAGTGCTTGTTAATGTTAATCAGAACTTCTGACTCAACAGAGTTCTGGATAGTTACGGCAGTCTCTGCAACTTTAGCGTTAGCTGAACCACGAGTAGGCTTAGGAACGTGAATGGTGTCACCTTTCTTACCAGTCATGCTCATTTTCTTAACGAGGTTAGCCATTACAAGATTGCTCTTGTATGCAGCAATTACTTCGTCACTCCAGATTTCTGGGATAAACTTAGCTGCGCTAGTGTTGTCTACTGCTCCGCCCATATTGGGATATACTGATGTAGCCATGATAATACTTCCTATAAGAGATTAGTTTCGGACTCTCCCCTCTTGGTACGCTTGCATGATCTCGTCAGACAAAGACAAATACCTATCAGGGTCGGTATGCATTAGTTTAATAATGTCTGAGCGTCTATAGTCTTTGCGAGTTGCTGCTTCACCACTTCCTTTTGCACCGCCTGTTGAGGCAGTCTTAACAGCTTCTTTCCTACTTGCTTTCTCGTTAGCCGCAG
>Ga0181390_1000373_pt1 | contig 20149 bp, 28 predicted proteins | sample 13SPOviralmetaG_FD_130085 | JGI IMG/M metagenome (GOLD analysis project Ga0181390, IMG submission 130085) | Marine viral communities from the oligotrophic San Pedro Time Series (SPOT) site, San Pedro Channel, CA, USA - 13 SPOT_SRF_2010-07-21 | ecosystem: Environmental > Aquatic > Marine > Strait...
TTAAAATATGAAGAGCAAATTGAAGGATTAGCGATGCAAGCAATGCAAGACCCACAAGCTGCGGCTATGTTATCGCAAATGCCTGACCCTGTTGCTGCAATGCAAGCGCAAGCCGCACAACAAATTATGCAAGCAGGGATGGCTATGGCACAACAAAAACAAGCTGGTACACCTGAAGCTCAAATGGTACAACTAGAAGCACAACGTCTTGGTGTTGAGCAAGGTAAAGTACAAGCTCAAATGGCTAATAAACAAGTTGATGCTGCACTTAAACAACGTGACCTTGATTTGAAAGAACAAAAAATTATTCTTGATGCGCAGAAAGCTGGTGCTAGTGATGCGCTAAAAGATGCTCAGAAAGAAGAGGACAGAAATAATAAACGTGTTCTCAAAGCTATGGACTTGATTGGTGACTTGATGAAGGCACAAGAGAACAATGAATTAGAGGAGTCAAAAGTAGTTGCAAATCTTTTAATGAACTTTATTAAAGAAGGTAAAAATACTTGACACTCTACGAAAATTTAGTTAAAGAACTTCAAAAAGAAATTGATGAAGTAAAAAATTCGCTTGCATATGGAAGTGTTTCGGATTATCCTAGTTATCGTGAAGCTGTTGGAAAAATCAATGGCTTTGAGATTTCAATTAGTATAATTAAAGATACTACCAATAGATATATTGAAGAGGATTAATATGCAAGCAATTTCTAATGCAATAAAAAATGATGAATGGATTACAGATGCTGAAGTTCCTGACCCAGAAATTTTACCTGAAATACCGGGTTATAATGTTTTGGTACGGCCTGTATCTGTTAAATCTGAAACTAAAGGTGGAATCATACTACCTGATTCTATCAAATCGGATATGGCCTACCTTACTACAGTGGGTAGGGTCTTACGAGTGGGTAATCTTGCTTATGCTGATAATAAATTTAAAGGTCGTCCTTGGTGTAAAGAAGGTGACTATATTTGTTATGGAAAGCATAGTGGTACTAAGTTCTTTTATAAAGGAACTCAGCTATTGCTTATTTTCGATGATGATGTTAAAATGGTAGTCGAGGATTCAAAAGATTTAGACCCTACCTATAATTTATCTAAGTAAGCACTATTGCAAAACAATAATTTATAATATATAATATATACACATGAACAGCGTAATTCGTCTTTTTCGCTGTGGACGTTAAAAGGAGTAAAACTATGTCACAGACTGAATGGTCTACGATTGAGCCTACAAAGGCTGACGAACAAGAAAAAATACAATATGAAATAGAAGGAGAAGAGCCAGAGCAACAAGTAGAAGCTGTAGCTCCTGAAAAAAAAGAAGAAGCTCCCTCACAAGAAGAACAACCTCAAACTTCTGTTGAAGAAACTACTGAATCACAAGAACCAAAAGAACTTGATGGTATAGAGACTTCAGGCGCACAGAAAAGAATTAGGCAACTTGTAAAGCAAAAAAAAGAACGAGAAGAAGAAGTAGAACAATTAGTTGCCGCTAATAAAGAAATGCAGTTAAAGCTGCAGTCTCAAGAAGATAATTATAAAAAAGCATTATTAGAAAATGCAACATCTTCTGAAGGACAGGTTCAAGAACGTCTTGAGTTAGCTAGAAGCGCATATAAAAATGCTGTAGATAGCGGAGACTCTGATTTAATATTACGAGCGCAAGAAGCTTTAAATTCTGCACAACAAGATACTACTCGTTTTGCTGACTATAAAAAAGAACTGGATTCTTATACAGTACAACAAGAACAAGCGCAACCACAAGCTGCTCAACCAGCACCTACTTATCAAGGATATGATGAAAAGGCTATTATGTGGGCGCATAAAAACGAATGGTTTAACTCAGACCAAGTTATGACAGCTGCTGCTCTTGCAATTGATGCGCAGCTAAAAGAAGAAGGATATGACCCTTCTGAAGATGAATTTTATATGGAAGTAGATAAGCGTGTTGCTAATACATTTCCACATAAATTTGGTGGCAATAATGCTACCAACCCCGTACCGCAGGAAACGTCACAACCTGCTCAAGTGGTCGCTGGAGCTTCACGCACTCCGTCAACCTCATCAAGTAAGAAAGTAAAGCTCACACAAGAAGATGTACGTCTTGCTAATAAGTGGGGTATATCACTTGAACAGTATGCAGCCGAGAAACTCAAAGTTGAAAACTCTGACGGCGAATATACTACAATTAACCGATAGCGTGGAGGAAACCCGATGACAAGTAAAAACACACGAGAAACACAGAGTCGTGAACTGGAAACCAGAGAACAAGAAACATACGAATATCGTGAACCTAATCTTTTAGATATTCCTGATTCTGTAAACAATAGATTTACAAATGACGGAATGACACTTCGTTGGATACGTATAACCCTAAAAGGACAGGATGACTATACAAATGTAGGTAAGCGACTAGCTGAAGGCTGGGAGTTTGTTAATCTGGATGAAGTTCCTGAAATGGCACATACTTCAATGGTGAAGGATGATGGTCGTTACAAAGGTACAATATGTCGAGGAGATTTAGCCCTTGTCAAAATGCCGAAAGGCAAAGCTATGGCTCGGCAAAAACACTTTGAAAATGCATCTGCGGAGATGGTACATGCTGTTAATTCACAGCTTGATAATGCTGGTGACCGCCGTATGCCTATTTCAAACTCAAGTAAAACAAATGTAACTAAAGGCCGTTCTCCACAATTTGATTAAAAAGGAAAGCGAAGTTTAGTTACAGAAACTTAGACACTGAAGGAGAAAATATATGTCTACTACTAAAGTCACTGGACTTCAGCCTTCTCGTGTTCGTGGTGCTGCACCAAACAGTAACGGCCTGAATGAATATCCTATTGCTTCAGGTGCTACAGCAATGTATACAGGTACGCCTGTACGTATTGCCTCTGGTACACTTACACCGTGTGTAACCTCAACCGAAGTGCCTGTAGGTACTTTCCAAGGTTGTCGTTATGTCGAAGACGGGGAACAAAAATTTAAACCTTATTATTCTGGCGTGTCTGCTACAGATATCGTTGGTCTAGTAAATGATAACCCTGGACAAACTTACATCATTTCTTCAAACGCTACTGTTGCCGCTGGCATTGTAGGAAGAAATGTAGAAGTTAGCTCAATTGCTGGTGGTTCTACCTTTACTGGTAAATCAACCATTGTTGCTAAAACAACTGCTGGTACAACTGGTAAAACTACAAATGGTTTGCTACGTATCATCAATATTGTTGATGAGCCTAATAACGCTGCTGGGGATGCATTCACTAAATTGGAAGTCGCATTTAACTATGATGCTACCGATTATCAGAATGTTGTAACTTCAGCCGTAGTAACTACAACTAACTAAGGGAGATAAATAATAATGGCTATTAATCGTGCAAGTATTGCAAAAGAGCTTCTCCCTGGTCTTAACGCCGTGTTCGGCCTTGAGTATGGGGAAGTCTCTGATGAACACGCTCCACTGTTTGAAACTGAAAACAGTGACCGTGCATTTGAAGAAGAGGTTCTCTTCACAGGCTTCGGCACTGCACCTGTAAAAGGTGAAGGTGCTGCTGTTTCTTATGACGATGCTTCTGAAAGCTTTACATCTCGTTACACACACGAGACTATTGCTCTTGGATTCGCTGTCACAGAAGAAGCTATGGAAGATAATCTTTATGACACATTCGCCAAGTTACGTGCCAAAGGTTTGGCTCGTGCTATGGCTAATACAAAACAAGTTAAAGCTGCTGATGTATTTAACAATGGTTTTAACGCAAGCTTTGCTGGTGGTGATGGACAACCGTTCTTCTCCGCTTCGCACCCAACTATCGGTGATGGCAACCAAAGCAACCTGCTTACAGGTGCTGACTTGTCAGAAGCTTCACTGGAAACTGCTCTTATCAGCATTTCCAAAATCAAAGATGACCGTGGTATCTTAATCGGCGCACAAGCCGAAAGCCTCCACATTCCATCTGACTTGGCATTTGTCGCTGACCAAATCTTGAACAGCACAATGTCAACAACAATTGGGGTTAACCCAACAACTGCAGCTAATGGTGCAACAAATGTTAATGACATTAACTCCATTCGTAATCAAGGTCTTATGCCGGGTGGGTTCTTTGTGAACCGCCGTTTCACGGATACTAATGCCTTCTACATCAAAACTGATGTTCCGAATGGTGCTAAAATGTTTGTACGTTCACCACTGCAAACTAAGATGGAACCAGATTTTGATACAGGAAACCTTCGCTTTAAAGCTCGTGAGCGTTATAGCTTTGGCTTCTCTGATTGGAGAGGTTACTTTGGTAATGCTGGTTCTTCCTAAGAACTAGTTTATCTATAAAAACTTAATTAAAGTTTATGGGGAAAGGTCGTTGTATCTTTCCCTTTTTTTGTGTATAATAGGTGTATCTGATTATAACTAGGAGTAAATAATATGACTAACCTTAGAGTGTCTTTTGTATCTACATCAGGTGACGCTGTTGATACTGTATCAGGAGCAACGCTAAAAGATACAAGAATACGTGCTATTCATGCTACAGGTGTTGGTGATTTTATAATTGCCGGAACATCTACAGACCCTTTTGGAACTGTGACAGGTAATATTATTAAGTTCACTAATACTACGGCAAATGATTCAACAGACCAAGATTATACTGATAATGGTATAAGAATGACAGGAACTGTATCTGTTGCTTTACCAGTTAGTGCAGCAACTGTGACTATTTATTATGGCTGATTATACATATCTTGTAAACGATATTAAAGAAACTACAGAAAATGATGGCACAGAGTTTGTTAATCATATTCCTAAACTTATAAATCGTGCAGAAGAAAGGCTAACAAAATCTCTTGATGATTATGGTCTTGTAACTATAACATCTATTACACTTTCAGCTGGAACAAATGATTATACATTACCAACAGGAACAAGGCTAGTTAAAAATATTAATATTACTGAAAGTGGAACTAAAATAAATTTATTACAAAGAACAGATGAATTTATAAATGATTATTGGCCTGTATCAGCAAGCACAGGAACTCCTAAATATTATTCAAAAAGAACAAATACACAAGTTCGTTTTGCCCCTACAGCTAGTGCTACTTACAGCGGAGAGCTTGTTTACATAACTAGGCCTACAACTTTAGCTGATGCTACGCCTACTAATTATTTTACTGAGTTTTGTTACGATGCTTTATATGCAGCTTGTATGTCAGAAGCTTTAGGGTTTATGAAAAACTATACAGCTAAACAAGTATACGAACAACAATATCAAAATGCAGTAGGTTTACTGCGTAATCAATCAAGAAGAACACGCCGTGATGATATGCAAACTCCTGCTTCGACAGGTGGCGGCGACAACACAATCGAAGGAGGATTATAAAATGCCTATTCCAATAATAGTAGCAGGAGGTTTAAAACTTGCAGGAGGAACTGCAGCTAGAATGTTAGGTAAACAAGCATTAAAAAAAGTTGCTAGTAAAGCTAAAAATAAAGTAGACTTTAAAAAGTTAGCTAATGCTGTTTTAAAAGCTAAACCTAAAACTAAACCTAAAACTAAACCTAAAACAACAACGGCTAAACCTAAAACAACAACGGCTAAACCTAAAACAACAACGGCTAAACCTAAAACAACAACGGCTAAACCTAAAACAGCAACAGCTAAACCTAAAGATAAACCTAAAATAGATGGTAGAACAAAAGAAGGTAGAGCAGCTAAAAAAGCAGTCGATGAAAAAATGGCAAAAGAATTTGACAGGGTAGCTAAAGATGCTGCCAAAAGTTCAAAAGTTAAAAAAGCTGCAAAAATTGGATTAACAGGTACTGGTCTAGGTTTAGCTGCTTATCCTTTTACTAAAGGAGAAAGAGAAGGAAAAGTAAAAGAAGAAACATCTACTGGAGCAAAAACAGGACTTCAAGCAGTTGAATCAAAAAAGCCAACACAAAAGAAACCTGATATTAATACAACGGTTACAGCTAAAAGAGATTCAGCATTTAAACCTGAATTAAAAAAACAGCAACAACTTGTAGGTAAGTATCAAATTAAAAAAGGAGATACTCTTTCTCAAATTGCTAAGAAAAATAAAACAACTATTAAAAAATTACAAGAATTAAATCCAAGTATAAAAGACCCTGATAAAATTATTACAGGAAAAACTTTAAAAATAACTAAAGGTACAGCAACAAATCCATATGCTATGACAAGTAAAAAAGCAGGTGGAAAAATGAGAAAAGGTCGTGGAATGGGCATAGCTCTTCGTGGTGGTGGAAAGGTAATGAAAAGATAATGGCAAGAGAAACTGTAAGCAATAAACCTAAAAGAAAAGATAGGCCTAAAGCAAGAACACCAAGAGTAGTAAAAGATGCTATGGATACAACAAAACTTCTTAAAGAAGAAGGTGTTCAAAATGTTATGGAAAAATTAGGTGGAAAAAAACAACCAGATGGTTCTTATGTTTTCAATGATAAAGAAACTGTAAAGAAAAGTATTGGTGGTTTAATTAATGGTCGTCCTACAGGTAAAGGTAAAGGAGCAGCAAGGTCAGTATAATGGCAAAAAAATTTCCTGATTTAACTGGTGATGGTAAAGTTACTCAAAAAGATATCCTTATGGGTAGGGGTGTTTCTTTAGCTAAAGGTGGACGCATTGCTTATAAAAAAGAAGGTAGCAGTATTAATCAAGATAAAATTGATAAAGTTGCTAAAGGTTTAAAAAAAGCTAGTGCAACACATGCTAAACAATCTAAAGTTTTATCTACTGTAAAATTAAAAACAGGAAGCCGTGTAAACGAAGCAGGTAACTATACTAAACCAGAAATGAGAAAGCGTCAATTTAATCGTATTAAAGCTGGTAGTAAGGGCGGCAAGCCGGGTCAGTGGTCTGCTCGTAAAGCTCAGATGCTTGCAAAAGCTTATAAAGATGCAGGTGGAGGCTACAAATCGTAGTATGATATATGTCAAAATCAAAGACACAAGAATCTCTTACCAACTGGACAAAACAAAAGTGGAGAACAAAGAGTGGTAAGAAGTCAAGTAAGACGGGTGAAAGATACTTACCAGAGGCGGCTATTAAAGCACTCACCTCAAAGGAATATGCGGCGACTTCGAGAGCTAAAAGAAAAGGAACTAAGGCAGGAAATCAATTTGTTAAGCAGCCTGAAGCTATAGCAAAGAAAACAGCGCAATATCGTAAAGCTAAAAAAGGCGGTAAGATTGGTAAAGCACCTCACAATAGGATATATTAATGTCTAAAAAGAAAGACCCAAGATTAGCAAAAGCAGGAGTAACTGGTTATAATAAACCAAAGCGCACTCCTAATCACAAAACTAAATCTCATGTTGTTGTGGCTAAAGAGGGTGACAAAGTAAAAACTATTCGATTTGGTCAGCAAGGAGTTAGAGGTGCTGGCAAAAACCCAACAACTGCAAAAGACAAAGCTCGTAAGCGGTCTTATTATGCACGACATAATGCACAAGGTAAACCCACAACAAAACTAAGTGCAAAATATTGGAGTCATAAAGTTAAATGGTAAAGAGGGTAATAGAGAGGATAAATAAGTGGACCCCATTAGTACAGGATTGGCAGGTATTGCATTAGTACAAAAGTCTGTTGACTTTATTAAATCTAATATACAAACTGCAAATGATATTAAAGATATTGCTGGGGCTATTGACGGATTGTTTCAAGGTGAGAAACAAATTCAAAAAGATAGGTTTGGTGATAAATCTATCATAGGTCAAACTAAAGATGTAGCAACAAGCGTTATTGATGCAAAGTTAGCTCAAGAAAGTATGGATGAAATGAGACAGCTTGTTGATGCTAGATTTGGATTTGGAACATGGCAAGAGATTATTAATGAAAGAGCCAAACGTATCCAAGAAGAAAAAGAAGCTGAAAAAGAAAGAGCTAGGATAGCAAGACAGAAACGTCAGGAAACAGTAGATAACTTTCAAACAGCTGGTATAGCTGCTGCTATTATAGGTGTTGTTATATTAACAATATTAATATACTTTAAACTAGGATAATTATGGTTGTATCAAGAAGCTCTATATCACAACAAATAAAACGTCCTCCTTCTAAAAAGAAAAAGAAGAGGAATAAAAAGAAAGCAAGGAGGCCATAAATGGCAACATCAGGTACATATAGTTTTTCAATGGACATTGATGAAGTAATCCAAGAAGCTATGGAAATGATAGGAGGCGAAGCTACACTTGGCGAAGAACCTCGTTCTGCTCGTAGGTCTATTAATTTGCTTTTACAAGATTGGCAAAATCGTGGTATCCAACTATGGACAATTGGTACTACTGCTGTAACTGTAACAACAAGTACTACAAGCTATGACCTAGGCGTAGAAAATATTGATGTGCTTGAAGCTGTGGTAAATAGAAGTAATATTGATTTACAGCTTGAACGTATTAGTATGGAAGAGTATTTAAAAGTTCCTCGTAAAGGACAAACAGGCAGACCAACACAGTTTGCTGTTAGAAGGGAACGTGATAAATCTGTTGTGTTCTTATGGCCTGTCCCTGAAAACAGCACTGATGTTATTAAGTTTGAGACTGTAAAATATATACAAGATGTTACACGCTCTAATCAAAATGCAGATGTATCTCGTAGATTCTTACCTTGTCTTACTGCTGGTACAGCTTACTTTATGTCTATGAAACGTCCGGGTGTAGAAGCAGGACGTATTCAAATGATAAAACAAGAATATGAAGAAAGGCTAATGAGGGCGCAAGAAGAAGATAAAGAACGTGCAAGTATGTATATCACACCTCGTCTGAACTATGTATAATGGCAAGGAAAACATTAGGCATCTGTGATATTTGTGGTTTTCGCTATGAGCTACGTGAGCTAAAAAAGAATAGTTATGGAATGATGGTTTGTCCTGCAGATTATGAAGGCAAATATGATTTAAACAATCATCCTCAAAATAGAATAGCTTCTGTTAAAGATGATGAAAATATAAAGGATGCTAGACCACAAAGACCTGCTTTAGTTTCAGCTGTTCCAGTATCTGCGTGGCTACCAAGTATTTAAATGGCTCGTGGTAAATATACAAAAGCAGAATGTGATATTTGTGGATTTTCTTTTCCAAGAAGTAGATTACGCAAAAATAGTTTTGACTTGTGGGTTTGTCCTAATGATTGGGATGGAGCTTATGATAGAGTAATACATCCTCAAAACAAATCTCCTGACTTACGTGATAATAGTCAGTATGTAATGAATGCAAGACCAGAGCCTAATTTTGACCGCAATGTAAATTGGGAAGATGCAGACCAAATTCATACAATTATTTATCAGTATGAGTTATTAGATAAGTATTGGAACGCAGTATAAATGACAGATTTAACGGGTAAAAAAATTGCAAATACCTATAAGGATTTGTTACAAATTAATTCTAGTGCTTCTAATAGTGGTATAGATGAAACACTTCGCCGTGTTCAAGACGGGGCTGGTACTAATTCTTCATTAAAACTTTCTCAAACTTCTGCTGCATTTACTGGAAATGTAAGTGTTGCTGGTAGTTTAAAAGTTACTGGTACATTTCAACCAACTAATTTACAAACTACAAATATTGTAGCTACTAGTATTACAACTGATTCTTTAACTGCTGGTACACTTGTATTTCAAGATGTAAGCGTAAGCAGTCTTAGAACTGGAAATTTATTTGCTACAACTGTTAGTGCTGGCACGATAAGTGCAACAACAGTAGATGCTACAAATATACTGGTTGGTGGTGAACCTGCTGCTACATCTTCTACAGTTGCTGCACTTTCTGCTACATTAGAAACACGCATTGCAGGAGTATCTTCTACATTTGCTGCTACTTCGGCAGCACTTAATACACGCATCGATGCTGTATCTGTTCTCACTAAAACTAACTTAGATGCTATATCATCCGTTAATACAATTGCATTAGCGGCTGCAAGTGCTGGTACATCAGCTACATTAGAAACACGTATAGCTGCGGTTAGCTCTACTATGGCTACTAGTATTGCTACAGTTTCTGCAGCATTAGAATCAAGAATAGCTACAGTATCCTCTACATTTGCGTCTACATCAGCAACTTTAAATACAAGAATAGATGCAGTATCAGTATTAACTAAAACTAACCTAGATGCTATTGCATCAGTAAATACTATAGCAGTAGCAGCTGCAAGTGCTGGCACATCTGCTACACTAGAAACTAGAGTTGCTGCAGTATCTGCATTAGTACCTGCACTATCTGCTACTATGGCAACTAGTATTAATAATTCTAATACAGCTATTGCTGCAGTATCAGTATTGACAAAAACTAATTTAGATGCTATAGCGTCTGTTAATACTATTGCTCTTGCAGCAGCTAGTGCAACAACATCAGCTACGCTTGAAACTAGAATAGCTGCAGTATCTGCTTTAGTTCCGGCTTTGTCAGCTACGATGGCTACAAGTATTAATAATAGTAACACACAGATAGCTACAGTATCTGCTTTAGTTCCTTCACTATCAGCTACAATGGCTACATCTATATCTAATGCAAACGCTGCAGCTGTGGCATTTGCCATTGCATTAGGATAACTTTTGGAGTATAATAAGCTATGGCTAATTCATTTAAAATAAAAACAGACACAGCTGTTGGAACAAGTCCAGCTACTATTTATACTTGTCCTAGTTCAACTGAAACAACTATTATTGGTTTGTCTATTGCAAACATTGTTGCTTCACAAATTACTGCTGATGTACAATTGGAAAATAATGATGGCGATAATATTTATTTAATTAAAGCTGCTCCTATTCCTGTAGGCAGTACATTAGTTGTCGTAGGTGGCGACCAGAAGGTTGTCATGGAAGCATCAGACGTATTGAAGGTAACAACAAACACAGCATCTTCTGGTGATGTTGCGTTGTCTATATTGGAGATTACCTAATGGCGTATGTTGGCGATGGTCCAAAACCAGAATTAGAAATTGGAGACATCTCTACAAAAGATGTAACAGCCACTGGTGATTTAACTGTCGATACTAACACACTATTTGTTGATGCATCTGAAAATAAAGTAGGCATTGGAACAACAACAGTAACAGATGGGGGTGTAACAATAACACCAAGCGTTACTCGTGCAGGTGATTGGGATGCAAAAATTGCACTTCAGTCTACTGCTGGTAGTGACTTTCCTGCTCTTTTATTTTCTGGTTCAAATACTACACAGTATGGTGGAATAGTAGGGACAACAGATAAATCAGGTAATGTTGCCAATAACCGAACTGCTCAAATTACATTTCTTCAAAGTTCAGCTACAGCAGGAAATATTACTTTTAGTACCAACGGAGATGTAGGTACAACAAATGTTGCTGAAAGGATGCGTATTGACAGTGCGGGTCACGTTGGTCTTGGCACAACTTCGCCACAGGGTGATGGAATACATATAGTAGCACCTGATTCTGGTACAGCACTTGTTTTGTCTGGCACAACTGCAACAGCAGGTACAGAGGTGAAACTTTCTGCATTAAACGAGGCGACAACAGCTTGGCATAATTTAAATGTAGGTGGTAACAACATTATTTTCAGAGCCGCAGGTACTGAACGTGCTAGAATTACTACAAGTGGACTTACATTTAACGGCGACACTGCGGCGGCTAATGCTCTTGATGATTATGAAGAGGGAAGTTGGACACCTGTTGTAGCGGCAGGGTGGACAAGTGTTACGTTTCCAAATTCATATCAAATCGGAAATTATCAAAAAGTTGGAAATGTTGTTGAGGCTTTCTTCTTTTTACAATTTAGCGGTACAAATGCAGGAGCGCATGTGCAAATTAATGGGTTGCCTTATGTAGCGGTAAATGAAACAGCAGGAGCTTTAAGAGGTGGTGCGCTAACGTATTTTACCATACCAGTAGATTCAACAGGCATGGTCTTGGCTTATGTGTTTCAAAACGCTACTAACTTTAGGCTTTATGCAGGTAATGATGGCGGCGCGAGCACTTTATCAAATGGCAATGCAAGTAATGCCTTTTTGATTGGGTCAGTAAGATATAGGGTAAGTTAATTAACCCGTCTGGAAGTCGGGTCAGACAGGTGGCAATCCCGCCACGATAACATAGGAGACTAAAATGGCTTTAACAAAAGAATTTGAATATGACTGCGAGGTTAGGGGCGAACATAAGAATGTCCAAGTTCGTAAGGCAACAATCGTGAAAGATGATGGTGCAGAGATTAGCCGCACCTATCACAGACACGTTTTGCATTGTCGCACTAAGACAGGAGACACTTGGGGTGACACAGACATTTCAGGTGAAGACGCATCAGTACAGGCGGTATGTAACGCCGTGTGGACGAGTGACGTAAAATCAGCCTATGAAACATTTGCGGATAATCAAGAGACACTTTAATGACTAGACCAAGAGACATAGCCGATAGCATTAACCGCATCAACAGCAGTGCGGCTGACGCTACGGCTGTGACTATTGATAGTAGTGAACAGGTTGGCATTGGCACGACTTCACCAGCAGAAATGCTTCATGTATTTCACGCTTCTGCAAATATAAATGCAATAATAGAATCAGGCGATGCAAATGCGTATTTAGCATTTAAGGATAATTCAACAAGCTCAAACGCTCATGTATTCTTAGGTGCTAGTGGTGACAATATGACTTTCTTTTCAGGGGGTTCTACAGAACGTATGCGACTAATGAGCGATGGGACACTTCTCATTGCTCAAACGGCTGATGATAGCGGAGTAGCTGGACATATATTTAATACTAATGGTTCTGTTTTTCATGTCCGTGATGGTGGGCTTCCCTTTGTTTTAAATAGGCTCACTGACAATGGTGCGCTTGCGGCTTTTAGAAAAGACGGCACAACTGTCGGCTCACTTGGAATTGACTCTGGTGGTTTTTATATTGATGGTGAAGCAAATCATACTGGATTAAGGTTTAAGGGTGGCGCAGTCACACCAAGATTAAATGCGGCGCAAGCTGACAATACTGTTGCTTTAGGAAATGCAACAGAAAGATTTAGCAACCTCTATCTTGGCGGCAGTGTATATCTTGGCGGCACAGGTTCGGCTAATGCCCTTGATGACTATGAGGAAGGAGATTGGACACCCGGTATAACTGGTATGACTTTTAGTTCTTCTGATGGAGTATATACTAAAATTGGTCGAAGAGTTCAATGCTCTGGTATACTTACAGATTGCACAAGTGGAACAGCATCAGCGGTAGGGGCTAAAATAAGCGGTCTACCCTTTACTGTTGCTGACCATTTAAGCGGCACTTCATTGGAAGATGGTGGTCTTTTTTATTATTTTCAAAATTTAGGAGTTACAACAAGCACAATAACTGTTGCTCCTGATGACGGTACAACAGAAGCATTTTTATATCGTGTAGTTGGAGGTGGTAGTACAACAGTCACCACACTGCTAAGAACTGCTGTAGATGCAAGTGATTTTACTTGTAGATTTTCTTTTACTTACAACTCAACTTAACAGGAAAATAATTAATGGCATACATTGGTAGAACAACAGATGGTTTTGGAGTTCGTAGTAGATTTATCTACACTGCTACGGGTGGACAAACTACATTTAATACTGATGACAGTGGCAATGCATTATCATATTCAGATGGTGCTTATGTAGATGTTTACCTTAATGGTGTGCTTCTTGACCCTGCTGACTACACGGACACAAGTCTTACAAGTATTGTTTTAGGTTCTGGGGCAACGGCAAGTGATATACTAGAGGTTATTGTCTATGATGTATTCTCAGTATTTAGCGGCACGTTTACCAATGGAATTACAGCCAGCACTGCAACTATTACTGACGATATGCTTATTGCTAAATCAACTGTTGATAGTAATTTGTCTGGACATATATTTTCTAACAACGGCTCTGCTATTCACACTCGTGATAGTGGGCTTGTTTTTGTTTTAAATAGGCTTACTGATGATGGTGCTGTTGCGGCTTTTAGAAAAGATGGCACAACAGATGGACAGATAAACGTAAAATCTGGTGATATGGCTATCGGGACAGGCGACACAGGTGTGCGGTTCAATGATAACTTAAACGCAATACAGCCATTTAATACGTCTACTAATGCCGCTATCAATAACACGGTAGACTTAGGGTCATCAGCCGCAACTTTTAATGAGGCGTATATTCAAGGTGGCGTATATATAGGTGGCACTGGTTCAGTTAACTTACTTGATGATTATGAAGAAGGTACATGGACACCTACTTATGGATTTACAACGAGTGGAGCTACAATTACTTACGACAAAGCAACTGGTGAGTACGTTAAGATAGGCAGACAGGTTATCGCAAGGTTTCAAATAAGGACAGATGCGTTTAGTGGAGGTTCGGGTAATGCTGTGATAGGTAATTTTCCTTTTACTGCTTCGACAAATGCGTCAGGTATAGGAACAGCACAAAGAGCAGGTAGTTTGCTTGTTACCTTTTCTCAAAACTTTACCACTGAAGCTCCACAAACGGGCTACGTTAATGACGGAAATGACTATGCAATTTTAATAACCAACTCAAGCTCAGATGCAAGAGATGACCTTAACAATGGTTTAGGTCCAACTAACTTTACCAATAGCGGAAACTCAAACTTTTTAATGGGAACAGTTTTCTTTACTGTTTAACAACATACTTGGTGAGTTCTCAATATCAGAAAAGGCAATAGCATTGCAAAACAACTGACTATATGATAAAATAAAGGAACTATTATGATAACAGAAGAAGTAAAACAAGTAACTGATGTAGCAGCTGGTGGAGTAACTATTAGTGCATTTATGGCATGGATACCAGAAGCTACAGCCCTTTTGTCATTAGTTTGGGTTTGTATTCGCATCTATGAAACAGACACAGTTAAATTTTTTATAGGAAAAAAAGATAATGAGTAGTACATATACAGCAAGCACAAGATTAGAAAAACAAGGTGATGGTGAGAACGCTAACACTTGGGGGTTAAGGTTAAATGAAAGAACCATTGATATGGTTGATGATGCTGTTGCTGGTTATATAACAGTTGCTCTAACAACTGCAACAGAAAAAACTTTATCAACTGCCAACGGGACAGTAGATGAAGCAAGAAACTTTGGTTTAAAATTTACAGGTTCTTTTGATTCTCCAGTAAATGTTGTTATCCCTGCACAACAAAAAATTTATTTTGTTCATAATGCAAATAGTGGAGAAGGCTCTGTTACTATGCAACCTGCAGGAGGTACTGCAACAACTGTTGCTGGTCCAAGTAATAGTGCTGTAATAGGAACTGATGGTTCTACTATTAATGTTTTAGAAACAGTTACTTCTGTGGCTAATGCTACAGATGCTGTAAATGCTAGTAAAGTATTAGTTACTACTGTAAGCAATAGTGCAAATTATAGATTAGTACTTAAAGGTGCAAACGATACTACAGGTAATTCTTCTCTTTTTCAAGATGATGGTGGTAATCTTAGCTATGACCCAGCTAATAATAGATTAACTGTTCCTAATATAAGAAGTAGCGGTATGGTTAGTGCAGCTGATATTAACGCTACTGGTACACTTGTTGTTGATGGCACTAGCACTTTAAAAAATGTTAACTGTAGTGTTGTTGTAGCTACAGGAGATGTTACAGCTTTTTCTGATGAAAGACTTAAATCTAAAATTAAAACATTGGATGGAACTAGAGCATTTGAAATGCGTGGTGTATCTTATGAGAAAGATGGTCAACAAGGTTCAGGCGTTATTGCTCAAGAGATAGAAAAAATTGCTCCAGAACTTATTAATAACAACGGAGAGTATAAAGCTGTTGCATATGGTAACATTGTAGGATATTTAATTGAAGCAGTTAAACATCTTAAAGAAGAAGTAGAAGAATTAAAAGGTAAGGTAGATGGCTCTTCCTAGTTCAGGGACATTAAAGATTTCAGATATTGTAGGTGAGTTTGGTGGCTCTACACCACACGCACTAAGTGAATATTATCGTGGTGGTTCGCTTGTTCCAGATGTTACCCAAAATGCATCTGTTCCTACTAGCGGTACAATAAAGATAACAGATTTTTATGGTGCGGTAAATTATGTTCCTTTATCTATATTAGGTAGTGATAATTGGGTTCAGAGTAGTACTTCTAGTTCATCTTCTGCTCAAAGTGTAACCCTACCTTCGGGTACAAAATCTGTTATTATGTTAGGTAATATTTCAACTAATGGAAGTAGAAGAAGTGTTCATACAACAGCTACTCTAGGAAGTGTTAGTTTAACTGAAGTACTTTCTCAGAATAATACTCCATCTGAGTATACCTTTGATTCAATTATATATGCAGCAAATGTTGGAGATTTAACAGGAAGTCAGACAGCTACATTTAACTATAGTAATTCACAACAAGTTTATGGTTCTGGGCATGTAATTATTTATCTTAGTAAAACATTTAATAATCTTGGAGCTTCAGATAGTGACAGCACTTCAACAACATCAAGTCCTGCAACTCTTACATTAAATAAATTTGGAGAGGGAATACAGGTAGGTGCAGCTACAGTTAGAAATTCAGGTGTTGCAATGACTAATATGGATACTGTAGTAAACTTGGCTTCACCATCATCTAGTAGAAATTATTTATTTGGTTTTGGTATAAGTTCAGGTTCTTATAATGTATCTAGTAGTTTGTCTACAGCAGCCACTAAAATGCAAAATGATTTTGGTGAAACATTTGCTGCAGTAACATTCGGACCAACGAAATTTGATGAAAACTAAAAGGTATTTTCTATGACATCACAATTAGTAAAATTAGATTTTGCTCCTGGATTTCACAGGGAGTCTACTCAATACTCTGAAGAGGGTAAGTGGTATGATGGAAATCGTGTTCGATTTAGAGAAGGTAAACCAGAAAATTTAAGAGGCTATCAAAAATTTAGTGATACAGATATTAATGGATTAGCTCGTGATATTATTACATGGACAGATAATAACTCAAGACCTTATATAGCTTTAGGAACAAATCAACAACTATATGTAATTCAAAATCAAACATTTTATGATAGTACTCCTGTTACATTTTCTGTAAGTGTTAGTGGTAATTTTGAAACATTTACAGCCACTGGTCAAGCTGCTACAGTTGAAGTTAGTATAAATGGTATGCCAACTGTAGAGGTGGGTCAAAGAGTAGAATTTTTAGGTGTCGATGCATTTTCTGGTGTTACTGTTAGCGGAACAAGAACTATTGTAGCTGTATCAGGAACTTCACACTTTACTGTATCTACAACAAATAATGTTTCTGCTACTGCTGCTGCTTCTAATCAAGGGTCAGCAGGAAGTATAAATATTTTAATACCTCCACAATCTACAGATGATATTCAAGGTTTAGGTTGGGGAGCAGGAACATATCAAACGGGAGAAATAGGCTCAACTACAGTTAGTATAGGTGATTTGTTAGTTAATACTGTTACTAAAGCAACTAATCAAATTCGTATTGCTGTCGTTACGGCAACAAGAGATTTAGTTGCTACAAGTGTAACTGGTATACTTATAAATTCAACAGATGACACAAATATTAATGGTCCATATACTGTAGCTCAAGTATCTTCTCATACAGTAAGTTTATCAGGAAGTGACATTGATGTTATACGTTTTACGGTATCTACAACAGAAGATGTAGGTTCAGCGGTTGTTGGTGTAGGTGGAACAATAACTCTTTTAAATGGTCAAAGTACAGATAGAGCTTGGAATGAACCTGCAACTGAATCAGCTATTACCTTTTTAGCTAATCAATGGTCGTTAGATACTTGGGGAGAAGATTTAATGGCATTAAGGCGTGGTGACAGAATAGTGTATATGGATAATGATACATCTGTTATTCCAACAAGAGCAGTTGAAATATCGGCAGCACCTTTAGCTAATACATTTCTTGTATCACCAAATGATAGACATGTTATATGCTATGGAAGTGAACCTTTTTCCGTATCCGGCATTGATAACATGACTGTAAGATGGTCAAGTCAAGAAGACTTTGAACAATGGAGTCCTATTCCTGTAAGTTCAAACTCAGGTGAAGTTATTTTAACAGAAGGTTCTCGTATTATAGGGGCAACTCGTTCAAGAAACGCTATTAATATATGGACAGATAAAGCTATGTATACCCAACAATTTATTGGTCCTCCTTTTACATTTAGCTTTACACAAGTTGGTTCTAATTGTGGGTTAATAGGACCACATGCATCTATTGACTATGATGGCATTTCTTATTGGATGGGACAAAACAATTTCTTTGCCTTTGACGGGCGTGTTCAAACAATGCCATGTACTATAAGAAGAAAACTATTTGAAGATTTTAACACAACAAACCAAGAGAAAGTTTATGCAGGTATTAATTCAGAATTTAAAGAAATCATTTGGCTCTATCCCTTGGCAGCTAGTCCAGAGCCTAATGCGTATGTAATTTATAACACACAAGAACGTACATGGGTTTATGGTAAACTGTTTGAAGATGGTATTGTAACAACATTTCAAGATAGGAATGTATATAACAATACACTAATGACAGGAAGAACCTCTGAAACTGGTGATGTTTATATTTGGGATAATGAACCAGAAAATATTTATAGAGGTGATGGCGTACAGTTAACATCTTTTCTAGAATCAGCTGAGTTTGATTTAGATACAGGTAAACAGCTTATGTTTATAGATAAACTTATCCCAGATTATTCTTTTGATTCTGGGGAGCAAGTAAACTTTTTTGTAAATGTAAAAGATTATCCTAATGGCACAGTACAAGAAAAAGGTCCATTTGTATTTAATCAAAATATAACTAAGGTTAATTTAAGAGCTAGAGGACGGTCTGCTACTGTAAAAGTATCTGGAACTAATGACGGAAGCTGGCGTTGGGGTAGTGTTAGAATGTCTATGCAACCTGACGGAGAAAGATAGATGGCTAATTATCCTAGATTTTCTGGATACCTTTCTCCTCAAACAGTAATAGAACTTTACGAAAGTTTAAAAAGCTGGAGCAATGAGTTTGGTCGTGAGTTAGATTTTAGAGACTCTCAAGTAGATGGAAGACCAGCTACTAAAATTTTAACAGCAGTAACTGTTACTGATATTCCTAATCCTAAGAATGGAGATGTAGTTTTTGCTGTTAGTGCTAAAAAGTATAGAGGTTACGTAGAAGGAACAGGCTGGGTAAACTTTCATTAGAGGCTGGTATATTTCAATAATATATTGTATAATAAGATAATCAACAAGGAAAAATAGTATGGCTTATGGACAAAATATGAATGCACCGATGTCAGGTCTGATGGGACTTGCTGCTATGAAAGGACGTATGGGTGATAATACGTTAGTGCATGTTAATCCTATGGAACTTAAAACATTGGATGCACTAGCAGGACCGGGCGGTTTAACACAGAATCCTAGTACTGGTTTGCCAGAAGCTTTTAAAATTAAAGACTTACTTCCTGCTCTTCTTGCTGTTGCTGCTCCATATGCTATTCCGCTTATAGCAAGTGGCGGTGCTACTGCAGGTGCATTGACAGGTTTAAAAGCTGCGGCTGCTTCTGCTGCTGGTGCTGGTGTAGGCACGGCTTTAACTGGTGGTAATAGAGAAGAAATATTAGGCTCTGCTTTAGTTACTGGTTTAACTGCTGGTATTGCAGGAGGACCAAACGCAGCGACACAAGCTGGTAAAACAGCTGGTAGTTTTGCTGCTGATGCTGGCTCTAGTGGTCTTGCTGGTCAAGCTGCGACAGGTTTTGGTACAGATTTAGCGGCGAACACTTTGACACAAGCTGGTGGTGAAGGAGTATTAAGTCAAGCTGGTTCAGATTTAATTAAGAAACAACTTGTTAAACAAGGAGTGGGCGCAGGATTAGGTGCGATAGGAACAACACCGGGTCTTTATGAAATTGATGAAACTAAAACTAAAGAATATCAACTGCCAGATACACTTCCATATACAAAAAGAGAACAGGTAGCTTCAAAAGAAGATATAGATGAATTTATTAGAAAAGGTGGGGCGACTCCTCGTTTCTTTAATTATTCAACTGAACAAATTCCTACTCAAATGGTTAGAGAAGGAGGAGACTTAGGAGAAGCACCAGTAACTTATATGGCAACAGGTGGTGATACAGGGAATGCAGGAATGTTTACAGGGATGGTGGAAGCACCTCAAGGTGATGGTATGTCTGATAATGTATCCTTTGAAGTTACAGGTGACCCACAAA
>Ga0181390_1000374_pt1 | contig 20063 bp, 11 predicted proteins | sample 13SPOviralmetaG_FD_130085 | JGI IMG/M metagenome (GOLD analysis project Ga0181390, IMG submission 130085) | Marine viral communities from the oligotrophic San Pedro Time Series (SPOT) site, San Pedro Channel, CA, USA - 13 SPOT_SRF_2010-07-21 | ecosystem: Environmental > Aquatic > Marine > Strait...
AGCCGTGAACCAACATCGATTGGTGGCAGGTCAGCTAATCTGGATAGCTCTGGGACAACCTCAAGCAGGAACCGCTCCCTTAGGTTGATGTCTCTGATAATCCTCTGCTTCTCATCAGAACTTAAATCCATCCGCATGATGGTTGCTTTTTCTTTCCTCAGTGAGGCGAGATCCCTTCTGACCATATCGGTGCTACGCTTCATACCTAGCAAGTGTTCCTTACCAGCACTAAACCGATGAAGCTCTTCCAGCCTACCGTCTTCAGCAAGATCATTGTAAGTCTTGTAGAAGCGGTTGATGTAGTTGCTCATCTCATAGAACCGCTCTTTCTCTGCGCCACCAAACTCTCTGGTAAAGAACCTCTTTAAGACTGGGTACTCGGTGATCTTCATTGTAGGCAGCACAGTCCTGTTGTCGCCTTGTACCGTCTTGCTTCTGAGTGCCAAGTCGCTTATCTCAAGGATGTATGCACCGAGTGTTCCCGTGTAGCCCTTGATTAGGTACTCAGTTTTGATCGGGCTAACACCCAATACTTGACCTATCATCTTGGCAACTTCCGATGTGCCAAGGGTTTCTTGAAACTCTTGAGCCTCGCCTTGGTCAACGAATACCGGCGTGATGTTTCGTCCTGTGTATGCGCTGTAGTTCGCAAGAACCTCAATGGCGGGGGCCACCGCCTGAACTCCAAACGGATTTATTTCAAGCGTACTAACAAATCCTCGACCAAAGGAAGCTAATGTTTCTCGACCAGTCGCATCCCCTGTCGCGTAGCGTAACGCCCGCTCTGGCACTGTCTTGAAAAAGAAACCGACTTCAAACGGGATTGGATATCTAAACGCAACCCCGTTTGGCCCAGGGATAATCCAGAAGTTGTCTTTTATCTCTTCCGTTTGCTCTTGATATTGCTCGTCATCACTTACCAACATGTAATAAAGCGAGGTCATTGCGGCAATAGTTGCCCCTCGAAAGATGAATGACCTAGCCGCTTGAGCACGATCTAAATTCTTGTTGGCATTTCGCTTGCCTCGAGCAGAATTCAGAAGCAAATCAAGACCTTGCAGTCGAGCATTCAAGAACGGTATTGCTGTTGTCAGCACCCGCATGACAGGGTGAGCGCCGCGACGAGCAAAGTTCATTACCTCTTTCGCCTGCCAAACAGCTTCAGCTTCATCGCCAGTGCGAGCTAGTACATCGTCATAAACCGCCTTCCTTGTGGCGAAGTCAGATCGTGTCGTGACATCACCCATGAAATTCCACAACCCGACAAAGGGTTTTGTGATGGATGCCGATGAATCCTCTATGTAGCCCCGCTCTTTCATTATCTTGTTCAGGTAAGAGCCGATATCTTTTGGATCTTTAGAGTAATCGTAGCCACCAACAACACCCGCTCGCTCAAGCTCCTGCATGTCTTGAGTGAAGCCCTTCAAGGTGCTTGCAATAGGCACGAAGTTTGCGCCAGATGTCACATAGGCAGACAGCGTGTCACGCATCATGTTAGCCAAGATAAACCCAGGCTCTCTTGTGACCATTTCCCGCAAGAAATTTGCTGGTGCCCCAAGAACCGTCTCAAGCGAATCGAAGCCGCTGCCAGCTAGTGGCTGAAGCGACTGATACACCAACGGATCTTCGATAGTAAACTTGCGATCCTTCCCGCCAACCCTGAATGTCACAGTAGGACGCCCATCAATGGCCTCACCGGCTGGTATCTCTGAGCTTAATCCATAACGAACCATGTCTCTGACAACACGCTGCTGAGCAACGTTCTTCATACCCATATCGACGGCGGCACTAAGGTTCATCGTGATCGCGTCCAGCAAGGGAACACTTAACTGCTTCTCGCTGCCTTTGATCTTCTTGAAGCTTGATAGCGCAGTCAGTCCACCGAATATGTTTGGCACATTAGGTGTAGCTTCACCCTCTGCCTGACGGTAGAACGGGACGTAGTCTGATTGAGCAGCCCATATCTCTGCCATTTTCTCTGTCAATACGCCAGTGTCACGCAGGAACTTGATCGTGTTTCTGTTGTAACCCTGCCATGCGTCATACCAGTCTTTGATAATGGAACGACCGTTCTCATCAAGGTATTGCTCCGCATTACGGATGACCATCGCATGCTGTTCTGGGGTGCCTGGGGACTCTATGCCTCGCTGGCGCAAGCCTTCTGCTCGACGGGCAATGGCGTATGCCTGAGCGTCTTCTTCTAGCGAACCGTGTTGTTTTGTGAACAACATGCCCATGACATCAATCAAGCCCCTGAAGCTTTGCGTCTCACCCGCTCTATCAGATCCTTCTGTGAAGGTGTGGTTGAAGTCCACAACCTTGGTCAGACCATTTTCGTAAACAGGTATTCCGCTTGATATGGCTTGTGCAGTGATCGCATTAGATCTGTCTGCCGCCATGAGCGCAGGTATTGCTGCTGAACTAGCTAAGACTTCTCGGTCAAACTTATTCTTGTATGCCTCAAGCTGGGCATACTGAAAGATAGTGCTCTGCTTGTATCGAGTGAGGCGCTCTTCTATCGGGCCTTGTTCAAGAACGTTTAGATAGGTTTCGCCTGGGGTCAGATCTTCTGGGTTGGCGATTAGCATGCTATCCATAGCTTCCTGAACAGACTCGGGTCTTTCAGGAGCCAAGGCTCTGGAGAACATTGCTCTTTCTTCTGGCGGCAGGACTGCCCCTTTATCGGGGTCAGCAGCTACGGCTTGTGCGTATGGATCTGATGATGGGTTGAACTTGGGAACGTATCCAGCCGGTGCGTTCTCTGCAACTTCAATGTTGCGTTCGACGGTTTGCTTAACCTGACCTTCGGGTATCTGCTTGGATGCTAACGTCGGCGCTCTTCGGCTAAACGCTGGGCCTTCTTCTTGGCCGTCAAATCTTGCAGCATCCCCACGAACAGTCCCATCTTGCCTTCTGGCACTTGGCTTATCATCGACGGTGCGCTCTCTGTCTGCGTCCCTGAGTGCTTTTTCAACTTTTCCACGGGGTACTCCTTCCTTCTCAGCAAGTATCTCTGCTGCATCAAGATAGTCATTGTCAGAGCCTCGACCAGGCTGAACACCTAGTGCCCTGAACAATTGTTTCTCAGGATACCACATCAGTGCTTGGAAGTCGGCAGTCGTTATGTCGTAGCCTTGATCTCTCAGTCGCTCTCTAGCAGCCTCTACAACCTCGCGCATGTAAGCCCGCTCAACAACACCCTTCGGGGTCGCTTGCAACTGAGGCTTCAGGTTCTTCACATAGGTGCCGGTCTTCTTAAAGATCTCAGGCTTGGTGTGATTGACACCCTTCTCTATCTTGTAGTCTTTGTAGAACCGCTGATATCTGCGCTCAAGGTCTCTGATGAAATCATCAAACATATCAGGGTCTTGATAGATCTCGGTGCGCGTCTGATCGTTACCCTTGAGAACCTCGTTAACAAGCTGCTTTGGCAGCCCGCCGCTCTTCTTGACCAAGGCTTTTAATTCATCTCGCCTATCGTTACGGGCAGAATCATCTAAGCCGTCAACAAATGGCCTACCGATTGCTCGGTTCCACATCCGCATCCACCAGATGTCCATCGTCAACGGGTCATAGTTCCCTCGAATGTTCTGATAGAAGCCCTGTCCAATCTTAGGCCCAAGGATATAGCTGCCCTTGACCACCACATCAGCACCTTCAGCACTGGGAACCTTGATTGCATCAAAGCCAACCTGCGCGTTGAAGTCATCTGCAAACGCCGACAGGTCTCTAACGGTGAAGTCTTCATCTAAGAAGTCCCTGAGCGCCTGATTCTGACCGCTCTTGCTGAACTCGTTATGAAACTTGAACGCTTCAAGCATGGCTGCGTTACGCTCACCACCCTTATCAAACTCTTTCTTTGTCTCAGGGAACCGACCGTTCTTCTGATGAAACCGAAACATGTCCGTTGCCATCTCGAAGTTATCAACCACGGCCTGACCGTTTGATGTAACAGCAAGTCCAAAGTCAAACACAGCCTCACTCTCAGGCGACTGCATAATCGCAGGCTCAACCAGACCCATGACCTTCTTCGCGGTCTTGATCTTGCGGTCATACCAGCCGATAGCGTTTGAGTCGTTCTCTAGGGCCACAAGAGCCTCAGAGGCAAGCATGTCGGACAGTATGCCTATATTCTCTTCAGTGTACTCAAACGGCGTTGTGCGGCCTGTAGCGGCCTCCCAGCGATCCTGTAATAACTGTGCCGCCTCAACCAAAGTGCGTTTCTTCTCTGGCTTGTAGGTGTTGTCCTTCATCTGCTTCAACTCTTGCTGAGTTGGTAACAGATCGGTGTTGGTCATGCCCATAGAAGCGGCTTGGCCTAGTGGGCTGAGCGGGGTTGTCCTTGAATACAGTGTCTCAAAGACCTCGCCGCCTGGTAACTCACCTTTTGTTGCGTTCTTGGCAAGCACCAATGGGCCGACTTGTACGACTTCGTCAGCAAACGTAACGGGAGCACCTGTTTTCCTGTCGTAAAAGTATGAGTGCCTTCTCGGATCAAACCCAACCTGTGTCCATTCGGGGGAGTTCAGAACCTCTTCTGCTAGTGTTGCATTTTCTTCGGGGCTTCTGTTTACAAAGTCACCCATAATCTGAGCGAAGGGGTACTTATTTTTTCCCTCCATCACGGCTTGAGCATCTTCTTGTAGATTCTTTGGGTCTTTACCCGCTCTTGGCCTAAGCATGGTGAAGTCGGCATTCTTTATGGATGCCGTTGACATATGAGATATAGCCTTGCCTTTGCTGTCATGGATTGTTGGAACCCAAGTGCCAAAGTTTTTGTAGGCATTTATATCTAAGCGCAAGCCAACCCTAGAATCATCAGGAACAAATGCATTGATTTTGTCTTTTTGACTTTGAACGGCTAAAGCATCAAACATCTCTTGGTCAGTGGCTGGCTCTGGCACAAAGTCATATGGATCAATCGTCCCAAGAACAACTGAGTCGTACTGATCTCTCGTTATCTTGCCTGCCTGAAGCTTTTGATATGCATCAGCAACTTCGGGTCGTACCTCTGTCTGTGGAGCGCCCACAGCCCTTCTGCTGAAGTCTGCCATTCGAGGTTGACCTTCTCGGCCTTCCTCTTCGCCAGTGGTCACACCTCTTGGCCCAGATACAGTTCCAGTTGCTGCATAAGGAGCCAAGCCCGCCGTTCGCTCACGATACTGCAACGTTCTAACTTCTCGAGATCTACCACCTATACGCCCAGCACCAATGTCATCAATGATTGCTTCAAAGGACGTGAACCCTGAGCCATCTAAGGCGTTCTTCAGGCCAGACATGAACCGCTTGATTCGATTGATCAGTGCCCTTGGCTTGCCGACAACCAGCTTTTGATTAGCTCTTTGATCTCTTACTAACTCGGCAACCGCTTCTTCGTTCTGCTGAACAGGGTTTAGTTCCTTGTAAGTTGCTCTAGCCCAATCTAAAAAAGTTTGATTGCCAGACTTCTTGAGTTCCTTCGCTTTCTTGCTAAGCAGACTCCATTCTTTCTTCTTGAACAAATCCATCATTCGCATTGCGTGGATGCTTTCGTGGTTCAGCGTATCTACGAGAGCCGCTTCAACTTGTTCTTGGGTCATAGATGGATCGGTCTTGATCGCATCAATAGATAAAAAGATCCTGTTGAGAGAAGGCGAGAAGTATCCTTGACTCATTAGACCAACAGCTTTGCCTTCTGGGTCAGCCTCTTCTTGGCGAACAAACGTGCGAGACCCTAACTCACCACCAACAACATCTTCTCGAGCAACCTCTTCGCCTGGCTGTCTAGGTCTGATGCCATAAACAACATTACCATCAGCATCTCTTGATGATGATCGAAGTGCGTAGTCCACATTTACAGGAACATCTGAAAGACCCAAGCCTTTCATCTCGCGCTCCATAGCGGCGTTGAACTGATCAAGAGCCAAGGTGTCAACTGGGGCTGGTGCTGGCAGAGCTAGTGACGTTGGTGCCGCCACCTCAGGAACACCTTGCTCTTTCACATCAGATAACAACTGCGCTGCTGACTCCGCATCGGTTACACCAACCTCTTCAGCAAAGGCGAAGTCATTTATCGATGGGTTTGCCTGTAAAACCTCAACAGCTTTCTTGAACTGATAGCCGGTATAAGGCTTCAGCTTAAAGACAGGTAGCTTGGTTGGGGAATCAAACCTTGGAAGGGAGCGAAGCTTCTGTGCAAACAGCTTGAACTCACCCTCAGTCATCTGACTTAGGTTTGTTCCTGGTTTAACACCGGCAAAGCGTTCAGCTAAGTACTTCAGTTCTGGCGAGTCAATCGGTGACGTTATGTTCTTTGCTTCAAGAATGTTCTCTAAGAATTGTCTTGATACAAACTTATCTCTGTAAACAGACTCATCAACACGACCGATGCCCGTATTGGCATTAGCCTGATCCGCAAAGGCCTGCGCCTCACCAGCGTTACGAGCGAACGGAACGATGCGAGGCATGTTCTTTTTGGGCTTTCCGGCATCAAGGTAATCTTGTTTCTCTTTGGGGGTAAGCTTTCTGCCCCGAACCACCTCACCAGCACTACTAACCACAACATAGTTAGGCACTGTCGCTTTCTTCTTGCGCCGATCTTCTACCCGATACGTCTCCGTTTCAGGCAGGCCGTTGACTCGAGTGTCTGTCAGGTTGACCAGCTTGTCGCCTAGAACATCCTTAACTTCAGCTAAGGTAAAGTTGTTTGTTGGAGCCTTGCCCTGATCCATTCGCTTAGCGTTAAGCTTTTGAGACGCTGTCATTCGCGCCTCTTGACGGACGCCTGCACGAACATCACGGATCACGTCATTAAGCTTCTCGCCCTCATAGAACCCACGGTCAAGGGTCGTTTCTGCTGCGCTATCAAGCGCAACGGACGTGTATGTTTGTTCTTCTGGACTGTTGGCAGCAAAGTTATAGCTCTGAAGCGTCTTCTTCTGGTCATCAGAGTAAGCATCTGGCGATGACTGAATGACTGCATCACCGCCGTTGTAGACAGCATCCACCTGTATCTGTCGGTTCAGAGATGAAGCTAGAGCGGCTGCACGGCCTTGGGTTTCACTGGGTGCCCCGTAGGTATAGCCGTCGGAGTCAACGACTTGATATCGCTTGACCCCATCCTCGCCTAACGGCTCAGACCGAACACTGAAAGAAGATTGAGCGGATGGGAAGTATATGCCCATAAGCTGCTTGATAGCGTAGGTCGAGTCTTCTATCGGCGTTTGCTCATTGATCGGCACCATGCCGACACGCTCTCTTACAATGCGAGACCGTTCTTCTTCTGCGCTTGGCGCAGCTTCACGCTCTTGCCTTAGGATCTCTTGGAACTGGGGGTCTAGCTCAAGGTCTCGGCTTAAAATCTCAGCCCTTGACGCTATGTCCTTTTCTCTTTGCTCAAGAGCTTTGCGCTCCTTTCCTAGCTCGCTATCAAAGGATATCTTGTTACGCCGACCGGCTACGGCATTCATTACCAAATCTGCGCCAGCACCAACCGCGCCGCCGATTGTCAGATCGTCATAAAGATTGCCACCGAGTAGTTCTAGGTTCTCGTTATATACGCCCTTCTCAATGGCATTCTGAGCAATGCTTGCTGTGACTTCCTGTATTGCCTCAGTGGAACCGCTTCTGAGTGCTGACTTGAGCATCTCCATAGGGTTGCCCGCAATACCATCGAATGCGCCTTTGTCTAGGCGCTTGAGTAACGTCGCTGGAAGGGCAAGCTCAGACAGACCCACAAAGCCACCGCCGACAACCGACATGTCTTCTTGGTTCTCGCTGACCTCAATGCCAGCATCTCGAGCCGCCTGTATGCGTTGAGCTTGGTCTCCTGCGCCTGCACCAGCAGCAAGTGTGCCGCCTAGTGTGGCCTCTGCTGCGCTCATACCGCCCAGTGCAGCTACAGGCTTACCAGCTAGACCAGCAAGCCTCAAAACGCCAGCAGGGGTAAAGAACGAGGCCATAGAGCCTACGCCTTCACCGAACTTGGTTAGCCAGGTATCTCGGTACGCCTCATCGGCACCCATGTATTCATCAAGAAGCAGGCGCCCTTCGCGTGACGCCGCAACAAGAGCGTTGTCATCACCATCATCAATGACATTTTCAAGTCCAACCACATTGGTGGCTGCATCAGCAAGCTCACCTAGACCTTCGCCAGCAGATAAGAAGGTGTTTGCAAAGCCTCGAGGTATTGCCTTGAGGGTTTCGCCTGCTTGACCCAGCGCAGTGCGCTCATCAGCAAACGGATCTTCAAGACCAACACCTAGAACCTCATTTACAGCACCCTGAATGACGGCATCGTCTGTTCCGTCAGGAAATTGTAAGATTCGCCCATCAGGGAGCTTTGCTCTGATCATTAGATTCTTTTACCTTGATCATCAAACTCTATTACTTGATCTTCGTCTTTACCTTTATCTTGAACCAACTCAGGGATAGTTATGTTGAGGGCGTTTGCTGCCTTTCGCAGCAGAAGATCTTGCGTTGCAGCAACGACCTCAGGTGACTTGCCTACCAATCCCATCTCTCTCATTGAGTCTGTAACAAAATCAAGAGCAGCCCTTCGGCTGGTTGCTTTTTGCTGATCATTAAGCTGATTGTAGTAGTCCCTTTTGAGACCAATGTCTGCGAGTGCTTTGTCAATGCCGGTAGCAAAAGTTAGAACCGCCTGTTCCGCGCCATCTTGAGAGGCTCCGTAGCTCTTCAACGCAGCAATCTCTATCTTTTGAGACTCGAGTTCATTTGCTTGCTTTTGCACCTCGCTCTGGAACGCGGCATCAATCTCTGATTTCTTGAGTCCCATCTGAATTGCTTGCTGCCTTGCTTCAAGTGCTCGCTTCTGAACATTACTAGCGGCAGCAGCCTTGCCAGCGTCAGACAAGCCAGCGCCTAAATCACCTCTTGCGATACCTGCACCCAACGCTATCAAGGCTTGAGATCCTTTCTCACGCTTTATGTCACCAAGCTGAGACTCCATCTGCTTCTCATAATCAGACAACAGACCTTGATATGACAGTGTAGGTGACCTCTGCTTTCTTACCCTGTCGGCATAACTCATCTCTGCTGACAAAACTCCAGCAGCTCTTTGTTTTATTAGATCACTGAGCGACTCCATTTTCCCTTGACTAGCAACCAATCTACCTTCAGCAGACCCAGTGCCTTGAACGGCTTTCCCGCCACCAGTGCCAGTCCTGTCTTCATCTTTGTCGCCTACTGTAGTTGATCTACTCGATGCATCGGCACTTGTGCCATCAGCAAGAGCGAGGTCAACAACCTCTCGTTGAGCAGCAGTTCCTGTTAGCACACCTCTGTTGGCATCGGTTTGAGAGGCATCAGACTGATTGTTGGCTAAATCAATTAGCTCCATCATGTTGACGCGAGGAGATTGGCCTAGTGGTGAATCATAGATACCTTCTAAAGGAGAGCCTTCTACGGAAGCAACTAGATCTTCTGTTATAGGGGATTCGCCTCGCTCCAACTGTCTCAGCGCCAGAAGTTCCGGTCGCGGTTGAGGCATTTCTGCACTAGCTAAATCTTGGAAGAACCTCCCTGCTGGCCCCAATGTGCGATCTGGCTCACCTAGAGCCGATGTCAATTCCGCCACTCTTTCTGGGTCTGATTGAGCTAACGCCCCAAACGCCGGATTGGAAGGGTCGTTCTTTAAGAAGTCTGGAATCAAACCCGAAACAACCTCTCTGTTTCTGGCCTGAAATTCTGCATCAGTCAAGCCGCCCCTGACAGCAGGACTTGCTTCTTGATTACGCCTAGCTTCAGATCCAGCGATAAGTTCTTGAATTAATGCGGTATTTTCTGGCGCTGGCGCATCGAATGTGCCTACAGCAGGGCTTGCTTCTCTACCACGTCTTGCTTGAGATTCCGCGACTAATTGCGCTGCCAAGGCAGAGTTATCAACCGCTGGCTGAGCACTAATTGGAGCAGAACCATCAACGTTGGATGGCGCAACTTGATCTGAACCAAACAGATTCCCTACCCTACGATCACCCGTACCTTCTGGTGGTGCCAACGCAGAGTTAATCATCTGCCGATACGAGGCAAAGTCGGCAGCAGGGGTAAGATCAGAACGGCCTCCATCGGGCATAACAAACCCACTCAGATCAGGAATTGAAGGGCCGCCGACCGAAGGGGTATTGCCACTCAAAGCTTGGATCTGAGCCTGTAAGGCGGCTGCCGTCCCCTCAGGGGCACTGCCTATTCCGCGTTGAGACGGAACAAAATCTTGACCACCACCAACAGCAGGAGATGCTACTTCCGCATCACGCCTAGCCTGAGACTGTTGAGCGAGCATCTTGCCGTATTCTGATTGATACATAGCGTCAATTGCTTCTTGTCCCATTGGGCTTGGGGCAGGGGTCATTTGTGATCTGGCAGGATTTAACAAATCATCTACATTTCTAGGCTCAACAAACTCCATTCCTTCTGGGATGTTCCCTTGCTGTCTTGCAAAGATCTCAGCATATGCGTCTTGACTGTAGGGATCAGAAGGCATCGGCATGGTCGCTTCCATAGTCCCCAGTGTTGGTACGCCAAGCTGAGACATCAGACCCTCATTAAGTCCTAGCCTACGAATCTCTTGGGCAATCTGCTCGTCAGTCACGCCTTGAGCCTTTAGCTCTGCAATTCTTGGATCATCATCGAACGGGGTCGCCCTACCATTAGCCATCTGAACCACGCCGCCAGCATACATACCCATAGGAGGCTGCTGAGGCATCCCTTGAGGCATGGCTTGTGGAGGCATAGGCTTCTGCATACCCTGCGGAGGCATGCCTTGAGGAGGCATAGGAGGCCCGCCAGCGAGAGCCTGCATCTCAGGCTGCGGAGCACCCATAGCAGCGATACCCTGCTGCATTACCTGATCCTTTACAGTGCCCTGATTTTCTTGACGTTTCTGAAACCGTTGACGCATATCACCACGCCGCTGTATCTCGGATACGACTAAGAACTGTGGGATTTGCCCTGTAGGTTGCTGAGCTTCCTTCTGCAAGGCTTGATCAGGCAGGCCTTTAACCATGTCTTCGATTTCTAATATGTTCACTATCAGCCTCTCATGGCGTTATACAGACCTACACCACCGATGCCGGCACCAAGCAACTGTTGTGTATCGCTTGGGCCACCGAATGTAGCTGTTGATGTGCCTGGTGTAACAGGTAGTCCCTGAAGCATCTGGCTAAAGAATGCAAGCTGCTCTCTTGGGAACGCTTGTTGTCGCAAGAAGTCTTGGTAACCCAGATCGAGGCCACGCTGTTGAGAACCTCTTCTGATCTCGCCAGCCGCTTGCAAGTTACGCAACCGCTCGAAAGCCATACGCTGCTCATCAGTGCCTAACTGACCAAGGAGCCTTGATGCATCAAGCTGTTGGCCTCTTGTGGCGCGATCAGCCTCCATGCCAGCAAAACCAAGACGGGCGCGTGTTTCTGCAAGCTGGGCGTTCTCTGCTCTTGCTCGCATACGGGCTTCATTCTCAGCCTGATTAACACGCTCTTGAATCTCTTGTGCGTTAAGACCAAGCCTTGCAGCTTCTTGTCTAGCAGCCTCTTGAGCTTGAAACACAGCACGGTTTTCTTGTTGCTGTGCAAGGCGCAACTCTTCGTTTTGACCAAATGCAGTTTGCTGAAAGTTCTCTTGCGCTTGTCTCGCAGCATCCTCTTGCTGTTGTGCAGTCATCCCCATCTCAGCGGCGCGTTGTCTTGCTTGCTCTGCTGCTTGGAACGCCTGCTGTTGGAACTGCTCTCGTTGTGCAGCAACATCAGCGGTCTGACCAAATGCAGCCTGACGGAACTGTTCCTCAGCTTGTCGTGCTGCATCAGTCTGACCGGCAGCGGTCAAACCATACTGAGCTTCTTGCAGTCTCGCTGCACGGTCAGCCTCAAATGCTTGTTGTGCTTGATCGAATGCTGCTTGACCGCCTCTAGTTTGTATGTCGGCAAGCTGCTGACCCAAATTACGCTCTCTCTCGGACTGCATGATTGCTTCACGATAACCACCAAGACCACCTGATGAGGCTGCTTGTTGCGATATGTTTGCCCCTTGGATGTCAGACTGACGCTGGACTTCTCGTTTTTCTATGTCCGTCACCAACTGCTGATACGGGTTCATGTAGTCTTCTATCGTCGCGGTATCAGCAATAGTGCCTGCTTGAAATCCCGGGCCTAAGTCCATTTGGTCAGCTTGATAGCGAGCCTCTAGCGGCCCCATATCAAAACCTGACTGACGCTCTCTGGCTTCATAACCAGGATCAAAGGTTCCAGCCTGATATCCAACGTCACGTTGACCAGCACGATAACCTTGGCCCAAAGAACCAGCTTGATACCCGCTGCCAATATCACCCGCTTGATACCCTGAATACTGCATCTGGGGTCTAAAGCCCCCAGCGATATCCATGCCCATACCGACATCTTGAAAGCCCACGTTAGCGGCAATGTTCGATGCGTCAGTGATCTGTTGAGGGCTTCCCGCTGCGGCCATCTCAGCCATGCCTTGCATACCGTACTGCTCAAAGGGATCGAACTCAGCGATACGCTGACCAGGAAACGCCTCATAAGGGCGAGTTGATTCGTATACGGTTCTACCTAGCAGTTCCTGAAAAAATGGTTCTGCATACTCAGGAAGATTTGTTTGTGTTACTACGCTCTCTTGAACGCCACCGCCGCCGCCACCTTTACTCATCGTCAAAGCTCCTTTCGTAGACCACATACGACCTAGAAAAACCATCTTGCTCAAGCCACTTCCAGAACCCCATTCGGGCTGTAGCTTCTATACCTGAGCAACCGTTATCTTTACCCCAATCCTTAAATCTTTCCAGCATATCCCAGACCCAATCGTTGAATCTGTCACCGCCTAGAAACTGCACAACAACCATTCGCTTCTCTGGATACTGAATGATCTCAGTGGTGCCAACGCCATCTATGTTGTGACCTTCATCAAATGCAACCCACAACTGCTGGTTACCGTTCAGAATCGACGCATACAAGAACTCCATGTTCCATCGGCCTTGAGACCTCTTCACCGCTCGAGCCAACTGATCCCTGACATCAGGCCAAAGGCTGTTTAAGTAGTTGGCAGGAACCATTGTGATGGTGTGAGTTATCTCTCTAGGCAAGTCTTTCCGAGAAACCTTTGGCTCTCTAGAAATGTCTTCTATTCTGCTTGCGTCAAACTCTAATAAACTGCTCATGCTGGCAATGCACCTCCGGCTTTAGCACCCAACGGTGCAGGTTGTTGCATGGTTCCTGTTCGATCTTGGCGAACACGATCCATCATACCCTCTAACTCTTGAACACCAGAGTTTGTATCGCCATCACCTATGCCAGAAACGACATCAGCAGGGACAATGAACTCACCAGGAGATACAGCTACGGGTTGTTGATCACCGATCATGCCTGGCACCTGATCATCCATACCCTTACCTTCGCCTTGGATGACACCTTCTTTCTGTGAATTAGGTACAACAGACTCAAGCACCTGTGACCTAAGCATTTGGAATGCCTCAGAACCGAACTCATCAATGAATCGGTTAATCACAATCTCTGCTTGCTCTTCAGGCAATCTGCCAAGTAGCGCCATAGATACTTGCTCAATGAGCATCATCGCAGCCGACTGATCCATCTGACCAGTTGTGTCACCACCTTCCTGCATGCCATACCTAGAGCCATAAGTCTGAGCCATAACTTCATCAAAATACTCTTGACCGCCTTTGCCTTCTTCTTCGTATTTGTCCACAACGTTTTGCGCGGCTTTGCGCTTTCTTGTTGAAACAGACTTTCTATCAAGTATTTCTTGAGCAGCTTGTACGTTCGCAGGAAGAGACCTAGCGCCAGCCATACCGCCACCCTTACCAACAGCGCCAATCCCCTGATACAAGGCTGGATCTATAGGCGTTACCGCTGTATTAACACCCGTAACCTTTTCTAAAGAAGAGGCTGCTTCAGCTTCTGTTGGCTTCCTGAAGTAACTGATCTCAGGCTGAAATCCAGGTCTAGTTCCCACAAGCTCTTCTGGCTTGATTACCTCTGGCCCTCGAAGCCTAGCCTGCCGTCCTGCTGGAGCACCAAATCCACCCACAACCCCAACGTTTGAAAGGTTGATGTCTCTAATTCGACCACCGCCGTCCATCTGAACAGGCTGTCTACCCATCATCTGTAGTTCTGCGTGGCGGCGTTGGAAGTCATCGGGATTTACAGAGGTAATACCGCCGCCCATCATTCCGTAATCACGTCCGTATTCCTTGGAGTAATCAATGCCGTAGTCAGAGCCAGCTTGCCGGATAGAGGCATCAACAATGCTTTGAGCGTCCTGAAGGTCTTGTTCTTTCTCAGCAGCCCTTCTGCCGAACATGCGATCACGCTCGTCTTGAGCAGCCATCGCAGCACGTTGACCTTCGCCTACAGCTATAGGTGCTGCTGCCATTGGATTCAACAGACCTTTAGCGGAAGCACCAAGACCGCCTTCTTTTATAACCTCAAGTGGAGTCATTTCTGCGGCTTGTTGAGCAACAGCATCAGCACCCAGCCTAGCTGTTTCTGCTTGTGCGACAAAAGGATTATTTGCTGCGGTCAAAGCGTCAGGAGAAGCGCCTTTGGCTATCTCTTGTGCCTTGGAAACATTAGCTAACTTATCAGCCTCAGTTGCTGCTTTTTCAAAACCCTCAAGTCCTTGCAGGCTTTTCGCCCCTGCTTCAAAAGCCTTACCAATCCCGAAGCCCGTGAGTCCAGAGACTAAGCCCTCTTTAATATCGCCGGTTACTGCCGTAGTAGCTAGACCAGAGCCAACAGCACTTGCGACAGGAGCAGACAAACCGCCAAGAAAACCTAATCCCGGAAGTGTTGCCAACCCACCAGTTATAGCGCCACCAAAGACACTACCCAGCAGTGGGGCAAGGAAAGGCAAGAAAGCCTCCGGCTGTCCTGTCATCGGGTTGGTTGTGAGTTGCCCTGTGGGCGACAGAGAGGCTATACCAGCCACCTCTATCGGGTTCATGTGAACCATCATGCTGTCGCCGTATCGGCCTTGCTGGGCCATCTGCTGCGCCATAGGCTGCATTGGGAACATGTTTGGATTGTTCATTAGCTGGTCTCCACTCCAAAGAGGTTAAAGCTTACATTGGCGGCACTGGCGTAAACCTTAACCACATCTGCTTGAGAAAGGCACATCCCGATCACAACCGTCCTAGATGTGGTTGCCGCGAGATCTTCATCATAAAAAATAAACTGCTTGTCATCTGCTGTCGCACCGCCCACATGAATGCTCACCCTGAACGTGATAGCAGATCCGCCTCGGTTACATATCACCAGTGAGCTTACTGTGGTCTGAACTAGATTAGGTGCCGTGTACAACGTGGTCGTTGTCGTTGCTGATACGTCAGCCTGACCAAGTACCTTGATAACGTCTGTCACGATGCACACATCAACAAGAACTGGAACCTACGCATAGCAAGCGATCCCGTCTTGTCACCTTGAGTCTTGGCTTGAATCACATCGTTTTCAATCTGATCCATAGCTTGTTCAATTGTTCTGCGAGTAATCGACTCGTTGCCGACATCGTATTCTGGGGCAGGCACCGGCAGTGGGTTCTGTCTAGTCGCCATTACCGTCTACCGTCCTGTCTCATATCAAATCGTAGATCACCTAGTCGCCACCCAAACCCAGCGCCCGTGCTCTCAACTCGAACAACAGCATGCCTAGCTCGAGTCCTTATGTTTGATTGCGTGGTGCTAGGTGTAACAGTCGCAGTAGCTTGTGTTGTTGGGGTCTCTAAGGGGAAGTTGCTGCCCTTAATCGTAAAGTCGATTGACGCATCCTCGGTAGTTCCGCTGAACTTAAAGTCAGGAATGATTCTGCTGATCATCATAAAACGATCACCTTCAGCAATCTCAAGGTCTCCTGACTCAACAAACGCGGTCATTGCAGACCCGTCATCATCAAAGCCAGTTTCTTGGTTATACAGATAATTAGCATCCGTCACCCCAGTGTTTACAGATGAAGCAATAGGGTTTGAGTTCTTTGACGTTCCCATCCAAGCGCCTCTATCCAATGTGCCGACAGCCCACAGATTCTCTGCGTAATTATACGATACATAGTTCGTGATTTCTGTGTCACCTTCGCCCACAGGGTAGAACCATATAACCTCTGAGAAGTCATTGTTCTCAGCAGCAAACACCTTAAACGCTTGGCCCTTGTTAAGATTAGAAAAGACATGTTCTTTTACGCTACACGGCAGTGGCTGGACTGACCCGTTGTAGACGTAGAAACCACCTGAATCCATGAAGTAGACCGAACCTCTAGCGTTTACCGCCGCGTTAGGCGAAATCATGGATATGTCAGTGCTTAGCGTTGCAAACTGGAATGTAAACGGGGCACCCACAAACCGCATTGAGTGAAGGCTGACATCTGTAAACACAAGGATTTCTTGCCTTGTTTGAACAGCACCAACGATCTGGGAGCCGGAGTTTATTCGCACACCGCCAGCAGTGTTCGTTGCCGTTGGTGTCCAGTCGGCAGCGTTTTCTTGATCTGAAAAGCGTATGAACAGCGGATCAATGTTGGATGAACCAATCGGGTTTGTGCCGAAGGCTATGACATGCTGATCTATATCAGAAACTAAAACCTGCAATGCGACAGTTGGTACATTAGAGGCACCGCCCAAGGTTGTAGCGTTGACTGCCCTCGCCCCAGTACCGGAAGACTCGTCCCAGTAAAATATGCCACCACCTCGAATGTTAAAAATCAGGTCTTCACCAAAGTTGTCTTGACTAAAAAGACGCAACTGACCGGCAGCAGAAACACTGCTAGAGCTACCCCAAGTGCCAGAACCCCATGTCCCTGCACCCCAACCCGTGCCTTGAACAAATGTGTTTAAGCCTGTGTTTATCTGATACGTCGCAACCGTTGAACTGCCGCCATTACCACTGTCGCTTGCGTTAGCGGTTACAGTCGCACCGCTGGTGTCTTTTGCCACGATAGTAAAGGTGTTTGTCGTGGGCACAGAAGCAATCTGATATTCCTGATTCAAGACCGATGCAATTATATTGCCGCCCAAAGATGCTGCATCAGAGAAAGTAACGAAGTCATTGACCACTGCACCGTGTGCATTTTCAGTGACGGTAATCGTTGAAGAGCCGTTGGTTGCTGCAAAGGTGGCATCACCCGCCCCCGATGTCAGCCTAATCGGTGTGACATCGGTGTATCCAGAGCCTTCTGCTATGTAAAACTTCAGGTTGGTGCCAATCCCAAGATAGCTAATTGACTCAAGCGAAGACCAGTGATGGAGCGAACGGCACACACCAAGGAAGCTTTGATCAGAGTACTTAGTCCAACCGCCAATCTTTTCTACTCGGCCTTGCCTGAATCTGATCTTGTCAGAGTCAAACCAGCCAGCATCGGCTGTGTACTCGGTTCCCTCTTTGTTGACGCCTGGGGCGAACTGTACTTTCGCCAGAGTCATTTAGTATCGACCAATCAACGAAGCTAACCCTACAGGGCCACCCGTTGCCTTACCGACGTTCATCGCTGGTCTTATGTTTGGCCTCCCACCAGCTTGCCCCATCTGCATCGCTCTCAATCTAGGTGATTGACGTATTTCTTCAGGGCTTGGCGGTAGGTTGTCACCGGGACGCGCCATTATAGGTTGAGAAACTCGGCCAGTTGGTGTTCCTGCTCTTAGACGTTGGCCTGCGTCCATCATTGGGGGAGGTGATCCCGTGTATTGTCGGACAGGGCTTGGCGGTGGATTGTTGCCAAACGTCGGTGATGGCGGGGCAGTCAATCCTGGGAACCTTGCTAGTTGGCCCTCACGCGCTTGGGGCGCATCCTGGCCTGCTGGAGATCTATAGACGGGGTTCATTACAGTGCCTCTGTCTAAAATATCAGGATCTATTTTGAAAGATTGCGTCCCATATGGATCCATGCCTATATCGGGCTGTGGTTGCCTATTTGTTTCTCGCCCTCGATCAGGCGACCTAACAGTCTTTGCGCCCCCCTTAGATCCGCCTTTGCCAGAACCTGTCTGAACAGGAAACCCTGTAGCAGGGTCAATCTGTCTTTGACTTATCGCAGGCTGATTAGACAAGAAACCACTCAACCCTGTTGGGCCTTGCATCCTGCCATAACGACTTGGCGGTTGACTGTAAGGATTTCTGGGCATTGGATATCTGGGTTGTGGACTAGGAAATCCGCCAAACCTGTCGTTATTATTGCCTAAACCACCAGGAAACGGGTTTCTACGAGGCATGTTTCTTCCGTAGTCATAATTATCAGGAACCGTGCCTCTTCCGACAGGAACCTGACTTCTTAAAACACCCCCTCTAGTCGGAAATCCTGTGTTAGGAACAGGCTTAGGGAATCTATCAAAAGTGTCTGTCACATAACTGTCTGCCACGATTCCTGTTGAGCCAGCAGAACCTAATGGATTGGGGCCATAACCAAGGCCACCAAGAGTGCCAAATCTACCACCCCTAGTAGGCTGTCTAGGCGGAACAACATTCCCGCCACCTTTTGATCCCGCTGTTCCAGGAGTGCTTTTAGCCATTATGCATATTCTCCAGATCTAATCATTTCGGTCACCCTCACAGCCCTCATGCCTACTTGTTTCGCCCATTTGCTGTCCATAAATTCATCAGCAGCTATATCAAACTGTTCGCGTGACATAGCCTCAAGAGCCTTTACAAAACCACGCAATCTGGTCAGACCAAGGTTGAAACACATATCAATCATTGCATCCTGACGCGCTTCGTTGATGCCATTGAACCAAAAGTATGTGTCTGCAAGCTCGCTTTTTACTCGCGCTACGTCATTCGCCAACAAGTATTCGATCTCATCGTCAGATAGCCCGAGGCCAGACTCTGAGATATTTCTGCCGACACCTATCGTTTCGTACCCTTGGCTGCACTTATAGACCTTGGATTTGACGCCCTCATGGCGCTTTATCATTTCAATTAGCTCGCCCATTACTTTTCCCGTGCGACGGAGTTAACTTTCTCGTAGGAACGCATAGCGCCCAACCCGAGCATACCCATCATAACGGGCACAAGAAGCGTTGTATCTACCTCTGGTACAGCCACCCAGATGCTGATTATGTTGGCAACAATGGTGTTGTACAGCAGCCCTAATGCACAGATCCAGCCGATAGCAGGTCGCCACCCCGCTACAAATAACGACTTATGTGCAGCTTCCATCTTGTTGATTTCAAGCTGGCCCTTGAGCGCCTCATGCGAGTGTTTTTCACTCATCGTCGCTATCGCATGGGCTAAGGCATTCTTCTGATCCTTGTCTTCTATGAACTTGTCTAGCAGCCCTGTAACCGGCCCAACCAACGATGCAACGATACTCATAATCTACTTCCTATTTGACCACGCTTGAGCGCCAAAAAACGCAGCAAGTATACCCGCAACTGATACGAAGTAGACTGCCGCCATATCACCTAAGATAGATGCAGCTTGAGTCAGCCCGAAAAGCTCTGATGCCACGACCAAGCTGGGGTATAGCAACATCCCCCACAAAGCAAACCATGACATAGCACGTTGTGCGTCGGCTCGTTCATGATGCAACCGTAGCTCCAGTAATTCTTTGCTAGTTTCGATCTCTTCATCAGAAACTACGCCATCACCATCAGCGTCGTATTCGGCGTATTCACTACCTTCCTCTAATCGCTTTGCATTCATAACTACGGCCCAAACGCTTTGATAATTAGAAATATGATACCAATAGCTACGCCGCCCCCAATGACGAAAGTTATCAACCCAACCGAAATATCATGAATCAGCTTTTCACGCTCTTTGCGCTTCTTGTTCAGCATAGCTTGGTGAGCCTTTCTATCTTTTTCTTGTTGAAAAATCGCGTCATCATAGGACTTCAGAAGCGCCGGATCTGCGACTAAAAGCAAGTCACGCAGATCTTTTTGATATCGTTCCTGCGACCTGCGAAGCATTTGCAGCTTCAAAATGTCGTTTTTGCTTAGAGGGCTGAATGTTGAAGACTTGCGGTCAACCTCAAATACGTTAAGCGCCTCGCCAAAATCGGACACCAAAGCCATTGCCTGATCGACATTGGCCTTACCTTCATTCACATTTTGAATGACCG
>Ga0181390_1000375_pt1 | contig 19996 bp, 21 predicted proteins | sample 13SPOviralmetaG_FD_130085 | JGI IMG/M metagenome (GOLD analysis project Ga0181390, IMG submission 130085) | Marine viral communities from the oligotrophic San Pedro Time Series (SPOT) site, San Pedro Channel, CA, USA - 13 SPOT_SRF_2010-07-21 | ecosystem: Environmental > Aquatic > Marine > Strait...
CCAGGAAAAGATGTAAAGCTAGTAAATGATGAGTAAAATAACACTAAACGAGCCTTGGAAAAAGCTAGTTTGGGTTGCTACTACAGTATGCAATTACAATTGTACTTACTGTGCTCCAGGGTTACATGATAATAAAAATAGATGGCCTGAAAACTATTACCCAGTAATAGATATGATTAATCGATTCCGAAAAGACGATCCTCTTATTGTTGACATCACTGGTGGCGAGCCAACGTTGTGGCCTGAGTTTGAAAAGTTTTGTAGTGATTTGGTGGCAAGTCACAACAACAAAACTAGTATTCAATTTACATCAAACGGTTCTAGAAGTGTAAGATATTGGGATAACTTTAGTGCACCAATTGATGAAATGTCTTTTAGCTTTCATACTGAATATGCTGACACAGAACATTTTTATCAGATTGCAAAATCTCTCCACTTACGTTATAATACAAAAATATTTTTAATGATGCCGCCCAATAAGTTAACTGAAATGCGAGAGTTTTATGATAGACTAGAACAATCAGATTTACAAATAGATGTAGCAACTAAACTTATAAAACATCATAACGGTGATGGATTGGTTGACGGGTATACACCTGAGCACCATGATTTTTCTGTACAAAGAATTAATCGCACTAAGTATAATAAAGTAAACACAATTGATACATCAACAGTTTTATACAATGGAGAGAAGATTTCAGCACAAGACTTAATTAATACCAAGCAGGACCAGTTTTTAAATTGGAAATGTAATATTGGTATAGATAGATTGTGCATAAATCCAAACGGAGACATATACGGATCAACATGTTATATTACAGATCCATATGGAAATGTTAATGATATTGATAATGTAGTTTTGCCTACCTCACCAATATCATGCACTAGAAAACACTGTAGTTGTGGTGCTGATGTATCGATACCCAAATGGAACATTGATGTATAATTACAATCAAATAGAAATGGTACACTTAGAAGTAACACAACGCTGCCAAGCTAGTTGCCCTATGTGTGACCGTAACGAAAATGGCGGTGCTGATAATCGTCATATTACTAATGCTGAACTTACACTAGCAGATTGTAAGCAGATCTTCAAACCTGAATTTATTCGACAACTAAAGACTATGTATATGTGTGGTAACTTGGGAGATCCTGTTATTGCTCGAGATACACTAGAAATATTTCGTTACTTCAGAAAACACAACCCTGATATGTGGCTAAGTATGAATACTAATGCAGGGGCAAAAAATGAAGAATGGTGGAGACAGTTGGCTGAAGTTTTTGGAAGGATGGGTACCGTCATATTTTCGGTGGACGGTTTGCGTGACACTAATCATTTATATCGCCAAGGAGTTGTATGGGATAATGTAGAACGTAATATGAAGTCCTTTATTGCGGCAGGCGGCAGAGCCCGTTGGGACTTTATTATTTTTGGACACAACGAACATCAAATTGATCAAGCTGAAGCACTTGCAACTGAATGGGGCTTTGAAAAGTTTCAGCGTAAGAAAAGCGGCAGATTCTTTACAGCAAGTAACAAAGGTAAAGACAAACACCAAGCACAAAATCGAAAAGGTCAAGAAACACAGCTATTACAAAAACCGCAAAAGTTAGATAATCAAAACTTAGCATTGTTAAAACAAGCTGAAATTGAAAAGACATATGGTAGTATGACTGACTACTATAATAGTTGTAGTATAAAATGTAAAGCTGTAGACAAAAAGGAAATCTTTATTACCGCAGAAGGACTGTTGATGCCATGTTGTTGGACTGCTGGTCGTATGTATAAATGGTGGCATAAAGACCCACGTGTTGAACAAATCTGGGATCATATAGATGCAGCTGGAGGGAAAAGTGGTATTAGTGTAATTGAAAATACTATTGAAGAAGTCGTAGACGGACCATTGCTTGATAGTATTGAAATGAGTTGGGAAAAAGATAATATTAAATCTGGTAAACTGGGCGTTTGTGCAATGAAGTGTGGTACTGAATTTGATCCGTTTGGAGCACAATTTGTCTAGTTTTAAAAATAAAAAAATTAGATACTTACACTTAGGACTCACGCATAAGTGTGTATTGCAGTGTAGTGAATGTGCTAGAACATATCAAAAAGGTCCTACTCGAGACTTACTTGATTGGACCAAATACAAACAAGTCATTGATCGAAGCACCAACATTCTTTTATGTGGCAATTGGGGAGATCCCATTTACTATCATAAATTATTTGAACTGTGCTCTTATATAAAAAAGAAATCCAGGTGGCAAAAGCAAGGTCCTCGATCAATAATCATGCACACTAACGGTTCAGGAAAAACTCCTGAATGGTGGAGTGAGTTTGGTAGTATACTTGATGAACGTGATAATATCGTTTTTAGCATAGACGGAACTTTGTCCAACAGTGCTAATTATCGTATCAATTCAAATCGCATAAGTATAGTAAATGGAATTATTCATTTACGATCGGTATGTTCAGCACAATTGGTTTGGAAACATCTTGTATTTGCATACAATATAGACACTGTTGCAACAACAATTAATCAAGCACGTGCCTTAAAATTTGATCGTATAGAGTTTGTACATGCATTTACAGACAACCGGCCAGAAAATTACATATCATGGAATGCTGGGGATATAACTTCTCGCATTTATCAACATTTTAAATATCTTGAAGATATCCACAATATGCCTATTGCTGAATTATTACCGATCGAAACTAATGACAACGAGTATCAAAAATGTGTAACAGTAGAACTAAAATTTTGGCCAAGTGCATCGCCGGAGAGCATTTAGTACAGCCGTTTATTGAACTAGACGGTACTTTTTTGCCTTGTTGTTGGTTGTCAACTGATGCAAAACGTGTTCAAGCACTAAAAGATCTTTATGGCAGAGATTATAAAAAATTAAATGTAAAAGAAAATGATGTTGACAGTATTATTGAATTATGGAATCGCATTTCAAATACCTGGGAGCATGACCCTTTTAAAACATGTCAAGTAATGTGTGGGAAAGAATAAGTGTTTAACAAAACAGAACTTCATACTAGATATGAAACACCATATGGTGCAGCATATTTTAATCGTGTTGCACAGCACAGTGTGGTTAGACTTAGCGGCGGCTTTGATAGTGCAGTTATGTTATATTTACTAGCAAAAATAGTTAGTGAATATCGTGATGATGCCATTATTGAAACGTTTACTGTGCAGCGTAGTAATCCAACTAATATACCTGAGTATGAGCGTGTCTATATTGTTCCTTATGCAGAGCGGATTATTGAATATGTACGTAAGAAGTTTCCATCAGTAACTATAAAAGACACACTGGTTGAAGACGCAAACTATTGGTGGGTTCATGAATTTGTAGACGGTAGAAACATAAGCAGTTATAGTAATGCACAGGAAAATGTTGGCGGGTTTTTACGCTGGCAACACAGAGACCGTATTACTGGTGTTACTGATCCGGAAAAAAGATACTATATTGAATATAATGGAGTAACACTTAACCCACCGCATGATTGTGTAGAACAAAGTGACGAAGCACATCGTGACCTACTAGACAATCGAGTATTGTTTAAGAACAGTGCAACGGTATGTCATGATAGTATGAATGACTGGTTATACCAGTATATGCCTTGGAGAAATGCTGATAAGCGTATTGTATTTTGGTTAGCAAAAGAACACGGTATACTTAATGATATGTTAAAGCTCACTAGAAGCTGTGAAGGCGATCAATGGAATACTGAAAACTTTACAAAAGAATGCGGAGAATGTTGGTGGTGTTTGGAACGTAACTGGGCCAAAACTTATTACCTGCCATCAGATAATTCTAACTGGTTTAAAAAAAATATTTGGATTAAAATAGATAATGACTAAAAGCGAAACATTTTGCATTTTACCTTGGGTACATTTAAGTACAAGACCAGATGGTAGTATGCGAGTATGCTGCACTGCTAATGCTAGTAGTGTTGGGCCTACTAATGATAAAGAGCATGGTGGTATGGTTGGTGTACTTAAAGACGATACTGGCAAGCCCAACAATTTAAATATTACTGATTTCCAGAGTGCTTGGAACAGCAAATATATGCGAAATGTTCGCAAGCAAATGATAAACGGCGAAGTCCCGCCCAGTTGTGCCAAGTGTTTTAAAGAAGAAGCAGCAGGACATCGTAGTAAAAGACAATGGGAAACTGCATATTGGAGTCAACGTGTTGATGTTGACCGTTTATTGGAAAACACAACACAAGATGGAGAAGTACCTCCAGAGCTAACTTATATTGATTTACGTTTTGGTACAAAGTGTCAACTTGCTTGTGTTATGTGTAGCCCACACGACAGTTCAGGCTGGATAAAAGATCACGCTGCAATACACCCACAAATACAAAATCCTATTTTGAAAGAAAATACAATGTGGCAAGACAAAGGTAGCATTAACGGTAGTAGCTACAATTGGCACAAACAAAATCCTGTATTCTGGGAACAATTTTATGAACAGATTCCCAATATGCAACAAATTTATTTTGCTGGTGGTGAAAGTCTTATTATCGAGGAACATTATGAAATACTCGAAGAATGTATTAAGCAAGGCCATGCAAAAAACTTGGAACTACGGTATAACTCAAACGGAGTTGAATGGAGATCTGATTTATTCGATCTATGGCGAGAATTTAAATTGGTGCGTTTTCACTACTCGGTAGATAGCATACATGAAATGAATGATTACATACGTTATCCAAGCGAATGGAAACGTACACAAGAAGTATTTCATATACTTGACAAAGAAACCAGTAACAATGTAGAAGTAACAATTGCTTGTGCAGTCCAAGCACTTAATGTATACTACTTGCCTGATTTTATTAAGTGGAAGCTAGAGCAGAACTTCCACAAAATTAACATGTGGCCATTTGGTGCAGGTGGTGTAAATTATCACTTTGTATATCATCCAGCACATTTAAATGTAAAAGTATTGCCAGAATGGTTTAAGACTGAGTGTAGACGAAAATATGAAGAGTTTTATCCATGGTGGGAAGCCAACTGGGAAAAAAGTATTCCAGTTTGGCATCAAGGTAAAGTTACATATGAAGAATGGCGTGAAGCAGAATATGGTATTAAAAGGCTGCAAGGTATGTTACAGTTTATGGAAAGCGAAGACTGGAGTGTACGATTGCCAGAGATGCAAGAGTTTTTAGCATTGTGTGACAGACAACGAAACAATAGTTTTAGTGCCACGTTTCCAGAAATGAAAGGAATTTTTGATGGTAGATAATCCTAAACAAAGCGATTGTAGTACGTTCTGTCCGCTACCTTGGAATAGTATTAATATTCGCAACAATGGCGATATAAGAATTTGTTGTAACGCTAACAGTTATACAGCAAACCGTGGTATAGTTAGACATGACGATGGCACACCATATAACGCTAGTAGAGACAATTTACAAGACAGTCGCAACAGCGAACTAAGTCGTGAAGTACGTGCTACTATGTTACGTGGCGAATGGCATCCTGAGTGTGAACGTTGTAGGCAAGAAGAAAAGAACGGCGTGCTAAGTCGTAGGCAAATGGAATACAATGACTGGGATTTAACACCTGAAACGGCAGCAGAGCTTACACAAGAAGATGGTACTATCAATACTGAAGACTTTAGTTTAGAGTTTTTTGATATTCGTTATGGCAACTTTTGTAACTTAAAATGTCGCATGTGTGGTCCAACAGATAGCCACAGTTGGTTTGATGACTTTGTTAAACTTAATGGACAAACACATTATAAAGACACACACGAACGCATTCAGTTAACTAAAAATGCCAAAGGGCGTTGGGAAACGGATCAATATGATTGGTTTAAAGGCAGTAACATGTACTGGACCAATTTTGAGGAATACACAAAGGATGCTAAAAAACTTTATATTGTGGGCGGTGAACCACTTATTATTGAAGAACATGTTGACAGTTTGGAAAGACTTATACATAATGGCAGTGCAGCTAATATGCAGATTGAGTACAATACAAACTTGACCAATGTGACACCACGCATGTTGGATTTATGGAAAAACTTTAAAGAGATTCGTATTGGTGCAAGTATTGATGCATGTAATGAAATCTTTGATTACCAACGTGCACCTGCCAAGTGGGAGCACGTTTATGAAAACTTAAAAAAGATTGAAGCAAATGATGATATTAACTTTAAGTGTTGGTTTGCATTTACTATTACACCACTAAACGTTTTTCACTTCCCAGAATTTATGCGCTGGAAAGTAGAAGAAAGTGGCCTTACAAAGTTTAATCCTGTACACAGTTGGAGACCACTAGCAAGTTTTCATATGTGTCACAGCCCCAAATATTATAATATTAAAGTATTGCCAGATGATATTAAACAAGAAATTAGTAGGCAATATACAGAGTGGCGTACTTGGATGATTAACAGCGATAATATTGACAATGTAAAAAAACATTTTGTAAAACATCTTGACAGCGTAGAGAAATTTATGCTAAGTGAAAGTTATACTGATGGTGAATGTTGGAGTGGAAGAACCTGGTTAGAAGAGTTTGTTCAAGTAACTCGTGGACTAGATGAAATTCGTGGCCAAAATATACTAGACATTGTTCCAGAATACAAGAGTTTGTTTGATGAGAATAACTAATGAAAATCTGGACTGTGCAATTGTTACATTTTTTATTCACAATGTGTGTAACTACAATTGCAGTTATTGCAGTGACTTTCACCGTGACGGAAGTAATCGTTGGCCTGAAGACTGGCAACCTTACTTGGACTTCTTAGAGCGTGTGAAGCAACTCAACAAATACGTATACGTAGAAGTACTTGGTGGCGAACCCACAGTGTGGCCTAAGTTTCAGGAGTTTGTAGACACTATTAGTGACGATAGAACTTTTGTGGAATTTGGCACCAATGCAAGCCGTACACTACGCTACTGGGAAAGTTTTAAAACCAGACGTGCTTTTGTATTTTTAAGTTGGCACTATGAAGAAGCAGATGATGATCACTTTTATGAAGTAGCTAAAATTATGCAAGACAAAGCAAGCGTTAGTATACCCCTTATGATTGTACCTGACAACTTTGAACGTGCTAAAGCCTTGTACGAACGTCTTAAAACATTAAATGTTGAAATTACACCCAAGTTTACTCGCACAAGTATTCACGGACACAGTTACTTTGACTATACTGACGAGCAACGTGATTGGATACAAAACAACTACTTTCATCGTATGCGTGACTTTGGTATTAATTGGGAAATACCACGTAACTTACACTTTGATGGTGAGAAGGTAAAGTTTATGACAGTGCTTGACAAAGAGATGCACAAGTTCGAAGGTTACACTTGTACAGCAGGTCTTAAACGTTTTATGGTAGATCCCAATGGCGACATCAAACGTTGTACTAAACGAGTTGGTGGTGTTATTGGAAACATATTTGAGGACTACACACTACCTATTAGCCCTATAGTTTGTAACTATGCTGCATGTCCTTGTAAACTAGATGCGATTGTAGAAAAATGGATATAAAACGATACGAAGATATAACATTTGATATGCTGGGTACTAGACGTCAGCGTCCTATGTACTTGAGTAAATTTACTAAGTTTAGACAAAACTTGGATATGCGTACATATCCAAAAGACCCTCATGCTTATACACAAACCTTTTTAACAGAAATTGATCGTTGGATTAACGAACACACTAGAGTAAGATATACAGGTTTAGAAACATTTAGTCGTCGTGATGCAATATTGGGTACAACACATCAGTTGGATGAATTGCATCAGTTGTATGGACTTAGCATAAGTGTAATGAAGGGCGAGTACAAATATCACAGACGGTTAACTGATTTTAAAGTATCACAAATAGACCACTATAGTCAACTACAAACAGGCGATGTATTCATTGTAAGTTACCCTAGTTGTATTACAACTGGTGTACACAACGACTTTGATAAACTGCTTGACTATTGTGCTGAACACAGTATTCCAGTACACATAGACGGTGCTTGGTTTGGACAGTGTCGTAACTTCGAATTAGATGTTACACACCCTGCTATACACAGTGTTAGTGTAAGTTTAAGTAAAGCACTAGGCATGGGAAGCCAACGTATAGGTATTCGTTATACTCGTGAAAAGACTCCTGGCCCAATTAGTGTTATGAATGATTTTAACTATGCTAACATAAGTGATATGTGGTTGGGTGTTGAGTCAATGCGACACTTTGGAGTTGATTATTGGTGGAGTAACTATGAAGACTTATATACTCGTGTTTGTGCTGACTTTGGATTAGCTGAAAGCAACAGCATACACGTGGGTTGGATCAGTGATGATAATGGCAAGCATCAGTTTGGTGTACGTACCCCACTGCGTTACTTGATTGAAGGTATTTTTGACGAGCGTGGTACAGATAAAGGACTAAATGAAATTGAAAGATCTGAAAGAAAGTAATTATTGTCAGTTTATGTACAATAGTTTTTATTATAATAAAGGAAATGTAAGCATGTGTTGTTTACAGGATTCTTTGTTTTATAAAGATGATTGGGATGACATTGACAACTTGGATGACTTTTACTTTAAAAAAGAATTTGATGATGTTCGGTTTGATACTGAACGTGGAATTAAACCCATTGCATGTGAAACATGTTGGGCAAATGAGCGCAACGGTACACCAAGTATGCGTCAACAAAATATGTACTATAATTCTCAAACATATACAGCATTTCCAAAAATCAAGCATGTTGATTTACGATTAAGTAACAAATGTAATTTACAATGTAAAATGTGCAGTCCAAGCGACAGTGACCAAATTGCTAAAATTATGGGCAAGGATTATGGTACAACAGATACAGAGACGTTACTAGATAAGATATTTAATTTAAATAGTTTAGAAGCAATACGTTTTGCTGGTGGTGAGCCTTTTATTATGCCTGAAGTAGAAGAGTTTTTATATAGACTTGTAACAGCAAAAAAAACTAACATACGCATAGAACTAATTACTAATTGCACATCTGTCAAGCCACGTATATTAAAAATACTTAATAATTTTGACCATGTAGACATAATGGCTAGTATTGATAGCACAGGGAAATGGTTTGAGTTTCAACGCTATCCTGCACGTTGGGAGCAAGTTGAGAGAAATTTTTTAAAGCTATATAATAGTAAGTGTAATGTAAGATTAGTGCCGTGTATTGGCAACATCAACCTATTAGGTGTAGCAGACTTTTTTCGTTGGGCTAACCAATATCCACGTGCACTGGTTACATTTAATGAAATATTTACACCAGACTATTTAAATTTTAGATTTGTACCCATGGATTTACGTCGTGATTTAATTAAGAATTTTAAAGCAATGCGATTAGAAAATGCTGTACCAGCTTGGACTAACTTTAAAGAACATTTGATGTATGAGTATCAAAAACCATCTGATGAACAAATACAAAAATTATTAGATAGGAATGCTCTTGTATGGAGAGCTGATGAAACAAAAATGAGAGAATTTTTTCCATGGATTTACACATAGATCCCCAGTGGCGACGAATTGGTATTAGGCTAAGTGGCGGTGCTGATAGCAGTTTGCTTTACTATGCATTAATGAATGATACTGATTTAGAAGTTGTTCCCATGACAATGGATACAAAACTTAAAGATTGGTATCAGACTGGAACTGCACGAGTTATTGACCGTGTAACTGAGCTAACAGGCAGAACACCATATGCATGGCATCGACATTACCAGCCTGATTTTGTTGATAAGTTTAGACCTGATCCTTATGTTGCAGGCGTCAACCAAATGCAATCAGACTGTGTAGAAAAATACAACTTGGATGCAGTATATATTGGACTTACTCGTAACCCACCGATTGCTGATATGCGGGAATATTTTGAAACGCACGACCATGGATTAGACTTAGAAGATGTATTCGATCATCAGTCAGGTCGAGATGACGAACGAGACAATCAAGTTGAGCCTATTATTAAAAAACTAAAAAACACTGTACAGGTTATACCTTGGGCAAATAGTGACAAGCGTGATGTATATCAAGCATATTTAGAATACGATGTGCTTGACACGCTGTATCCTTACACATATAGTTGTGAATGGACTGGACAGAACTTTGTACACTGCGAACATTGTTTCTTTTGTCAAGAGCGTTGGTGGGCATTTGGAAGGATAATTTAATGAAAGACGGATTTAAAGATATAAGCGAGTACGAAGAATATCGACCAAAATATGGTAGCTGGCGGCTGCGGTTTGATCCTATGCAATTTTTGCCAGAAGCTCGTGTAACATGGAATAGTCCAGATGCTAAACGCAGTGGACGCAATGACTTTAACAGATTTAACAATACAAGTCAAGACATAAAACGTTGGCTCAGTGCACATTGGAACGAACAATTGGGATTAGACTATGATTGGAATTGGGAATATTTCCACAGTGGAGAGCCTGCAGGATTACATACTGATTACTTGAGTTTTCCCAACAGTTGGAAACCCAATAAAGATGTTATTACACATGATTGTTATCTCGTTCTTGGTATTATTATTCCACTGGAATGGAATTGTAAACAGCCATATACAGTAAACTATGATAAGCTCAGTGATGTTCCTCGAAAGATGCTTTACCGTAAAGGTGAAATGCGTTACACAGATAATGACGAAGTTTTTGAGTATAGAACAGAACGTGTTTTAGATCCCGCTGTTGCAGAATATAATCCAGCACATACTGAATATTCAAAAGAATATTTAGATTTAAAGCTACACAGTGTATATCAATGGAATATAGGAACATGCATGGTGTTTGATACAAGGCGCTGGCATTCAAGCAGTTGGTTCCTCAGTGATGATCGTGTGCCTAAAATTAGCACTGAACACAAACGTAGCATTATTGGATTTGCGAGTGTAGATGTAGACAGATGAGTACATGGTGCGTATTACCTTGGGTGCATGTTTGTGTAAGACCAAACGAACAAATTAAACCCTGTTGTAGATTTCAATATAGTGAAGGAGATGCTGAAACAGCACCTTCATTAGACAACTTTGATATGAACACAGAGTTTTGGAAACAACTACGCAGTGATATGTTAGCTGGCAAATCCAGACCAGAATGTACCAAGTGTTATGAGCAAGAGCGTGTACTAAAGGATCACAAACGCAGTCAAAGTTTACGGCACTGGATGAACAGTTTGTTTCCAGATATTGACGCAAGTACTTTAACATCAGATAGTGAACATATTCGTTATATAGAAATGAGTATAGATAATCTATGTAATTTTCAATGCCGCATGTGCGACAGCAAGTTTAGTAGCCAATTACAAAAACGTGATGCACATATGGGCTGGCGAGTAAACAAAAAACTAGAACCTAACTTTACTAAGTTTGACAAATATGATTTAAGTCATCTAGAATATATAAAACTATTGGGTGGTGAACCATTCATGAGTCCAAATTTTGAGCCTTTCTTGGACTATTTGTTATCTAAAGGTGCTAAGTTTGATAACATACGTTTACAGATAAGCACAAACGGCAGTAAACAACCACGTCCAGATTTATTAAACAAACTAAAACAATTTAATAAAATAGAAATAAATGTAAGTTTAGATGCTTGGCATCCAGTTAATGATTACCAACGTATGGGAGGTGTATATACAGACGTATATGCAAATGCTATGTGGTATCGCAGTCAGTTATCAAACTGTCATGTAAACTTCCACACTGTTGTAAGTGTATATACAGCAGATAAAATTGGAACAACACTAGCATTTTTAATGGATGAGGAAAACAATGACGTAAGTGTAGACTGGGTACGTGATCCACTGTGGCAGAGTTTAAGTATAGCACCTAAAAGTTTTCAAGACTGGGTATTAGAGCAAAACAGTAATCATGAATTTGCTACTAAGCTAATAGAAAATTACATAAGTAATAGTGTATTCAATGAAGCTGAATGGCAAAAGTTGTTATATAACACTAAACTATTAGATGACTATTACGACTTTCCGCTTAGTAAAGCTAACGCCCTGTTACATGAGAAATTATATGAAACACACAGTATTTGAAAATGCTATACCTTTAGAAGTCTGTCGAGAGATTAAAGATTTCTTTGACAATAATCCTGACTTGCAAATACATAAACCCAATAATCCAAATGTTGTTAAGATAAACCATCCTTGGCGACACTTAGAGGACTTATTAAGACCAATAGTAAGCAAGTACTTTAATCCAAACAAAGGCAGTGGCGGTAATATATACAAGCACACTAATTTGTATAGTTTACATGTTGATAGTGACGAACCTACACAAATGATTAATGTAAACATTCCAATACATCTGGAAGTAACAGATCTGCCACAACACTTTATGGTGTTTGATCAGTATACAGATAATGGGTTTGGACAAACATGGTATGGCAAGCGTAAAGATATCAACAACTACAATTTTGATCGTAATAAAAAAGTACCAATGGCACCATACGAAGATCCAAGAGTATATGATTGTACTGAAGATCCAATAGACGAAAAGTTTTATAGTGACTATCTGGAGTTTAATAATCACACACCAGAACTATTTCACGGACTAACTGGCACAGCATATGATTGGCGTCCTGGAAATATGGTAGTTTTTAACAGTAATAACCTACACTGTACTGGAAAGTTAGTTGGTCCATGGAAGATGGGTTTACTTATAAACTTTGAAGGCACAGTTGAGGAATTACTTGTTTGATAGATATTTTATTTGCGATTATACCCAAGCTAGAACCATTCGCACCAACAACTGGTCCAGCACTATTAAAATCACACTGTGAAGAAGCAGGCTTGACAGCTACAGTCCGTGACTATAATATTGACTTATATAACTGGCTTAAACAAAAAAGACTTCACGAACAATATTATCATGATGACGACAGTGGATTTATTACTTGGTTTAATCGTAACTTTGAATATCCTGAAGAATGGGATGAGCTATACGAAGTAATTAAACCTAAAATGCTAGACTGGATTCAGGAAATTAAACATATAAATCCAACATGGGTAGGATTAAGTATGTTGAGTAGTGCTAGTGTTTGCGTTGGTCGTAAAATGTGTGAATTATTACGTGAGCATGCACCACAAATAAAAATAGTTATTGGCGGCGCTGCCGTGCGTAAAGAAAATCAAATGTGGATTGATGAAGGATGGGTAGATTATTTTATATTTGGTGACGGTGAATTTAGCATTGTGGAATTATTAAAAGGTAATACACAAGCACCTGGAGTTAATAGTCGGTACCCTCATCAAGTTGAAGATTTAAACACAATATTAATGCCCAACTACAGTGATATAACCTGGACACATTATGAATTTGAAGAGCAATATGCACCTATATATGTAACAGGATCACGTGGATGTGTTAAGCGTTGTACATTTTGTGATGTTCCACTACTGTGGCCCAAATACAAATGGCGCAGTGCTGATCATCTTTTCCGTGAAGTAGAGCTATTGTACCATGAGCATGGTAGACGAATGTTTAGATTTACAGATAGCTTAATAAATGGAAGCATGAGTCAATTTAGAATATTTTTAGCTCTGATTAGAGATTTTAATCGTGGCAAATATGACATAGATCAAATTAGATGGTGGAGTCAGTGGATTGTACGTGCCAAGGGACAAATGTTGGAAGAGGACTTTGCGCTTATGAAACAAAGTAATGTCAATGAATTAGATATTGGATTAGAAAGTTTTAGTGAAAGTATCAGATGGCATATGGGTAAAAAGTTTACTGATGATGACTTGTGGTGGAATTTAGAAATGATGCACAAGTATGACATTCATTATACACTGTTAATGATTACTGGATATCCAACAGAAACACTTGAAGATCACCAACATACACTAGAGAGCATTCGTCGTATGTCTGACTTAGGTTATTTGACCCCAGCAGGTAATAGAACTAGTACAGCATATTTAAGTTTTGGAAACACAATGCTGATACAGCCTGATTATAAAATACATAAAATGCTTAAACTCGATCCAGATTATGTGGAAGCTATGGGTGATGATGACTGGAGTTATCGAGATAATACTCTTGATGAACGTTTACGCAGACATCGAGAAATACATAAACTAGTACAAGAACTAAGTGGACTTAAATCAAGTTGGTTACAAGATAAGCATGTTAGAGAAATTGAAAAAAATCAAATGAGAAATCATCGAGATGCTGAAATGTAAGTATGCTTGGAGCCATTTAGACTTCCTTCAAGGAGAATACGCCCCTTGTTTTAGATACAAAATTAAACGTCAGCCTATTGCTAGTATGAGTGATACTCTGCCAAGCGAAGCAGTTAATCATCCAAATATGTTAGCAGTACGTAATAGTTTAATTCGTGGTGAGTTTCCAGCTGGGTGTGAAGACTGTCAATACAAAGAAGAAAACGGTGTAAAAAGTTATAGACAAAAAAGTCTTAATAATAAACACTGGGACGATAGTTCGATAGACTATACTACTCCAGTTTCAACAGGTGTATTAGATTTAGAACTTAAATTTAGTCGCACTTGTAATTATTTTTGTAGACATTGTATGGCAGATAGTAATAGTCAGTTTGAACAACTGGGCAAGAAAAATACTGACATACATAAAATGCTATTACGAGCAGGATTTGATCATATTGGGCCTGCTGACTCGCCAATACAAACAATAACTCCTGAGCAACTGGAAGATATTATACAAAATATAATTCAAGGTGTTAATAGGATTACATTTAGTGGTGGTGAGCCATTATATCATATAGGACATTATCGCTTTTTAGAAAGACTTATTAGTGAGCCAGACATTGATACTAGTAAACTTACTATTGCATACAACACAAACATGAGTATGATAGAGTTTAAAAGTTATAAACTAAGTGATCTGTGGAGTCACTTTGGCGGAGTAGACTTGACAGTTAGTATGGATGGCACACATGAACTGTTTAATTATTTTAGACAAGGTGGAGATTATAATCAAGTTGTTGATAACTTGTTTAAAATACTCAGAGTGAGTAACAATATACTTGGTGTATATTTGGTGTGTACTAGTACCGCTTATCATGCGTTCTATGCTAGTGAAACGTTCCGTGACTTAAACAAACTAGTAGATCAAATACAGGGCATGGGTATTCCAGCTCACACTGATGCCACGTTTGTACACTATCCTGCAGGTTTAGATATAGCAAATTTACCATACAATGTCAAGAGCTTTTTAACTGAATTACACGGTAGTGATAATCCTATAATAAAGTATATGCAAACACCACAAACTGCTGATGCTGAACTGTTTAAAACAATTGTACGTCAGCAAGACCAGCTTTACTTTAAAACTTGTGAAGAAATGCTACCAAGAATTACTGATTACGTTTATAACAATAAACTTATTGGTTAATTGTATAAATATATACATCGTATAGGAGGATACTATCAATGGAATTAGCAACCGTAGATATTAAAAAAGCAGTTATACGTAGTCAACACTGTCAAAGAAACTTTGATTTAGATCAAAGCATTCCTGAAGCTGATATTGAAATACTAGTACATGCTGCAACAAACTGCCCAAGTAAGCAAAATGTTGCTTTTTATAAGTTACACGTCATTACTGATCGTTCACTTATTGAGCAAGTACACGCTTTAGCAACAGGCACACACACTTATGACAAAGAAAATAATATGATTGATAGTACAAACAGTCAAGTATTAGCAAACGTTTTATTTGTATTTGAACCAAACGAAATTGAAGACTTATCAGATAAAAGTCGTGCACGTTGGGAGCAAAAAGATGCTGCTGACCGTGAAGTATTTAAAAGAGATGTAGCTACAGCAATTGGTATTGCAGGTGGATATATTAACTTAACAGCAAGTATTCTTGGATATAGTACTGGTTGTTGCCAGTGTGGTAAAATGGATGCTATTCGTGACGTACTAGGACTTAAAAACCGTCCAGCAATGTTACAAGGTGTAGGCATTAAAGATGCAACACGTAACAGACGATTACATCACGAAACTGGGTACATGTTCCCAACAAACAAAAAAGAAGATATTGCAGTAAGATATTGCAGTTAATCGTTTTTAACAGCTAAAAAAATAGAATACAGTCGCTTTAAAAGCGGCTGTTTTCACGAGTATAAGTAATATTATGAAAACAGCATGCAGCAAAAGCTGGACTGATGTAAACATAGATTTTGCAAATAGATTAATAAGAAACTGTTGTAGGTCCAAAGCATACCCAATGCCTGATGATTACGACATAGATTTTTTTAACAACAGTCCACAAATACAGCAAAGAAGATCTAGTACACTGTCTGGTGAACAACACCCAGATTGTGCACACTGTTGGGAAAGTGAAAATGCTGGCATCCCCAGTTATCGCTCACAACAAAATAAATGGAAAGACTTTAATACAGTAACACGTGATCCACATACAACTTATATTGATGTAACACTTGATACCATATGTGACCAGAGTTGTTTGTACTGTGCCTCTGATGCTAGTAGTCAAATAGCCCAAGAAGAAGGTGTGCCTATACGTGATGGCGGTACTGAGCATGACTTTGAAACATTTAAACGTTGGGTATCAACACTCAGTGGTAGTATAGTATTTAATTTTTTAGGCGGTGAGCCAACTGCTAGTAAACGCTTTGCACCAATGGTAGAGTATATAAACACGTTGAGTGTTGATGCAAGGTTTGAAATCTGTACAAATTGTAATACAAAAGCACCTGTGATGGAACGACTATTAAAAACTATACGTGGCAGTGGTAAACCCTGGAATATTGCTATTAGTAATGAAACATTTGGTACTGATGCAGAACTGTCAAGGTACGGTCTAGATTGGGAAAGATTTAAAACTAATTTTATTACCTATGCCACAACACCAGAGGTCAGTGGTATCACACTAGCACCTACTACTAATGCACTTAGTATAAGAGGACTAGCTGATTATATTGAATGGGTACATGAAACAATGTTAACTGTTGCCCCTGACAAGTCATTTAGTTGGCATGGAAGTTATATCACTAGGCCCAGTGTAATTGATATAAAGAACTTAGATATTGATTATCGAAAACATATAGTAAGAGCACAAGAAGTTTATGCTAGATACCATAACCAACACACAAAGTTACAAAATGCTAAAAGATTTGAACAATACTTGCAAAGTATGCATGATAGAATAGGTACTGGTTTTAGTCATACAACTGTTAAAGATTTTATACTAGACAAACAACAAATAAAAAATCAAGATTTAAGTAAATTATTATGACCAATTTTTGTGTACATAGCCAAGTAGGCGTTAGTGTTGTTGATAGTGGAGGTGCTATACGTCCGTGTTGTAAGTTTTCTAATTCTATAGACTTGCCTACTATATTTGATATAGATAGTTTAGACGGTTTACATCAGTCACGTCCTTATTATGATATAAAACGTAGCCTTAACAGTGGCCAATGGCCCACTGGTTGCCAAATGTGTCAAACAGCAGAGCAAGGCGGCATTGAAAGTCGACGAGTTTGGTCAAATAAATTTTATGGAGAACACAATCTATTCCAACCTGCCACAATACAAGATTTAGAAATAGCATTAGATTACACTTGTAATATGAGATGCCAAATATGCGATCCCAGTGCTAGCAGTAAATGGAGTACTAATACAGAGTTATTGCAGGATTTAGATCTTGCTGGAATTTCTTATAATAAAAACAATCACTATCGCAACTATCAGGATCGTATGAAACTAGTATTGTCAAATACCGATTTAAGTATGGCAAGGCATATAAAAATAGAAGGAGGCGAGCCGTTTTACGCCAAACATTTAAGTTGGTTTATAGATAAACTACGCCAAGAAGTTGTAAACCCCGATAAACTATTTTTAAACATTACAACAAATGGTAGTGTCTATCCAGATGAAAAAGTTATACGTCAATTAGAATACTTTGAAAATAGTGTTGTATCATTTAGCTTAGATGGTACAGAAAAACTAGCAGAGTCTACACGTTGGGGCGTTAGTTGGGAAACTATTGATAGAAACATTAGATGTTTTAGTGAGACTAATATCAATCTTCATGCTAGTTGTACAGTAAGTATACTTAATTTTAATAAATTATGGGCATTACAAGATTATCTTAAACGTTACAATATAAAAGTTTCGTTTAGTGAATTAACATTACCAAAACATTTAAGCATATATCAATTACCATTATCAGTTAGAGAACAATTTGTAACTGGTAACACGGAGTTAGATCGTATACTAACCGCAGACATTATAATTGATAATCAGTTAACTACAACTCGTGATTATATTAATATCATGGATCGACACCAAAAAACAGATTTTAGTAGTGTAAATAAACAGGCATGGGAGATAATAAATGCTAATATCAGGTAATCCTGAACAAGGAGTAGCACAAGCATTATGGAAATTATATCCAGATGCTGTCTTTATGAGTAGAAGCAGTGGGCATGACTTAGTAGAGAAGTCAGGAAGAGAAGCATTTGCAAAAGAAGCACTCAATCATGACGTTATTATAGTTAACTGTGCACTATGGCAGTTTCAACAAACTGTGCTACTAGATGCAGTGTACAAGAGCCTAAAGAACACCAAGAAACTAGCACATATTGTAGTTATTGGTAGCACCACGGACCGTGTTAAGAACGGCAAGGCATGGTTATACAATGCAGAGAAGAAAGCACTGCGTGATTACAGCAACACACTCAGTATTGGTGGTGTGTGGAGTCGTATGCCTAAAGTAAGCTATATTAGTTTTGGTACACTAAGTAATAATCAGGAAAAGCATCCTGATAGACGATGTATGGATATTGATGAAGCAGCTGGATATATTAAATGGTTGATTGATCAGCCAAAGTATGTTAATATAAACGAAATAAGCATAGATCCTATGCAAGAGAGCCAACAATGAATATATTATTATGTGTAGCACTAGAAGCAGAGCTACCTCACAACAAATTACCACCGACCGGGTCTGTTGTTTATACAGGAGTAGGCAAAGTACAAGCCGCAACTAAATTAGCACAAAAACTTAACTCATACTACAAGCCGGACTTGATTGTTAATTACGGCACAGCAGGCGGCTTAAATCCCATGCTCAAAGGTATGTATGAAATAGGAGAGTTTGTGCAACGTGATATGATAGCAGAACCACAAGCACCCAGAGGCACAGTGCCTTTTAGTGATCCTATACTAAGCGATATTAAAACTGCTGCACCCACAATGCAAGTACGCTGCGGCACAGGCGATAGTTTTGTTATGAAACCTGATCCTTGGTTTGTAACAGCAGATATTGACTGTGTAGACATGGAAGGTTATGCACTGGCATATGTAGCACAACAATATGGTATTCCATTTAGAAGTTTTAAATATATCAGTGATATGGCAGATGAGAATGCCGCAGATGAATGGGCTAACAATGTTGCCGCAGGCGCAGAACAATTTTTAGAGTTGTATGCAAAACTATGAATGAAGATTTAAAATGGAGCGAATATGACTTTACTAAGATCCCGTATGATGACATTGTTCAAGTCGGACAAAGGACACTCTTGTATAGAGACCTCTTTACTGTTAGCTGGTTGCTTGGAAGATTCTGCAACTACAAATGCAGTTATTGCTGGCCCTACGCAAGAAGCGACCGCAAAGATCATAGACCTACAGAACTATGTCTCAAAACAATCGATGAGATAAAGAGGCAGGCACGTGAAAACGGATTTAATAGTTATCATTTTAGTCTTAGTGGCGGGGAGCCTACTTTCCATCCTGGCTACTTGGATATTCTACAGCATCTGGCAGATGATGTAGCTAACACCAACTATACTAGTGTACACATGACATCAAACTGTAGTCGCAACATGCGTTGGTTTGAACAGTATGTCGAAGCAGTGAAACCTTTTCATCGTGCTAGTATTACAGCAAGTTTGCACACAGAACACTTAAATACTGTAGAGAAGATGCAAGACTTTGCAGACAAACTAATCTTCTGTCAGGAGCACGATGTACAAATTACA
>Ga0181390_1000377_pt1 | contig 19977 bp, 40 predicted proteins | sample 13SPOviralmetaG_FD_130085 | JGI IMG/M metagenome (GOLD analysis project Ga0181390, IMG submission 130085) | Marine viral communities from the oligotrophic San Pedro Time Series (SPOT) site, San Pedro Channel, CA, USA - 13 SPOT_SRF_2010-07-21 | ecosystem: Environmental > Aquatic > Marine > Strait...
GCATAAAACTTTTTAAACAAAGAGTTAGTGCCTCCATCATAATTAGTTAAATTCCATTCATCTATTTCATCATCAAAATTAATTGTAAAAGAAGCCGCAGTTGATGTTGTGCCATCTTCATTAGTATTAGAAGGTCTATAGTATTGTGTTATTTCTACAGGAGTGCCATCTGAAATCCATTTAATTCCTGTTCCAGAAGATAATCCAGTTTTTTGTATAGCATAAAAAACTAAAGGTTTAGTTAATACTGGAGAATAATTACCAGTATTTGGGGTTACGTCTGTTTTAGATTCAAAGTCACCGTCTGCTGAATATCCACATAATATATCTGTTATGTAGGGCGAAGGAGATGTGATTGCTGAATAAGGACTTGTTCCTGTTTGATTAGTGTCGATTATTCTTTCAAACTTCATATGCTCAAAAGGTACTTTAACTTCGTATTTAGTTCCTCTATCAACAAACGTAGGTCTTACTTCTTCGTTGCCAAATATCTCATTAAATTGCTCTTGATGATTAATAGATAATAAAGTAGAGGGTTTTTCATACTCAAAATTAATTTGATTAAATTCAAAAGCCCTGTCTATGGTTAATTCTTTTGTATCTATATGTTTTGTTATATCATAACTACCTTCAGACGGATTGTTTGCTGCATCTAAATAAAAGTTATCTAAAGTATCTACATATATTTTACCAAAGTCTGCATCAGCCACATCATCAATATAATATGCTGTCAAATTAAACATCTTAAATAATCCCGTAAGAAAATCAATAGTTTTTATTTTAGGCACATTGTCTGTTATTATAATCTCACTTGTTGTAGATATACTTGCTCCAGTTCCTCCTATATTAAATACAGCAGTATTTGTACCTGTAGGAGTTTGTGTTATCGGGTCAAGTATATATTCTGTCATATCTAATGTAGGAGTAAACGACAAAGTTTCCTTAGATTCGACAATCCATTTGATTTGATAATTTACTAATTCAAATGTTGATATTAATTGAACAGTAAAATCTCTTGAAGCTCCTGCACCCAAAGCTAATTGTCCTAGCGTATTTCCAGTAACGTAATCAATAGCTTTTACACTATAAGGTTTAGTCTGGTCTGCACCTGTTGTCGTTATTGTTAATTCAGCATCATAACGTCTTGTATGTCCTGAAGTTGATACAGTCCAAGTATCTCCAGTTATATTAAAACCTAAGTCACCAGAAGAATATCCCCATGAGCCACATATACGACTTAATGTTTCTTCTTGGTTTTCGTCCCCTCCTATTGCTCCTTTATTTCTGCTTAACCAAAGAAATAGATTACTAAATTCAGTTGAGTTAAAGAAATCTCTAGTAAACACAACATTAGAAGAATATCCGTTAGACGTAGTATATTTGTCTTCTATAGCTTCTATTATAGTTAGGCATTTAACAGCAGGCTTTAAATCATCAAACTCTAAACCAATACCGTTTTGTGATGTGTTGTAATATAAATTACCACTATAATTAGGGCTAGATTGAGTCGAATCATAATAAAATCTTTTTGTGTGTGATATTAAAGGATATATTATTTTACCAGAAGATAATCCTGTTTGTAATCCATTCTTAACATTAGAACTTGTGTAATCATGTGTATAATCATCTAGTTGACCAAGAGTACTTAATTCATCATCTCCAAGCAAATCTTTTAAGTTTATAGTATTGCCATAAAAAACAACCTCATAAGAAAAAGGTTTATTATCTTTCATTTTAACATTATTAAGAGAAATCTTGCCTCTTCTAAATGGAGAAAAGTCTAGTTCCATTACAGCATCTTTTCTACTTCTTGCATCAAAACCATTATCAATGTTATAGTTATACCAGTGTTGAAACAACTTGTTATTTGTTTTAGAGGCAGGTAATGTAAATGTTTGACTAAAGTCAGTAAATACTTTTTGTATATCTCTTACATCTTGTATTTTAGATGTTAACGAAATAGTTTCATCATTAAACATATCTACTCTCTTATAGACATCATCATTATTTTTTATATATAATACTATTTTTTGCATTATAGAATATTGTTTATTTTGTCGTAAGCGTAATCAAAAGACAAGGTGTAACTTATAAGCTTATCATTAACTGACTTTTTGAATTGAAGTGTATTAGATTTAAGGTTAATTGGCAAGGTATTTGTTCCGTCATAAATCCAAACTTGTTCTGCGAGTAACATTTCTCTTACTACTTCGTTATGGTCTTCAGTGTAGAATCCTGAATTAACAGTTATTGATTCTTTACCATTTGCCATAAACTTCTTTTCCTGATGTTTGCTTAAAGCATAAGAAGGTGTACTGCCAGAGTTTTCTATATCTAAAATATTATTTTTAAACTGTTGTGAAGTAATATTTATGTTAGTCATAGATTTCTTGAAGAACCATAAGTTTTGTAGTGCTCCAAATTTATTATAGAATATTATATTTAGTGGCGTATATTTAGGCTCACATACTTTTCTAAGTGTTATAACAACGTCATCAGGATAATTTGCACTATCGCTTGATATGGTTACAGTATCTCCGTCTGATAAATATTCTGTGTCTGTCAGTATAAGATATTGTATTTTTTGGTTAGTATTTCCATTATCTGTAATCTCTTGGTCTTCGTCTCCATCACCCCAAGTTACATCATAAGTTTCCCAAAACACATTTGCCTCATTCCAATTTACATTAGCACCAGCATCTGTGTCTAACACAGCAGTTACCGTTGCAGCCTCTGCATATATAGGAATCTTTATGTCAGCACCATCATTATAATAAACTGTAGTATTGTGTTGAAGCACCATAGGTGTTGTATATTGAACACTTCTAGGGTTAGTGCCATCCTCAAAGTAACCATATCCATCTATGCCTAAGAAACTAGATGTATTTGTGTCTTGAGAGTTTACTTGAACAATAGTTCCTGTTGAATCTTTGATAGTAACATCTGCATCTATCCATAAAGTGTCAGTTGCATAGTTGTTATATTCTGTTTCCATAAAGTCTCTAGCAAGTTCACTTAATTCAAACACAACGTAAGGTTTAGCAAACAATATATAATTTTCACCTGAAGCCATAATGTTGGAGCTTATAGATAAAGTTGTGTCGCTATCAATAGCAGTAACACTTGCTGTTGTTGAATCTGTTGTATTCTTTATAAAACTACCTACTTGAGCTGTAGTGTTAAAGTTTTGTGTGCTATCAACTAATTTATTAGCTGTTGTAGAGGTTGTTGTTCCTCTGTCTAATTCATCTAATAATTGTTCTTTAGTTAAAGTGTATCTTTTATAAGATGCGTTTCTTTGTGCTGATGTACCAGTCCAAATATACAGTTCTAATTTAACAGAACTTAAATCTGCATTAGATACTTTAAAGTAAAATGGACTTCTTGTGTTAATTATTGTGCTCATATTATATTTTTCTTACAAATGTATCTTGACCCTGTTTATCCCAACCTAAAGCTATAAACATATCTTCTAGGTTAAATTCTATATCTTTTACCAAACTTGGTATCACTCCTAAAACAGTATCAAACTGTTTGTTAACAATTTTCTGTAAAAAGCCAGTGCCCTGAACACCATATCTATCAATCTTTCTTTTCATGTATTGTGCGGCTTTGGTTTTATCTTTTATTTTTTCTAAAGTAACAGGCTTTGTTGTAATCCAGTTTTCTAATTTAGATTCTGTAGCGTTGACTTTATTTGGTGTTCCACCCTCGTCTAATATTTCGCCATAAGCATTACCCATAACCCTAAATGATTGTGTTGCTTTAAATCCTTTTTCGCTAACAGTGTTTTTTATTACTTTCTTTAATCGCAAACTATTTCTTAAACTACCACTAGAGTTTAATGGTGAATTTATTGTTCTGTTGCCAAATAATTTACTTCTATATGTTCTTTGTTGTGGGTTAAGTATTTCTTGTCTGGTTAATACAATAATTTTTTTTGTATAATTAGTCAAGTATGCTTCTGTATTTTTAAACTTAAAACTCATTAGCAAGGAGATTGACCGTTAGCATTAATGTCCGATATTTCATTGTTTGCCACTGTGATTGATATATCTAAGCTCCAACCAGCAAGTAAATTCTCAAACCTATCTTCAAACATATTGGCAGTATAATCTGTATCTATTTGATATAAATCAGAAAACAATTCTCCTCTTCTAAGTGCCGATTGTAAACCATTAACTACAGCAAACTGTGTGTTTAACACATCTTGTTTATTATTAATATCGTGAAAGTAGTTGTTCAAGTCTTTTTTGTCTTCTTTAGTTTCGTTTACAATGTCCATACAAATAACCTGTAGATTGAATTGAACTACATGGTCTTGAAATGTACATCCATTTACAATAATGTGTGATAATGGAAATATAGTTTGTTTAGCTAAGTCCACTTCAAATATATCACCAAAGGTAACTGAATTTACATTAGTGTTTCCTTGAAGGTAGGTTTTAAGTTTATCTAATATGTCGTAAAAACTTGTCATTGTCTATATGCTTTTTTTAATTCTTGTTGTTCTATATCTACTTTTTCTTTTTCAAATGCTAAATAATTTAAACACTGATAGAGTGGAAGCTCGGTAACTGTATTGAAGTTTCTGACATCTCCTTTAGCAAGTGCATAAATTGATTGATACCAACCCCATTTTTGTGCAAATGCGTCTCTAGCTGTAGCATATCCTCTTTCTTCAGATTTTGCTCCAAATATTTCGGTATAGCTCCCAGCAACTCCTTCCCTAAACTGTAAAAAAAAACCATTGAACTAATTGCTACATCTAAAGGCATCTCTTTCATTAATTCTTGTATCTCTTCATTTACCTTGTAAGGTGCAACTGTGTATTTATTTTCTGCCTTAAAATTAACTGGTCTGTATAATACAGCCATAGCTTTGTGCATTTTTTGCCAATCAGTAATATTAGTTTCTATGTCTACATATTCACCAAGAGTTATATCGTCAAGCTTTGGTATGAATCCCATATCTACATCTAACAAATCAAATCTTTGTATTAATTTAGGTTTCTCTTCAAATGCTTTATTTAATATTTCTAATACTTTTTTATATTCCTTTAAAGGTATTCTACTAACATCTCTTAGCGAAACATTACAAAATATTTCTACAAGTTTCATATTTAAGAAATCGTTTATTTGTTCTTCATCTTCGGCATCTTCTGTTTTGTTTTGCTCTATGACTTTCATATACTTTTGGTATTGCCAAAGTTTAATGTCAGATAGAGTTGTTGGTACTTCTAGTTCAATTTGTTTTAGTGCCATATTATAATTAATAATTTTATTTGATTTTGTACTTTACTATATTCCAACTGAATATATGTCAGTTATATATGTATTATATATGTATATGTTACATACTATGTATTACACTATGTAATACACTGTGTAATATATTACACTATGCAATATAATACATTATGTAATATAATACACTATGTATATATATATAATATATATAATCTGACTATTTGTCGGTTGGGTTATGTTTGTAGTAGTAGAATGTATATAGTTCAACTATTTTATCACTCCATTCGTTTAGTTTATATGCCTCAGGTGAACGTATTATTTTACCATTGTCATTAACCTCAACATAATATTCACGTTGTGTCTTTGGCACAGCATATATCTTAATGTTGTTGTCTATGCAATAAGATATTGCTTTTAAATAGTTTCTGTCATATCGAACAAGTTTCTTTTTACCCATTAGATTCATAAAGGTATTGAATTCATTAAGGATATACAAGTGTCAGATGGAAAGTATGAAGTGTAGAGAGAGTGGAGTAATATACTCAGAACGTTTGCAAACAGGGAGAGTACCCCTTTTTCTATAACCTACCTATAACCAATATTAAATTAGAGACGTTTTAAGGACTTATTAAATTAAAATGAGGGGTACATACCAGAAAGGGTGTGAAACTAGCTAAAAAGGTGCTTAAATTGCTTAATATGGCTATATTTATAACTGATTAAGAAAAGAAATATAGTTATTCAATATTTAATTAATCATAACTAACTGAATGTTAGGAATCAAACAAAATGTGAGGAACAAAAAAACCCCTAATTAAAGGGGTATAATATTAATAAAAGGCGCTAAAAGATTAATTTAATTTAATTTAATAATAATTCTGTGAGGTTCGTTATTGTTAAACTCTTCTAATGTTTTATAGTTTGTCAAAAAATATTCATTATGTTCTTTAAGATGTTGTTTTATATTATTAAAATAATTTATAGTATGGTCATCGGTTTCTATTTCTTTGTATAAATATCTTGTAAGCTCTGCGAACTTTCTTTGTTCTCTTCTTTTATTTGCATGGTGCAATATGTTTTTTTCTAGTCGGTGCATAATGTTTGTTTTATTTGTTCGTTAATTCTTTTTATTAATTGTTTTTTCTTTTGCTCATAAAACTTAACTAATTCAAAATCCTTATTTTTTTTTAGTTCATTAATGAGTTTGTTTAATTCATATAAATTCATAATCTTAATTTAAATTAGTTAATATTATATCTTTGTTTTTAATTGCGTTTGTTCTTTCCTTTGTGTTCATGTCAAGAAATTGCGTTAAATATTTGCTTGTTGTTCTTGAATAATTATGGTAATATTCATCTAACATAATTTGTCCGAACTTATCTACAAAGGCGATAATACTTCGATAACTTTGGAAATATTTGCCTTCTGGCGTGTAAATTTCAAATTGATTTGCGACAGGGTTTCCAGTTCTTGGAGATGTCATGGAATAAGTTTTAATTTTCTTTATTGTTTTCATTGTCTTATTATATTAAAGTTAAAATGTGAATTATTAAAGAAGCTATCATTTTTTAAACGTTGCTCTGTTGCTTCAGCTTCCTTGTAGTCGTTTTTATATTGTTCGTGTGTTATTTCGTGCCTTGTTGTATCAAGTGCCTCAAATCTATAAGGCGATAAAGTAGAGGAAAAATACACGCCTCTTTGCTTTTGTTCTTTTAGTAGTGGTAAATATATTTTTTTCATTGTTTTATATTTCTAGGGTTAATAATAAGGTTAAAATAAAAGCTGATGTATATACAAATACTTTTATAAATAAGTCGCTTAAAATAAAGCGTTTTAAGATACTTTTTAGGGCGTTTCTTTTTACTTTATATACTTTGCCCTTTGGCACTGCATAAAGGTTGTTTAATTCGTTAATTCTTTGTTGCTTCATCTTTCAATTTTTTAGTTAATTCTTTAAGTTCTTTAATGTTATTTATTTTGTCTAATTCATCAAGTAAATCATAATATTTTATCATTTCATCGCCTAATAAATGCCTGAGCTTTTTATTAGTGTTTTCTAGATTATTAAAGTTATCTTGTAAAAGTGAAATTGCAGTGCTTAAATATTGGGTTACGTTTGTTTTCATTATATAAATAGTTTAGTTAAAATTATAAGAGATGCCACCATAACAAAGGCGAACGTAATAAAGGAAATTATTACTAAGGCATTAATAAAAAGTTTGTGTATTGTTTTCATATTATTAATTTAAATTATAAGTGTTTTGATTTGTCTGCGAGTAGGTGCCACTTTTTTACACCTTTTTACAATTTTTAGCATTGTTGCTGTTTTGCTTTTGTTAGCGCCGTTCTGACCTTTACTGACTAAGCTAACTACAATAACAAGACAAATATAAATATAAATATTCCACATGACAAAATAATTAACAAACAAAGTTAATAATTTATATTAATTCTAAATAAGAATATTAATTTGCTTTATTGCTTTTATTGTTTTTAGCTTTGCAAGTTATCCAACAAAAAACCCCCTGTAAAATTTACAGAGGGCAAACAAACAAACAAAACCATTAAATTTATGTATATTGAATTTATATTGAATTCACAGGTATTAAATTTATTCTTGTATTAAATTCATGTATTGAATTGCTCTGTGCCTTGAATACTGTTGAACTGTCCATTGAATTGACCTATCCGTATTGAATTGCTTTTGGTATGGCTCTTGTCCTACTTCTTTTATTTCAAACGTTAGAACTCTCATGTTTTAAATTTCTAATTTATTACTTCTAAGTTTGTAATTATAAACGTCCAATATCTCTTGTATAATATCATATTCATTATTATAAATATAAATCTTTTTAACACTTTTGCAATTCTTTATTAACCTATCAACATCAAAGTGTTCATTTTTAAACATTATCTTTTTCAATGCCCTAACGAATTTAGTAGATATAGCATTTTTTCCTATGACATCTTTTAAACTTAAGCAATTCTCTAAAACCTGTTCGCCTAAATCCTCATTCAATTCATAAATCCCTTTTTTAATTAAAGATGTAGAACCTTTATTTAGTTTTGAATTGAAAGCATCTGTAATTCCAGAAAGCGTAAAATCATCAACAAAATCGTCAATTATCTCTAATAATCTTTTATATTCTAAATTGCCTTTAACTGCATAAGATTTAATATGATTAATAACTTTCCAACCTCTTTGATTTGTGTTTATGTCAACAACACAATCTTTGTTTACGTTATTGTTTATTACATAAAACACAGGTTTTTGTAATTGAATTAACGCTTCTAATCTGTGTTGCCCATCAATAACATAATTATCGTTAGTTACAATTATTGGCACAACTAAACCAAATTTAGTAATTGAATTACAAAGTAAATCAACATGCTTTTTATCAATATCTCTATTAAATGTCAAGTATTTAAATAAGCCATAGTTTTTAGTTTCAAATATCTCAAATTTTTTCATTGTTTTCTGTTTTAATTTATACTTTACTCTTTCTATATTCTGATTCTAATTTTTGCCTATGCAATTCATTTTTTGCTCTAAGAGTTTCGTTCTCTTCCTTAATTGTTTTAAGTAGTTTTCTTAATTTCCTAATCTCGCTTTCAAAGACATTTACCGTGTCTCTAAGGTGTCTGATTTCAATTCGGTTTAAATCTTCTAAGTGTGTCATATTTATTTATTTAAGTTTTTAGCGTGATAATTCCAATAAGTAAAGAAATTGTCTAGCTTCTCTAGGTTTCTTTTAAATTCATTATTGTATTGATTATCTACAACATAGTTATTTATATTTCTATTTACATTGTAAAAACACTCATGTGCTTCAAGTAAATCCTGTTGTAAGTGTGCTTTTAAATTACTCATAGTTTTATATCTATTCTATTGTTTAACAATTCTATTATGGCATAAATTTGCTCTTCTTTTTCCTCTTTAGTTTCTGCGATTTCTTTTACTCTTATCCAAAAATGATTAGATTGCTTAGGCATAAATAAATCCTTTATTAAATTGCCAAACTTTTTCATTGGGCGTACTGTTTTGTATACTCTGTTTACTTTCATATTATTTGTTTTCAAATTGGTTTGCTAGTGAATAAAATTTATAGGTTTCGTAAGGCATCTTATACCCTTTGCAATTATAACAGAATAATTGTTTTGCTTTCTGTTCTATTATTGCCGAACATTTGTTACACTTTCTCATTTGATTTGTATTATTTCTGGTAAGCCAAATGAATTTATTTCTATTGTTAAATCTAAAGGAATTCCACAATCGTATCCTTCACACTTAAAATTATCAATGTGATTTTCATAACCACACATTTCACATTTCTTTGTTTTCATACTTTATAGGTTTTTGTTGAGTTCATCATATAATTAGCATAGGTTGTAGCTTCATTATCCAATTCACAATTCTTGTCTTCTAAGTATTTCATATAATGGTTTTGCCATTCAATGTCGTATTGTAAACTTTTTATTTCAGCTTCTAGCTCTTCAATGATGTCTTCCATTATTGTTTTACTTGTTCTTCTATTATTTTGCCTTCTAAATCTACAACAGTGTAGCCATGACTTCTTAATAGGTTAATTGATTTTTCTATTTGATTTACTCTTTTTCTGTAATGGTCAAAGGTTTCGTTTTCTATCCAACTCATAATTATTTATTTTTAAATTGTTTACTTAATAGTTCTAACATACGATTTTGATTACTTTTTTGTATCCAATCGTTTTTTAGTTTAAAGTGTTTGTTAATGATTTCTTTCTTTGTTTTCATAGTTTTATTTATTAGTTATACACAAATCTAGTTAATTATTTCCAACTGACCAAATCTTTTTTTAAAAAAGGGAGGTTTTACCCTCCCCTACTTCTTATTTCTTAATCCAGAAACTGTTAGCTCTGTATCCTCCACAATCCCAAGTATCTAAATGAACACGATTCACAATAGAGGTTAAATGATTTCTTGTTGAAATTATATACTTGCCTCTAGGTTTAGCAGGAAAATAAGCAACCCTTACAGTTTTGTTGTTTAGATTTCTAAAAGGTTTTTGTTTTTCCCAACCTATACTCCTCAAGTAAGAGCTATAATTAATTTCTTCGTTTGGCATTTGTAATGTCTTTTTAGATAAATCCATTAATTCATCCCAAACTTCTTTGTAAGGTTTTTTTGTAGCGTGTGCTATTGCTCTTACTACACAATCTCCAACATAAAGATTCTTTTTTGTTTTTTGACTTTTTTTAGTAAAGAACTTTTCTCTACCTCCAAAAGATTTTTTAAATCTGTTTGTTTGCATGTTTTCAGTTTTTAGTTAAACAATATTTCAATGAACTGTGTTCAATATAGTAATTAATTCTCCAACTGACAAATAAATACAGAAATTTAACAAAATAAATAACTTTTGTTATAAATATAACAATTTATCTAATAAAGTAATTGCCATGAGGTACAGACCTAGTAAGTAGGTACTGACAAAGATAACGACAAGCATCAATTCCATGATTCCAATCATCTTGAGGGATAGAACCTGTAAGCTTCCAAGAATAATTATTAAATTCACGAATTAAATTTATTGAATTGCTATCAATTACAATTTGATAATCTTGCATCAATGCAATTCCTGATAATATACTTCCCTTCTTTTTTATGGTTGGTACTATGTTTAATCCTTGTTCTTTTGTTTTCAATTCAGTAATTAATCTCGGTTCGCTATTGTCAGCAACTATTAAATTCCTGCCAACCTTTCTAATACAAGCATCATAAATTTGTGAGGTAGTTAAACCTTTTTTATAAAGATGTTCTTTAAACCAAATAATTTTCCTAGTTTTGTCAATCGCACCTTCAATTAACGCTGAAGGGTCAACAGAGAATCCAAAGTCTAAACCGAATATTGAATCTATTTCCGTATTGAATTTACCTATATTCCAATGAGTAAATATAACTCCTTCTGCTCTTTGTAACCAGCCTCCCATAATCTGATGCTTATACTTCTCTGGTCTTCTGACTTTCATATCATTAATTTGCTTTACAAACGATTCTGATAAATGTTCTAAATTATCTAAGTAAGTTGTATGAATGTAAGTAATGTTTTCTTTTGTGCCATTAAATCCGTCAGGAACTCCTCTGTTTTGAAAGAACCTTTGATATATCCAATTCTCTTTTGTGGTAGGGTTTAGAATTAATATACATCTGTTTTTTACATTCTTTGCTCTAATACTAAAATCAATCTTATCAAAACTCTCTTCATCTGTTAGCTCTTCTGCCTCATCTAAAACAAATGAACTAACACCTTGAATAGATTTAAGCTTTGCCGTTTGGTCTCCACTTGATGTTCTAATACCACTAAAGTATATTGAACTGCCTGTTAAATTATTAATGATTTCTGTTTTAGTAACAGTAAACTGGTCAAGTATGCCCATTAACTCTAGCTTCTCAATAAACTCAGGTATAATTGACATACCTGCTGAGGTCATTGTATAACGAGTAAATAATATTCTATGTCCTTTTTCGTAAGTAAGTAATACTAAAAATGTGTTTGTAGCAAAAGACTTTCCACTTCCCCTTCCTCCTGTAATTACATAGTATCTACTATCTGAATTAAATAGAGCCTGATACTTTTTATTCAGATTTAGTTTCTTCATCTTTTATATCTTCTGATTCAATATCAATAGTTTTTTCTTTATCGGCAAAATTAATTACAGGAATGTTTACTTCTGTTTTAACATTAAGTTCTTTTAATTCTTTTGGTTTACCATACTTATATTCCCAAAGTAATCTCATATGAGGGAAACTATCTTGAGCCTGTTTAGCAAGTTCTAACCAAGCCTTCTCTTCACTTCCAAATACTTTTTTCATGGCACCTAAAGCATAGTTGCCTAGCTTTTTTTCCCTTGCTTTTGGCGGTCTCCCTTGACCTCTATAAACTCCTTTTAAAGCACCATTGTTTGCTCTTCCGTCTTTTTTCTTTTTGTTCTCGTTTACTCCTTCCATAAACCTTTATTTATTAATTGGCATATAATAGAGTAATTGCCTAAGTCCTGATATGTATCTAAGAGGGTTTCATTATTGCCTTTACGATTCTTAATAATTAGATTTTTCCAACGACTTATTTTATCATTCATTCTAAACCATAAACCATGTAAAGCAAAGTCTTTACCTTCCTTAGTTTCTAGGTTTGCACCAGTGCTTATATTACTAATGCCATAATCTAATTGCTTTTTTGCAAAGAGTTCAAACTGCTCTTCAACAATATTCTCATAACTCTTATATAAGTTAGGCGATTCTTTTTGTAGTAACTTTCTATATTTATTCTGCATACTCTAATTTTTTATCTACCATATTGCTAATAACCATAGTCAATTCATCAACGTCTTTATTGTTAAGATAATTTACTTTGCTCTTAATATATTCTCGCTTTGTATAATTATCCATTTGATTTATTTTATCAATAATCTTTTGTTCCCATACTATTAAATCTTTATTGTAGTTTTTATGAACCTCATAAGTTCTGAGTGAATATAAAATTGTAGCGTGATTAACTTCCCAGCCATACTTCTTATATATCTTAACAATATTAAATAAAGTCATTCTTTTATGATTATATAATATATGGTTTAGCAAAGACCTAACCTCGACATATTCTCTTTTTCTGGTCTTGTTAAATATATTTAATCTTGACAATTCAACTATTTTTTCTATTATGTGTTTTGGTGAAATCATGGTAAATAATTTTGTTGAGCCTTGTAATCTTCTAAAGCGTGTAATATTGCACCACAACATTCATAGTGCTCTTCAAATTCATATTGCTCGATTAATATAGGTATTTCGTTTTCTGTTATTACTCTTTTCTTTAGACATAATAGAGTGTCTTCGTAACAATCTAAGTAATCTAAATATTCATTGTCCATTTATAAAGTGTCTTCTACTAAGTAGTTTTCTAAATCAAATTCGTTTCTAATATAGTTTTCATATACCTTTAAAGCATATTCAACTTTTTGCTCACCACTAAAATAGAAATTTTCACTGACATTAAAAATACCAATTTCATTTGTTGGTGATTTATCAATGACAATATACTTAAAATCCTTATAACTTTTGCCAAACAAATTACAATAAATGTAACATTGACTATCGTAATTATATTTATTGGCACTGTATTTAAACGCTGAACAAATCTGAGTTGTCTTTAAATCTATTAAATACTGACCTAAAACATCTGCCTTAGCTCTAAAAGGGTATCCCATTAAATTATCAACCATAGGCACTTCAAATTCACTGTTCTCTATAAGTTCACTTGCAGGTTTGCAATTATAAAATCTATCTCTTAACCTTAATGCTTTGTCTCTATCCTTTACAGTAAAGACATCCCACCTTTCTTCTTTAGCGAGTTTATATTCTTTGTTTGCCTTTGTCTTAACATCTAAGAATAAACACTCGTTGAATTTATCCTCTTCTAATATACTAGCATGAAATAAATATCCTTGAGCTAGTGCATCCGATTCAGTAGGTAGGTTTATTTGATTTAAGTATTCTAATGGCGATTTAAGTAGTTGGCTTATTGCACTACTTGATAAACAAGCTTTAGCTAAGTAGCCATAATAAAAGCTATCTTGAATTGCTTTTTGTGTGAGCTCGTGTCTATCGTGCATTTCATTGTCTAAGGTAATAATTGGTTCTTTCATTTTAATTACAATTTAAGTTATACTGATATGAAACGTAATACTCCCAACATCCACCCTCTATGTAGTAAGTGTAAACCTCATTGTTATAACCATCTCTGCATAGATAAATATACCTAACTGTATTGTCTCCATACTCTGAATGATAAGGTTCGTCAATAAAAGGTGCTGACGGATAACTGCTCAAATCACAATTATCACTGCAACTAAATAGTGTAAATAAAATTAATGTGTAAAGTATTGTTCTCATATTTCTTTGTTATTCACTCACAAAGTTAATAAAAGAACTGTAATAAACAAGTATTACATGAAATTCTTTTTCCAAATATCCATACCCACTGCATAGCGTTGTTTGGTATCTGGGTATTCAAGAATCATTTTAGCATTGTTCATGAACCTTGCCATGAAACTAGCTTTTTGTTCGTATTTTTTAGGTTTAAGTAGTGGCATATATAAATAACAAATATAAGATATAATGTACTTTAGAATTTACATTTTTTGCAATCCCATTTTTCTCCCATCTGATTTATAAACTTCTTAAAGTCTTTTGTCTCTTTGTAATAAGTCCAACGCTTATCATAATATATGCCAGATACTCTACATTTTTCAAGAGGTATATTCACATCATCATTATCAAAATCGTGCTCTACTTTCAATACTGCTGATTTTTCAGTATGCCAAGAATCACAAATCCTTTCAAGTAATAATCTTTGACCTGTTGGTATCTTGTTAAATTTATATTTAACTTCTATAAGAATAAGAACTTCATTATCAAACTCTAAAACGGCATCAATATCTGACGGATGTAGTTTTCCGTTTTGAACACCTGTAAAATCAATGACTTGTTTTACACGCTTTCGATTCCTAATTAGTCCTTTGTTTTCAGTCATTATTATATTCTTTATAAACCTTGTATAATTGGTCATGTAAATTTTTCTTAAAACAAGAGGTGCAACTTGTCATTGACATTTTTTGATGAAATATTCTATTGCCTATTTTAAGTAATTTTTCTTGTGTTTTTGGATGTACAGTAGATTTTGACTCAGTAAAGTACTTGTCTAAATATTTGTATTCATCTTCTGTTAAACATTCTGGTTTTTTATATGGAAAAAGTTTATTGAGTTTTTCTTTACGCTGTTCGCATCCACAATCTTCACCAAGTATCCATTTAGCTACTTTAGCTATTCCTGTTTTTTCAAGTACCTTTTCAACTGTATCTCCTAATCCTTTAGCCTTTGTACTTTTTATACTCTTCTTTACTTTCTTTCCTGATTTTTTCTTTGGCATTTGTTAATGTATTAAATATTGAACTTAAACTTATTTTTGTCTCTTTACTAATATCTCGCATACTCATATTAGTATTTAAATATAACTTAGTTAGCTTCTTATCGTACCAATACCAATCTTCAATAACGCTATCAATCTTGTTATAGAGTGCCTCTAAGTTAACTTTTTTTTTGTAATTATCATTATGTTGCTCAACATCATAAACTATTTGATTCATAATATAACTAAATTTTTCATTGTCTATATCTGAAAACAATACTGTTTTTTTATTTTTATTATAATTAGTAAACTTACTATAATACAAGTTTCTTAACGTAATGTATATGTAAAATGTATTAATTTCAGTTTCATTATACATAATTCTTTTTACATCTTTTGTATAATCATACATTCTAATATACATATCTTGAACTAACTCATTAGCATCATTAGTATCCAATTTAAAACTCTTAGCCATATTTATCCATTCATTATGCCTCTTAGCTAATATGTCAAGTATCTTAGAGCTCATCTTTAAATATTATGTCTCTAAGTTTGTTAAATGAATTTACAACATGATAGTTGCCTTGCCATTCAGCTTGAAACTTAATTTCATCTGGCGTAAGCTTTTGTTGTGCTAACGGCTTGTCTCCATCTTTAATTTCTATAAGATAATTGTTACCTGCATATCCTACTATAATATCTGGTGCACCTTTGCCTAATTGATGAGTATGGAGGACAGAGCATCCCATCTCTCTAATTTGAGAGACAATCTTTTTTTGGTTAGCATCTACTCTTGCTCTTTTTCGCATCTGATATTATCTACACTATCAAAGGGTGTTTGATTGTTGAAATAATATCTGTTTGATTTCCTATGATAAGTTATGCCTTCAATATCTTGTGGATAACCTACCAATTTTTGTTTCTTTATTTTTTGACTGCCAAACGTAACCTCAGTATTACTAAAATCTAAAGCTCTATTTGGTCTCCATACAAAAAGTACATTATCACTTTTATCTGCAAATGTTCCACCACCTTTAATCGTGTTGACATCTGGTTTTCTATATCTACCATTATCATCTTTTTGTGGTGTAACTTGGTGTGCAACTAAATGAACAGAGATTTTATTCTCTACGGCAAACCTTTTTAACTCACTCATAAATCTACTTATGTATAAGTCTTCCCTTTCGCCTCTTTGCATTCTGTGTTGTACAGTATTGTATGGGTCAATAATCAATGAACGTATGCCTTTTGTTTTTACTAAAAACTTAGCTCTTTCAAATATGTCTTCTAATTTATAACTTTTTTTTGGATATATAATAAAAAAATGCTTTTTCATAAAATCCATGCCTTGTTTAAATTCAACTTCACTCATATAATTGTTCTGATAAAAAGGGTCTGAACTTTTGCCTATGTAACATTCTATCAAATCATGGAAAAAATCATTTATTGGCATATTCTCTGGACTAAACACTGCAAACTTCCATCCATCATGAAATGCTTTTAAAACAGATAATTGATTTAAAAACATACTTTTTCCTTCATTCTGATAACCTGTCCAAATATTTACCTCGCCATTACGCCAAGTCCATGCCCTATCAATAGCTTCTATATGTGTTGTAGAACCTCTCTCTTGTCCGTTTCTATAACCATCTAACATACTATCGTATATATCACTAACATCAAAAACACCTTCTACTTTAGGCACTCTAGCGTGTTTAAATCTATGCTGTAACGATTCTACGCCTTCATTAAGTAAAACTTCATTAGCATCTTTATATGGATTTGTGTCTATTAATCTTATTTTTTCAGCACCAATCCTTCTTATTAGTTCCTCTTCTAAATACCTTCCGTTTTCATCATTATCTGTACATAAGTAAACTACTTTTGCATTGTCAAACACTTCATAAGAGTTTGTAATACATTCTAGTTTCTTATCTAAGTTTTTGTCTCTGGCATTTGGTGCACCCATATTTACAGAGGTATGCCAAGTGAAACCTGCAACTTCCCAACTTAATGAATCAAATTCTCCTTCACAAAGTATTACAAAGTCTTGATTTACTACTCTATCGTAATTGAATATAATAGGTTGACCGTTTCTTGATTGGGTAAATGTTTTATTGTCAATGCCTCTAGTTTTATAATTTACAAGCTCATTGTTTTTTAGGTATGGAAATACAACACTTTTGCCGTCTTTAGTAGTGGTTATTTTATTGTTTTCAATAACTTCATTAGTTATACCTCTACTATTAAGAAACTTTATGGCACTTGAATTTATTTTCTTTAAATTATTTGTAGTCGGCTTAGTGTATATTTTTTGTTGTATCATATTGTTGTTAGGGTTTACAGAACCGTTCCAACCGCAATGGTGGCAGTGATATAATCCATCATCTAAGTTTATAGAAAGCGATGTATCACTTTTATTTTTCCTAGTATGACTACATTTTGGGCACTTTACTTTCTGTTGAGAGTATTTGCCTTTAGGTACGATTCCAATTTTTTCAAAGTTTTCTTGCATAATATAAAATTTCTGCTATATTTTATAATACACTATGTAATATATTACACTATGTATTATTTATTTATATAATACACAGTGTATTACATAGAACTGACATTCTTGGCACTTGGGCTAACGTAAATCTTACGTTCTTTTCCGTCATTTCCTAAACTCTTTGTCTTTCTTTTTATGTATTTCTTGTTTTCTAATTTGTTTAATATCCTATATAAAGTTCTATCGTTTAAATTTAATGCCATACAAATACTTTCATTTGAGGCATAACAATAACCCTTTTTTATTGATAATGAATCTATATAAGATAAAACCGTTGCTTCTGATATTGTTAAATTTGTGTTCATAAATGCTAAATTAATATTAACGTATTTTGTGTTTTTTCTTTGTGTCATGATTTAAGGTAAAAATCCCCCAAAACTTAACGTAATGGGGGAATGTTAATTAAAACGGTAAATCTGGTGTTGGTAATGCTTGAGCAGGTTGCGATTGCTTTTGAGCATCTGGCTTATATTCATCTAGCCAAACTGAGTGAGTTTTACCATACTGGTCAGTTTCTTTCTTGTTTCCAATAGTAAGCTTTAAATAACGCTTTCCATTGTACTCAATCCAAGAATCTTTTGTTTTTTCTTCACTAATAGTAAAGTTAATTAGGTCGTAGTTTCCAACTTTTTTCCCACTACCTACATACTTTTTTTCATTCATAATTTTAATTTAATTTAGGTTAATAATAATTTTTCTACTTTCTTACTTACTTTATATTTTTTTCTAATATCGGTGATAGTAAAACCTTTTTCTTTAATAGCTTGTTTAGCTTTATCAAACTTGTCTCCTTTGTCTTCTAGCCAGTCTTTATTTGGCTCTAAGACAGCCGTAGAAGCGTTTTTAGACGTGTTAGAGTGATTATTAGTAGCATCTGCATCTTTTGTATCATCAATTAAAAATAAGCCGTTTAAAGCGTACTTTCTAGCATAACTACTTGATGCACCATAGCATTGAGCTACATCCATTCCTTTACGATTTAAGTTAATACCTGCTTGAGCTCTGACTTGTATTTTATCTACACCGTCAGTAATCTCTGCAACTGCATTAACAAATAAAGGTTCTGGAGCAATAGAATCAGTAATAGTAAGCAATAACTCTTCTTTTGCCAATAAAGGCTTTACTGCCTCTAAGATGTCTTCACAACTTCTGTAATTATAGTTACCAAAATTGTTCCTTTGATTTTTAGGTGCTTTCAAACTCCCTTGAATACGCACCAACTTCTTTGTTAAGTTTTTCATGTAACAAACATATAGATAAAATATGTCATGTGCAAGACAAAAGACAAAAAAAAGAGGCAACATCTTGCTACCCCTTTTCATTGAAAACAAAGAAATCAACAGATATTCGCACCCTATTGAATTCACAAAGATATAAAAATACCTATTAAATTCATAGAGGGTATTGAATTTATTTATACACCTATTAAATTTAACGACCCTGACCTCTATACTTTTTCTTATACTTTACTTGACCTTTACTTGCATTTTTAGAATGTACATTAGGTCTTTTAGTGCGATTAGACGCACGATAATTACTTATAACTAGTTTTGCCATTACTTTTTAAACTTCTCTACGCTACGACCTCCAAAATAAGCTCCTATGACCGTTATAAGTACTAATTGTAATAAATCAATCCAATTTGCTTTAACTTCAAACGATATAACACCTGCATCTATGAATACCATAAGAACTGTAGACACAACTAGAAATATCAGAACTAAAGGTCTAACATTCTTACTAAGCCAACTATCAGAAGCCATATCTACTTTCCATCTCTCAGTAACATTTTTTTGCATATCTGCTTCTGCATCAATCCAAATTTGTTCCATTTCTTTTTCAAATTGAGCCTTTTCTTCTTTACTAAAAGTATGTTTGTCAATTATGCCTGAAATTTTATCTGCTATATTAGAACCCGTAGCCCCAAATAATTTACTTAATATTTTACTCATTTGTTATATCTATATATTTAGTTTTACCATTTTCTCTTATAGCTTTTAAACATCTTTTTCTGTTGGAATCAGCATCTACATAACTAACATGAACCCAATCAGGGCTATCATTTGTGCCAAACTCCCAAATAAGTTGGTCAAAGTCGAGATTATCTTTAATATAATAATACATATAAGCATTACTAACGTGACCATAAATATCGTCAATATCAATAGCACGTCCTTGACAATGTTGGCTTTTACTGCTGCCTCCAATAGCTTTATTAAGTTTTTCACATCTATAA
>Ga0181390_1000383_pt1 | contig 19790 bp, 11 predicted proteins | sample 13SPOviralmetaG_FD_130085 | JGI IMG/M metagenome (GOLD analysis project Ga0181390, IMG submission 130085) | Marine viral communities from the oligotrophic San Pedro Time Series (SPOT) site, San Pedro Channel, CA, USA - 13 SPOT_SRF_2010-07-21 | ecosystem: Environmental > Aquatic > Marine > Strait...
AATGGCTTCTAAAGCTGCAGGAACATCTACAGCTCCAAAGAAACCAGTTCTTAACGAATCAAATGATATGGTGACTAGAATGCAAAAACTAGCAAACATTAAAATTAATCAATAATCAAATAAAAATTTACAAAAATGGACGTAAACAATTTATTAGAAGGTGCAGCTCCTTACCAAGTTCTTTCTCAAGAGTCAGCTAAATTAGCTGGAAAATGGGAAAAATCAGGACTTTTAGAAGGAATTACATCTTCAACAGAAAAGAACAACATGTCAATGTTGTTAGAAAATCAAGCTAAACAGCTTGTAAACGAAGCTAATGCAACTGGTACAGGTACTTCAATTAGTACTGGTAACAGTGAAGCATGGGCGGGTGTAGCTCTTCCTTTAGTACGAAGAGTATTTGGAGAAATCGTAGCTAAAGACTTAGTATCAGTTCAACCAATGAACTTACCTTCAGGTCTTATTTTCTACCTTGACTTCCAATATGGTACTGCACAAAACTTTAAAGGTGCTAACGAATCACTTTATGGTGCTGCTGGTACAGGTGTAGAAACTATCAAAAGAACTGACGGTGCGTTTAACAAAGGTCTTTATGGTGCTGGTGAGTTCGCTTACTCAATCACAGAAAGTCAAGTACTTAATTTAAGAACTGATGATTTATCTGATGGAACATTAGGTGCAACAGCACATTCAGCTTCTGCTGCTTTTAATGGTATCTTAAATTTTGACTCTGAATTCTCAGCTTCTAAAGCAGGTGAATTTGGTGCATTAACTGGTGCTAAAGGAGTAGTAAAAGTTGTTAAAATTCACAAATCATTCCTTTCAGGATCTGACTTAAATGCTGTAAGATCATTTAAATTAGTATCAGGATCTGGTCTTAATTCTCAAGCAGTAAAAGAAATCGATCAATTCCCACAATTTACAAGAGTTAACGGAAACTTCGTTGAATTCGTAATTAGTGAGTCTGTAGATAATGATGATAATATCAGAACTTTTGGTGTTAAATTTACTAAAGGACCAGATAACTTAGATGATAGAGGTGACTTTGAAGATTCAATCCCAGCTGCTGGAGTTTCAACTCAAGCAATCCCTGAAATTAACGTTAAATTAGTTAGTGATACAGTTACTGCTAAAACACGTAAATTGAAAGCACAATGGACGCCTGAGTTCGCTCAAGATCTTAATGCTTATCATTCAATTGACGCTGAAGCAGAATTAACTTCAATCTTAAGTGAGTACATTTCAATGGAAATTGACTTAGAAATCTTAGATATGTTAATTAGAAATGCTGACACGGTAGAAGGTTGGAGTGCTAAAGTTGCAAATGATGTAACAGTAAGCTCTAATAACACTGCAGGTGGTTCAACAGCTGTAACTTTAACTAATACTCAGAACAATTTAGGTGTATATTACACTAAAATGTCTTGGTTCCAAACTTTAGGTGTTAAATTACAGAAAGTTTCTAACTTAATTCACCAGAAAACTCTAAGAGGTGGTGCTAATTGGATGGTAGTAGGACCAAAAGTTTCTACTGTTCTTGAATCTATTCCAGGATTTGCAGCTGATTCAGCAGGAGACGCTGACAAGTACAACATGGGTGTTCAAAAGATTGGTGCAATAAATAACAGATATACAGTTTACAAAAATCCTTACATCACTGAAAATGTGATCTTAATGGGATATAAAGGATCTCAATTCCTTGAAACTGGTGCTGTATTTGCTCCATACATTCCTTTAATTATGACTCCTCTAGTGTACGATCCAGTTTCATTCACGCCAAGAAAAGGTATTATGACTAGATACGCTAAGAAAATTGTAAGACCTGATTTCTACGGAAAAGTATACATCAGAGATTTAGACGCAGTTTAATAACTAGTTTAATTATATTTTTTAAAGAGAGCCGCTTTAGCGGCTCTTTTTTTTATATGTATATGTGTAAACAATGTTTGGTCGATATTGTTAAACAATATTAAAACGGGGAAAATGGCCTCTATGGGTTGACCACTATAGTTGTATCCCTATAATTGCTTAAAAAAATAAAATTATGGCAAGTAAAACAACAGAGTTTTTAAAAAACTCAAACTCGGATTTTGATAACATCCTTGACAGTTATCTAAATTTAACAGACGGTGGAACAGTAGTAGGAAAATTTGGGTTAGGAGCACAAACAGTAGCAGCTGCAGGTTCAGATCAAGCAGGTGCAGGAGCAATTTCAGCAACTGGAGGTGGAACAGTAATTGCAACTGGAGCAGATAATACAAAAGGAATAAGATTACCTTTATTATCAGATTGTAATGTAGGTCAGCAATTCTTGATTATGAATAATCTATCTAACAAAACTCTAGAGATTTATCCAGGTTCAGGAGATGCAGTCAACCCAGCGTCAGATAATGCAGCAATTACAATTGCAGCAGACACAATTCTTTTATGTATTAAAATGGATACAGCAGAATGGTTTGGAGCTGAATTACCAGTAGTAGCAGCTTAATAATTAACATTTATTAAATCTTAAAGAAGAGTCGCAACAGCGACTCTTTTTTTTTTATATGTATTATCAAATGTTATAATATATGGCTAAACAAAACACGGCAAAAAAGCCCCCAAAAGGCTCGGTTAGATTTTCACTTTCACTTTCAGAAGAACAAAAATCAGCAAAACAAGCAATCCTCCATCATCCATACAATTTTATTGTTGGTAAAGCAGGTAGTGGTAAAACATTGTTAGCTTGTCAAGTTGCATTAGACATGTTTTTTAAAAGACAAATTGATAAAATTATAATAACAAGACCTACAGTGTCAACAGAAGACAATGGTTTTCTACCGGGTTCAGAAAAAGAAAAAATGGAACCATGGATTGTACCTATTAAATCTAACATGCGTAAAATTTACAATAAACCTCTTATTTTAGAAAAAATGGAAAAAGAGGAATCAATTGAATTAGTATCTTTAGCACATTTTAGAGGTAGAACATTTGAAAATTCTATTGTAATAGTTGATGAATTTCAAAATTTAACTCGCTCACAATTTAGAATGGCTTTAGGTAGGTTAGGAAAAAATTCAACAATGATTTTTTGTGGAGACAATCAACAAATTGACTTAAAAGATAAAAATTATTCTGCAATAGTTGACTTACCTAAAATTGATAATTCTCAATATGTTTATAAAAGAGTACTATTAGATAACCACCGCCACATAGCAATAGACGAAGTATTTGAATTATTGAACGGAATGTAACCTCTTCCACTATTTTTTCATATTTATAATGGAATAACCTAATTCTATTAAAATGGCAAACATTCCTATATGGCCCGGCTCATCATCTTTCGCAGCAAGCGCGACACCATTTTCATTTTATGACAATGATACAGATTTTCAATCAGATGCTGTAACAACAGCAGATTGGTGTGCTAAACGTTTAGGATACCCATTAGTAGATGTTGAATTACAAGCAGTTAACTTTTTTACTGCTTTTGAAGAAGCTATAAATGAATATGGAGCTCAAGTATATAATTTTCAAATTATAAATAACTTTCATACTTTAGAAGGAAATTCAACAGGTTCAAATTATAACAATCAAGTAATTACTCCTAATTTAGGAGGAACTATAAATTTATCAGATCAATATGGTAATGAAACCATAGGAGGAGGTGGAGATTATGAATTACAAACAGGTTCTTTATCTGTAAATATAGGACAACAAAGGTATGATTTATTAAACACAGCAGGATCTACATTAAGTGGTTCAGAAGCAGTATATATAAAAAGAATGTATCATTATCAACCATCTGCTATTAATAGATATTTTGATCCATACGCAGGTACAGGTACAGGTATTCAATCATTAATGCAATCATTTGGGTTTGGTAACTTTTCACCAGGTGTAAATTTTATGTTAATGCCTATGTTTTTTGATGCTTTAAAATTACAAGCAATTGAATTAAATGATACTATTAGAAAATCAGGATATCATTTTCAAATAGTAGATAATAGATATTTAAAATTATTTCCTATACCTACAAGAGATTATACTTTACATTTTGAATTTGTTAAAAAATCAGTAGCAAATGCACCTGTTAAAAACACAGCAACTAACTTAATAACAGACATATCAAATGTACCATATTCAAACCCAACTTATGCTTATATAAATGAACCAGGAAGACAATGGATTAGAAGATATGCATTAGCTTTAGCTAAAGAAATGTTAGGAAGTATTAGGGGTAAATACCAAGCTGTTCCTATTCCCGGTGATACTACAACTTTAGATTTTTCACGTTTATTAAGTGAAGCTAAAGATGAAAAGGAAAAACTAATAACTGAAATTAAAGAATTATTAGAATCTACAACAAGATTAAAACAATTAGAGAGACAAGAACAAGAAGCAGAATTAACACAGAAAACATTCTATAAGGTTCCATACCCAATTTACGTAGGATAATGATTAAATTAAAAAACATATTAAACGAAGTATTAAATACTTACATAGTTCAAGCTTACATGCTAACAGACACTGATTTTAATATTACAGACATATTAGACCAAATTAGAGCTGTAAGAAAAGTAACTATTATAAGAAATATTACACCTCCTGAATATGCTCAAAAACAAAATTTTGAATATACTTTAGTTACAATTAAATTTATATCAAGAGGAGATCCAAAACAAGATTTAGAAAAAATGAAACAAGATATATTAACATCTGATAGATCTATGAATGATTTAAGAGTACCAGGTGTTAAATCTTTTAAAATTAAACCAGAAACACTAAGAAGATTATAATGGCTTTATTCGGAGGATCACGAGACATATCACTTTTTAATAAAATAAGTAAAGAACTTATTAATGATATTATCCAAACAGAAGTTGGATATTATAAATTTGTTCTTGAACGTACAACAGCTAATGTTTATGGAGAATCTATGGGTAAAATGTTTTATGAACCCGTAAGAATCGCGTGTTTAATGAATAAAGAAGACCAAGCATGGTCGTCTGATGAATTTGGATCTGACGTTGATCAAACCATTAATTTTAGATTTTTAAAACAAGAATTGAGGGATATAAATTTAGTACCTGAAATAGGAGATATATTGTTATTTAAAAATAATTTTTATGAAGTTGACGAAAAAGTTGAAAATCAACTAATATTGGGTAAAGATCCAGATTATGCCATTTCAACAGGAACAACTGATTTTGGTAATAGTCATTCTATTATATTAAATGCTCACTTATCAAGAGTAGAAAAATTAAATTTAATACCTTTAAGAGGTGGAAAGTATCCATCTACAAATAAAATAACAGACGGAATAGCAAATTCATTAGGATAGTATGGCAAAAGATAAATCACACGAAATACAAAGACCTATTCCTCAAAGGGAAAATGAAAAATTAAGAGCTAATTTAAGTGCTCCTAATATTACTAATCCTAATAATCCTTCATTTCCTATAGGGGATGTATCTCCTAGTAATAAACAACCACAAAAATCAAGTTCTACTAAAAAACCAATAAACAGAGGTCAAATAACTAGAAGAGATGATGATAATGTAAAAGATATATCAATTGGTTTACAAGACCATGATGAAGCAATAGCTTATTATTTTGAAAATGTAATAAAACCAACAGTAACTACTAATGGTGATAGAATAGATGTACCTTTAATTTATGGAAATCCTGAAAGGTGGAAAGGGGTTCAAAAAGATGGATATTATAGAGATAAAAATGGTAAAATACAAACACCTATCATAATGTTTAAAAGAGATAGTGTTGAAAAAAGAAGAGACTTAGGTAATAAAATGGATGCAAATAATCCTAATCTTTACTATGTATTCCAAAGCGCTTATAATAAGAAAAACCAATACGATAATTTTTCAGTATTACAAAATAGAATTCCTAATAAAGAATTCCATGCTGTTGTAGTACCTGATTTTGTAAAATTAAAATATTCTTTTGTGATATGGACAGATTATGTAGCACAAATGAATAAAATTATTGAATCGATTAACTATTCCTCAGATACTTATTGGGGAGACGCTGAAAGATTTAAATTTAATGCAAGAATTGATACATTTACAAATAAAGTAGAATTGGGACAAGGAAAAAATAGATCAATAAAAACAGACTTTGGGTTAACATTACAAGGATACATTGTATCTGATGCTATGAATGCAGCATTAGCTAAAAAACCTCAAAAGTTTTATAGTACTTCTACAGTAGCATTTGGAACAGAAATGGTTTCTACTTTTGATGCTCCTAAAACAAGAGATGAAATAAGAAAAGACTTAGGAAAATATAATAAAGTAGGAAATGAAGGAACAGGAACAGGTTTTGATACTATTAATGATGAAAACGGAATAAGTTAATACAAATGGCTAAAAAGACAAGAAATATATTAAAGTCCTACTTTGAGTCAGGTAAAAAACCGACAGAAGGGCAATATGCTAATTTAATTGATTCACACGCTTTATTAAGTGGTGAAAACACGGGAAGTTTTAAACTTAAGGGTGATGCCAACATTAATGGCAACTTAACAGCCAGTGGAAATATAACAGCAGGAACATTTAAAGGGGATGGTAGTAGATTAACAAATATAACATCATCAAATATCACACAACTTACAGTTACTGCATCTATAGCAACAGGTTCTTTAACAGTTAGTGGTAGTACATATTTTGTTTCAGGATCTACTAATGTTTTATTAGCTATAAAATCTTCAGGATCTATTGTTCCTGGAACTACAGACCAATATGATTTAGGTTCACCTTTAAATCAATGGAAAGCTTCATTTGTAAGTGAAAGTATTACAAAAACTATAAAAAATGAAGGAAAAACAAAATTTGGTTCAAATACTAAACATACTCATACATTTATAGGTAATATTACCTCTTCAGGAACATTAAGTGGTAGTACAGTAATTTATACAAATGAAATATCTGAAGGTGACACAACTAAAGGATTAACATTTACAGGTAATATAACAGCTTCAGGTAATATAACTGCAAGTGGAAAAATATTTGCAAAAACAGGATATGTAGGAGGTACACTTAAAGTTAGTGGTTCTACTTTTTACTTGTCAGGAAGTACAACAGTATTAGAAGGATTAGGAGTTACAGGATCTATTATTCCAGGAGCTAATAATACTTTCGATTTAGGTTCTCCTACTCATGTTTGGAGAGATTTATTTTTAAGTGAAAATTCAATTAGATTTGTTAGTAGCTCTGGTGAAGTAACAAGATTTAAACAAAAGGATGTTAAAGATTTAAAAGAAGGAAAATCTTTAAAACAAGACGCAGCCATAGATGGAGCAGATAGATTTACAAGAACAGAAGCACTATTTCATCAAACAGCAAATAATCACTATATAAAACAAACAACAGCAGGTCTTTGGCAATTTCAAGGTCCAGGAGGTTCACCTTTATCAATAAATCAAGTAGATGCAGATCATGCTATTTCGATAAATACACCTGGTATATTTTCTACAAAAGGATCAATAAGTGCAAGTTTAATAACAGCTACCCATAAATTTGGTGGTACAACACAATTTGGACATGGTACAGTAACAATTAATGGTCCTGCAGGACACATTACAGCATCAGGAAATATAAGTGCAAGTGGAACTATATTTGCAAACAGTTTTCAATCAACAGGAGGAGATGTAGGTGGAATTTCTTTTATAGATCATGTAAACATAACAGGAGATATATCAGCATCAGGAGGTGGTTCTATTTTTGCTATTGATACAGATAATGGAGCAGGAATAGGATTAGCAGATGCTAACGGATTAAGAATTGCTCAATTTGCAAGAGTAGGTTCTGGTGTAAATGCACACATAGGAAGAATGGTGTTGCACAACCGAAATCTTGATAGTCAACAAGTAGATATATCAGCATATGGAAATAGCTTCTATTCAGGAAGTAATAATAGCTATTTTGGTATAGGAACAAATAACCCAACAGTTGAATTACAAGTAGAAGGAATTATAAGTGCAAGTGGAAATATATCAAATTTAGGTTCTATTAGTACAACCCATATAACAGCCTCAGGCAATATAAGTTCAAGTGGTAAGGTATATGCAGCTAATCATTGGGTTGATGGTTATTTAGCATTAGATAGTTTTAATACTATAGGTAGAGTATTTTCAGGTCAAACTTCAACAGCAATAGAAATAGGAAGAGTAGGAACTAATAAAAATATATTCTTACAGGGACCAGTAACAGCCTCAGGTAATATAAGTGCAAGTGGAACTATTATAGCTAATAAAATAGAATCAGATCAATTATTTAGTCATGTAGGAGATGCAAACACAGGAATACAATTATCTTCAGACACAGTTACTATTGAAGGTAATAATGTAGATGTAGCTATATTTAATACCTCGAAAATTGAGTTAAATAAACCGGTAACAGCCTCAGGTGATATAAGTTCAAGTGGTGTAATAACAGGTGAAGGATTAGTTATTAGTGATGATGCTGAAATTTCAGATACACTTACAGTAGGAGGGACAACAAATCTTAACGGAGACACACATTTGGGTAATGCAATTACTGACTCTCACACAATTACAGGTAATATAACAGCTTCAGGAAATATATCTGCAAGTGGAATAATTTACGCTTCAAGTTTTGAATCAGCAGGATCAGTGTCAACTATTGCTTTTAACGATAGTATTAGTTCAAGCGGTGATATAACATCAAGAAATATAACGGCCTCAGGAAATATATCAGCAAGTGGAATGATCACAACTCCTCATGCTAGAGTTTCTAAATTATTTATTCCAGGGGATTTTGGAGTAGGAAACCTAACAGTAGGATCAACATTTGCAATTGGGGAATCAGCAGAAATAGTAGGTAATACAAATATAACAGGAAAACTTAACATATCAAATGATATAAGTTCAAGTGGAACAATAACAGCAGAACATATTATTTCAAGTGATGATATAGTAGCTTCAGGCGAATTATTTACTAATGGTACTGGTTTAAACAAAATAGCAGGTATACTAACTCTTGGTAGTTCAAATATTCCTGGGGGTGGAAATAATTTATTAGTTACAGGTACATCAGAATTTACCTCTCATATAACAGCCTCAGGTAATATAAGTTCAAGTGGAACAATACATGGTAATGATTATGTTGTTGATGGGTATTTAACACTTAATACAGATGGAAGTACTCAAGGTAGAGTATTCAGTGATGCAAGTATAACAGGTATTCAAATAGGAAGAAATGGTACTACTAATAAAAATATAGAATTATTAGGACCAGTAACAGCCTCAGGTACTATAAGTGGTAGTTCAACTTCTACTATAACAATAGGAGGAGCTTTATCTGCGGGAGCAGGTACTTTAACTTCTTTAGGAGTAGGAGTAATAAATTCAACATCACACATTACTGCAAGTGGAAATTATAGTGGTAGTAGTACTTCAACTATTACAGTAGGGGGAACATTAACAGCGGGTGCAGGTATTTTAACTTCTTTAGGAGTAGGAGCAATAAATTCAACATCACATGTAACAGCCTCAGGTAATGTAAGTTCAAGTGGAACAATAACAGCAGAACATTTCCATTCATCAGATGATGCTGTAATAACAGATCTTTTAACTGTAGGGCGTATAACTTCAACAGGTAATTCAGTTTTAGGTAATGCAATAGGAGACACACATGTCTTTACAGGTAATATAACAGCCTCAGGTAATATAAGTGCCTCTGGAGTAATATATGCAGATAGTTTTTCATCAACAGCAGGAAGTGTATCTTCAATTAATTTTACAGACAGTATTAGTTCAAGTGGAGATTTAGAAGTCAGACACATTACAGCATCAGGAAATATAAGCGCAAGTTTACTACTTACTTCTCCTAGTGTAAGAACATCAAAATTATTTTTAGATGGAAAACATGGTGTTGGTAATTTATCTATAGGTTCTACTTTTGCAATTGGAGAAGTAGCAGAAATAGTAGGTAATACAAATTTAAATGGTAATTTAATTATAAGTAGCCATATAACAGCTTCAGGTAATATTAGTGGTAGTGCAAGTTCTTCAATTATTATAGGACAAGACCTAACAGTAGGTGGAACAGCAACTATAACAGGAGATACAAGAATTTCAGGAAGTACATCTTTAGGGAATACAAGTACTGATACTCATGTATTCACTGGTAATATAACAGCTTCAGCTTATACTGTAAGTGCAAGTAAAATATTTACTAAAATAATAGAAACTAGTGATACAGCTGCAGGATTAACATTAACTGGAAATTTAACAGCTTCAGGTAATATTAGCGGTAGTAGTACTTCAAACATAAACATAGGAGGTACATTAACAGCAGGAGCAGGTACCTTAACATCAATAACATCTACAGGTAATTCAACCTTAGGAGATGCATCTTCAGATACCCATGTCTTTACAGGTAATATAACAGCAAGTGGAGACATAAGTGCTTCAGGAACTATATTTGCTTCAAATTTCAAATCAGCAGGATCAGTATCAACTATTGCTTTTAATGATAGTATTAGTTCAAGTGGAGACTTTATAGCAAAACATATTACAGCTTCAGGCAATATAAGCGCAAGTGGGTTTATTACAACAAGACATGGTAGAATTTCAAAATTATTTGTACCAGGTAATTTTGGGGTAGGTAATTTAGCAATAGGATCAACATTCGCAGTAGGTGAATCAGCAGAAATAATAGGTTCATTGACAGTAACAGGAAATGTAAGTTCAAGTTATACTTCTACAGGTTCATTTGGTAGAGTGGAATCAACAACACTTACAGGTACTTTACATACAGCAGCTCAACCAAACATAACAACAGTAGGTACTTTAACTACTTTAAATACAACTGGAAATATAACAGCCTCTGGTAATATAAGTGCTAGTGGAACTATATTTGCAAATAATTTCTCTTCAACAGGAGGAGACGTAGCAGGAATTTCATTTACAGATCATGTAAATATAACAGGAGACATAACAGCAAGTGGAGATATTAGTGCAAGTGGTAATTTATATGGTAATGGAAGTACATTAACCTTTACTGCAATCACAGCTTCAAGTAATATAAGTTCAAGCGCAACAGTAATAGGAAATGTAGGTACATTTACAACTTTAACAAATGTAAACACTACTCATATAACTGCTTCAAGCAACATATCAGCAAGCGGAATAATAACAGCAGAAGGATTAGTAATATCAGACGATGCAACTATAACAGATGATCTTACAATTGGAGGAAATATTTCAGGAAGTGCTACATCAACATTAAGTGTAGGTGGAGCAGCTACATTTGGAACAGGTACAGTAGTAATAAATGGAACAGCTGGTCACATAACAGCTTCAGGTAATATTAGTGCTTCAGGAACAATTTATGCAGATAGTTTCTCATCAACTCCTGGAACAATATCACAAATATCTTTCACAGACAGTATTAGTTCAAGTGGAGACTTTATAGCAAGACACATTACAGCTAGTGGAAATATAAGTGCAAGTGGATTTATTTCGACAAGACACGGTAGAATTTCAAAACTGTTTGTATCAGGTGATTTTGGAGTAGGAAATTTAGCAGTAGGTTCTACATTTACAATAGGAGATTCTGCTGAAATAGTAGGTAATACTAATATAGTAGGAACACTTAAAATAGCAGGAGCTATTACATCTTCAGGAAATATAACAACAGAAGGTAATTTATATGTTTCTGGAAGTTCAATAATTGGAAATGCAAGTACTGATACTCACACATTCACTGGTAATATAACAGCAAGTGGAGACATAAGCGCTTCAGGAACAATATTTGCAGACAATTTCCAATCAGCAGGAGGAGACGATCAAATGTCCTTTACTGATAATATTAATTTAACAGGTAATTTAACAGCTTCGGGCGATATAAGTGGTAGTTCAACATCAACAGGTTCATTTGGTAGAGTAGAATCAACTACAATTACAGGTACTTTAACAGGAACATCAACGGGATTATCAGGAACTCCATCAATAAGTGTTGTTCATATTACATCTAGTGGAAATATAAGTGCAAGTAATATAATAACACCAATCATACAAACTCCAGACGCAACAGTAGGATTAACACTTACAGGTAATATAACAGCAAGTGGAACTTACAGTGGTAGTAGTGCTTCAACCATAACAATAGGAGGAGCTTTATCTGCAGGAGCAGGTACCTTAACATCAATTACTTCAACAGGTAATTCAGCTCTAGGTAATGCAGCAGGAGACACACATACAATTACAGGTAATATTACAGCATCAGGAGGTATAAGTTCAAGTGGAACAATAGTAGGAAATGTAGGTACATTTACAACATACACAAATGCTAACTTTGGGTCAGCTAATATTACATCTAGTGGAAATATAAGCGCGAGTGGATATGTAAGAGCAGAACATTTATTTTCAAGTGATGATGCTGTAATTACAGACACATTAACAGTAGGAACAATTGCTAATGTTAAAACAACTCATATATCTGCTTCAGGTAATGTAAGCGCAAGTAAGATACAAACAAAAGAAATAGAAGCTAGTGATGCAACAGTAGGAATTACTTTAGATGGTAATATTACAGCATCTGGAAATATAAGTGGAAGTTACACATCAACAGGTTCATTTGGTAAAGTATCAGCAACAACTTTACATGGAACATTACACACAGCAGCACAACCAAATATTACTTCTGTTGGAACTTTAACATCATTAAGTTCAGGACATATAACATCTAGTGGTAATATTAGTGCTTCTGGAATAATTTACGCTCGTGAATTCCAATCAGCGGGAACTATATCTACAATTTCATTTAATGATAGTATTAGTGCAAGTGGAGATATATTAGCAAGACATATAACCTCTTCAGGTAATATGAGTGCTAGTGGGTTTATTACTTCTCCTCATATAAGAACAAGACAATTATATGTTAGTGGAGCATTTGGAGTAGGACAAACAACTATAGGATCTACATTTGTAGTAGGTAATATATTAGAAGTAGAAGGAAATACTAACGTAAAAGGAAATATAACAGCTACAGGAAACATAAGTTCAAGTTACACGTCAACAGGTTCATTTGGTTCTATGATTTTAACAAATTTACCAACATCTAAACCATCAGTAACAGGTTCATTATGGCTATCAGGAAGTGCAGGACAAGGATCTAAATTCTTAGTAGTATTTACAGGATAATTATATTTATAATAAAATAAAAGTATGGCACAACAAACTAAAAACCAAATAAAATCATATTTTGAAGCAGGGGATAGACCTAATGACTTAGAATTTGGACACTTTTTTGATTCAATTGTTTTTATTAATGAAGCAAATCAAGGATCCAACACAGACACTACAGTTTTAAATGGTGGACTTACTTTAGGAGGTACTCTTACACTTACAGGTATTACTGATTTTAAAATGGGTGGTAATTTATTAGTAGGTAATTTAGAAGAAGCATTAACAAGACCTATTCAAGCTTACTCTTCAACTAATGAAACAATTATATTTGCCTCAGGTTCTGTTTCAGATGTAATGTTTGAAGGAGTAAGCACCAATGCTACAGCTTCTATAAAATTATCTGATGGATATTCTACAACAGCCGTTGCAACATTTGGAACTCATACAGGTAAAGCCTTTATGACAGTAGGAGGTGGAGAAGTATTCCACGTTTCAGCTTCAAGTGCAGGTTATAGATCTTTCTTTTCAGGAAGTGTTGGTATAGGAAAACCTTCACCATCCTACACATTAGATGTTAAGGGAGAAGGACGGTTTGGTGTAAATGATGGTATTCTTTTAACTGATACTGGAGGAACTTCATTTGTAAAAGCTGTAAACAATCATTTGAACCTATTTACATCCAGAGATCAAGATGATATATTTTTTACCACTGGAACTACTCCAACAACTAAAATGTTTATTCAAGGTAATACAGGTAATGTTGGTATAGGAACAACTGGTCCAGGAGAAAAACTACAGATAGAAGGAACTACAGGAACTACAAGAGCAAAAGTTAAAACTACAACAGGTAATTCTATATTTAGAGTAGAATCATCTGTAAGTGATTTTAGTTTAATAGGTAGAGGAGATCAAGATAGATTTGACATATATGATGCTACCTCTAACGCTACACCATTTAAAGTAGTTGGTGGTGGAGGTGTTAATAATACTTTAATAATAAAAGAAGGTAAAATTGGTATTGGTACTGATTCACCAGCAGAAAAATTAGACATAGCAGGTGGTAATATAGTAGTAGATACTGGTTATGGTTTAGGAAGGTTTGATCCAGCTGATAGTGTTTATGTTTTTTATCCATATTTAGCTGATGCTAATGTACCTAATACTTTTGTAAATATAACACCTTCTAATGGATCTACAGGTGGAATGTCTTTACAGTCGGACAGAACTATTTCTTTCGTAGAATCAGATAGTAATATTCTTATTGGTCAAATGGAATTAAATCAAAAGAAATTTGATTGGGATGGAGAAATTAATGCTCACAAAGTATTTGCAAATGAACTTCATGGAGACGGTTCAAACATAACAAACATAGTAGGTAGTCAAATTATAGGATTCGTAAATAATCCAGATGATAATAGAATACTAACAGCAGTAGATAACACAGGAAATGCAATTAGGGGAGAATCAGATCTTACTTTTGATGGTACTGATTTAAAATTAGACGGTAATTTAGCCATAGGAAAAGGTACGGCAGGACTATTTACACCAGATGCTCTTTTACACATTAAACACACAGGAGATTCTTTAGGAAATTCAGATCTTCTCCATTTACAAACGCAAAGTACTACTACTGAAGGAAACATATCTATTAAATTTTCAGATGAAGCTGCTCCAGCAAATCAACATTTTAAAATAACTTTTGGAGAAGGAAGTGAAGATTTAAAATTCCATTCAGATACTGATGATAATATACTTTATTTAGAACATGATGGTAATGTTGGTATAGGAACATCTTCACCAGGCTCTAAATTAACAGTAGATGGTTCTATAAAATCATTAGAGGGCAGTATAGGTAATTTAAATACGACAGAGGATAAGGGACAGCAAATGGAATTTGGTACTGATGCTGCAACAACATTAAGATTTGATGCAGACAGGTGGAGACTATATGCTGGTGGAAGTGGGGGAGCTCTTGAAGTATTTACAGTTTTAGAAGATGGAAAAATTGGTATAGGAACATCAACCCCAGATTTCTTTTTAGATATAGACAGAAGTAATGGAGCAGAAGACTTAGGAGGTACTGAAGGAGATGAAATAAAATTATTAAGATTATCATCAGATACAACTAACAGTAGCCAATTACTTTTCACATCACTTCGTACTAGTAATGGTTCAGATTGGCAAACAGCAGGTACTCGTATACAAGCAAAAACAGATGCAACTTGGCAGGGTTACGTCCAATTTAATGGAGATGGTAATAATCATGGTATTTCTTTTGGAGGAGGTAGTCAAACAACTTCTGCCAATGATACTGCAGAATTCATGCGTATTGAATCGAATGGTAGAGTTGGTATTGGAACAGATAACCCAAATCATAGATTAGAAGTCCATGGAACAATTGCTCCTTATCAAGATATTGATAATAATTGGATCACATTTAAAGGACCAGGTACAACTAGATCAACAGATGGTGTAGCCCTAACTGTTAGTGCAGGTATTAAAAGATTAACAGGACAAGGAGGAATAGGAATGTTTTGTGATTCTTATATGGTTTTACATGCTGGAGATCATGGACATCTTTTAGCAGACACATTAGCAGCCTTCCACAATGCAGGAGATGGTACTCCAGGAGACCAATCAGCTGAAGTTATACATTTAATTGCGGACGGAGACATAGAATTCCGTACACAAACACAAAGTGGATTAACTGATGCATCCATACACCAATATAGAATGAATAATGGTCATTTTATAATAAATGGGAGAGATGCTGTTCAAGATGGTAACATTAAATTAACAGTACATGGTGGAGGTATAGCAATAGATTCTAATGATAATGGTGATTATGGGTTTATTCATCAAGGAACAAATGCAGCTGGTATTGGATTAGTAGGAGATGCTACTAGACTTGGTGACGCACGAATGGACTTACATGTTGATGGTGATGGAAAAGTTACAATAGGAAATGTTAGTCCTACTGGAGCCTTTACTGTAAAATCAAGGGGAACTAATCAAGATATGGTAAATTTTGTATCAGCAGGTACAAATGCTACTAGAATACTTCAATTTACAGACACAAGTAATGGACATGGTTTAATTGATTTTTTAGAAAATGATGGAACACACGGTGCAAGGGTATATTCAGCTGGAACTTCTTTTTTCAAAAATAATGTAGGTATAGGACATGATTCAACAGCTGAAAGACTAGATGTTTTAGGTAAGGCAGTAATTAGAGGTGGAGGAGAAAATTGGAATTTAACTGGAGCAGGTGATTCACCAGGAACAACAAGAGGAACATTACATTTAGATCCTGAGGCAGGTGGAAATAACAAAGGCCCAGCAATCACATTTGGCGCTTCAGATAATGATAATGGAAATTCAGCCCAAGCAGGTATTTACATAAGAAGTGATGGAGGTTATGGTACTAGAATGTATTTTGCAGTAACAAATGAATATGCTGTAGGTCCTAAACAAAGAATGGTAATTCATGATGATGGTAATGTTGGTATAGGTACAAACGATAATCCAGGTCAAAAATTAACCATAAATGGAACATCAGCACAAAGTTGGGATAGAGGTTTAGGTTTTAAAATGGACGGAACAAGCATTGCAAAAATAATTCCAGATACTGAGGGGTTAAAATTAAGAACTTTTAATTCTGGAGATCATTTCTACTTTAGAAATTCAGATAACATTACCACCCTGGCAATAAAACATAATGGACATGTTATAGTAGGTGGAGATGATTCAGGTACTAACTCAAATTATCCTATGGGTCTTACAGAAGGTGAAATAGGAGCTTACTTAGAAGTACAAAATGAAAGAGGAGGAGACACTGAAGTAGCCTTAATGGGAGCTTGGTCGGCTAATCAAGGTGATGGAATTGTGTATGTTGGACAAAGTACAGCGTATGGTGGTGGTATCATGTATAGAGGAGATGCAACAAACCCATCCGAATTAGATAATATGCCAGCAGATAATATTGGGATATTTAGACAAACAGGAGAAACAACAGCAACATCTGCAGAAGCAGAAACAACAGGTGCAGGAACTCATCCTGTTATGACATGTCCTCATTGGAATAGTAGAGTAAAATTCCATGATCAAATTGCAATATACACAACCCCACCTGCAGCTGTTGGAGCAGCAGGTAGACCAGCCATAACAATAAAATCTAAAGTACAAGGTGCCTTATCATCAGCAGAAGGTAACACAGGAGGTGGTTTAAGAATGATTGACAATGACTCAGATGGTTATTGGGAAATTGGTAATGTAAATCAAAATCTCTACTTCTCAAAAGGAGGTGGTGGTTCTAGTGATAACTTTTTAAAAGGTTATTTAGATGACACTTATGTAGGAGAAATAAACTTTACAGGACAACACAGATCTAAACCATCAGTAGGATCATTAGATGATTATACTGACAAAGTAGGCCAAATAGTAATAGCAGATGGAACTTATGATAACTTCCATGATTCATTAAATGAAACAACACCAAATATAAATGAAGCTTTACCTAAAGTAGTTTTATCATCTCAAGAAAAAGATAAAAGAGTATTTGGGGTCATTTCAGATAAAGAAGACCCTAATGGTAATACTAGAAATTATTCATCAGGGATTTTTAAAACTGCATATCCTATAGAAGAGGGAGATCATAGATTAATAATTAATTCACTTGGAGAGGGTGCCATATTAGTTTCAAATTACAATGGTAATTTAGAAAATGGTGATTACATCACAACATCACCTATTACAGGAATAGGAATGAAACAAGATGATGATTTATTACACAATTACACTGTGGCTAAAATTACTCAAGATGAAGATTTTACATCAGAACCAATAAATGTAATGTTGGATGGTGTAAATTATAAAATGAAATTAGTAGGTTGTACTTACCATTGTGGATAATAGATGAAATATAAAATTGAAAAAGGTAAAAAATATCCTAAAATTAAATGGGATGAAAAATCTATTAATGGAATAGATTCTACTTTTAAGTGGAATGTTGCCCCTGGTAATTCTAATCATCCAAGATACACATGGGATGAAGTTGAATTAATTCAACATGCTGTAGGCGATATAGAAAATGAACCATGGCTACAGTGGGGAGATGATAAAAAACAAAAACTTGTAAAACTTATTTGTAAAGTCCAAGGAAAAACTTATAAAGAAACTAAACAAACCCAAGACATAAAGATATCAGCTGAAGACATCAAATTATTAGCTGAAAAGGTTTTAGGTATTGAAGTACTTACAGAAAATATTAAGTTTTAGTATTTATTTTATATTTATAACAAAACAACTTTATGTATAAATTATTTACTGACAAGTCTGAACTCTTTGAGTGTGACATTAAATTAGAGGGTGCCAGTTTAAGTAAATCAAAAGCACGCTTAGTAGTTGAAACTTCAGATTATTCATTATTATTTAATGGTACAATTTCTCCAAAAGGTAAATGTGAAATTCCTATTAGAAAATTAAAAGGCCTTATCGATGAATCTACAAATGGTAATATCCGTTTAGAGGTCATAGCAGAAGATACCTTTTTTACACCCTGGGAATCAGATTTTGAAGTAGACGCAAGTAAAAAAGTAACTGTTGAAGTTAAATCACAAACAACTAAAAAACCTATTGTAGAAGCTAAAGTAAAGGTTAAAGTTAAAAATGAAAAACCAACAATTACTGAAAAAGATCACGTTATAAATTTATTTAAACTTTTAATAAAAGAAGATATAAACGTAGATAATATTTCATTCAAGCGTAATGAACTAAACAACATAGTAGCAACGTATCTCAAAGAAAATACCGTGAAAAACACGAGTAAAGTGATAAATGGTGTGTTAAAAGTTCTTGAAAAAAAGAAATAAAAATGGTTATAAATGGCAGTCAACGACTTCACAGGAAAAAATATTCAGGACACTTATCAAAGAGTAGTCCAAACAGACGGAACTAATTTAGCTGACGGAACAGGTAGCTTACTTCCTATATCATTTGATGGAAACAATGTAATAATTTCAGGCTCTTTAATAGCAACTGAATATAATGTTTCTTCATCTGTTACTAACATAGTAATTGCAACTAAATCAGGTTCAACCGCATTTGGTAATTCGTCAGATGATACACATACTTTTACAGGTAATATAACATCCTCAAATAATATAAGTGCAAGTAATTTTATTTATGCTAAACAATATTTTGCTAAAAACGGATATAGACTTGAGGACAGTGGAGGAACCAGTAGACACGTTATAACTGAAAATGGCAACCATCTTAATATAGGAAATACTTTTTTTGCAGGAATAAACCTAACAGGAAGTTTAACAACTGCCGGACAAGTTTCAGTTGGACTAGGATTAACAACAACACGTGCTATAACTTCTGGAACTCATATAACAGCCGGAACAAATATAACAGCCTCAGGTAATATAAGTGCAAGTGGAACAATTACAACTTCAGGTGCTACAATAAAAGGCCATTTGGTAGGAACAAATTCAGGACTAAATGATTCACACCTAACAGGCTTTACTAATATACAAGGATATGGTAATTTTCAAATGGGTAATTCTGAAACAACTGATTCTCATATAATTACCGGAAGGTCTAAATTTGTAGGCCACATAACAGCCTCAGGTAA
>Ga0181390_1000385_pt1 | contig 19751 bp, 24 predicted proteins | sample 13SPOviralmetaG_FD_130085 | JGI IMG/M metagenome (GOLD analysis project Ga0181390, IMG submission 130085) | Marine viral communities from the oligotrophic San Pedro Time Series (SPOT) site, San Pedro Channel, CA, USA - 13 SPOT_SRF_2010-07-21 | ecosystem: Environmental > Aquatic > Marine > Strait...
AAGATAAAACAAGATGAGTAAAGGTCCATTAAATTTCGGAGCATTAATGACACCAAGTAGTATGTTTGGTAGTATGGGTAATAATCAAATGATTAATTCTCTTAGCAACGCTAATGCAATAGCTGCAGCTCAAGCTCAACAAGCAGCTAGTTCGATGCAACCACAAGGAAGTGGTGTAACAGATATGAGCAACGTAAATGGTCTAACAAGCGTAGCTAATCAACAGATTAAAACTCCTCCTTCAATATTTAATCCAAGTTCTCAAGCAACAGCTATGGGTATGTTTGGAGGTTCTGGTTTAATGAAAAAAGAACCAGCAATAGATCCATGCTCAGCAGAGTTTGATTACGATATTGCTAGTAATCCTCCTCACAATATGACATCTAAGCAAATAAAAGAAGCAAGAAAAAATTGCAAAGGTAGTTCTTCTGAAACTGAAGAATCATCTGCTAAAAGAGACTTCTCTATGAGTAGAGGTTCACAAGGAGAAAAAAATTAATAAATAATATAACACGATTATGAATCATAAAAGTATAATACACGACCCGCACGCAGAAAAAATGGGTAAAGGTAAAGTTGGTATAGTAGGTGAGTCACATATATGGGACGGACCATTAAGCCAAAAAGGTAGACTTCACGGTGAAGGATCTAGTTCAGGAATAACTGGTATGCATCTAAAATTAGACGCAGTTCCTTACGGAGGTATGGAACCTGTAACTAAAAGATGTTGTACACATAAAAATTAAAATTATGGGATACGCACAATATGGAAGTCCATTTTTTAAATCTGGTAAAGGTTGCGCTAAATCTGAAGGAGGTTCAGGTTGCGTAGTTGAAAAAGGTGGTAAATGGGCAATTTTAAATAATAAAAAAGGTGGTATTTGGAGAGAAGGTTTTAACTCTAAATTTGAAGCGGAAAAAGCTTTAGCTGCCTATCACGCAAATAGTTAATTATGGCCTCAAAATTTTCAACACCATTTTTTAATAAAAGTCCTATTAACCAAGGAGGTTACGAAGGAGGAGGCGATATAGGTGGTCAATATATACCAACTTCGCATATGTATACAGACATGTTTAATAAAATTGGTAAAGCAGCTATGGATATAGACGCTAGAAACAAATCTAAAGATGCAGAAGATAAAAGAAAAGAAGATTTTTCTAGAATTGGGACAGATGGATATACTCAAGCTATGTATGACTCAGAATATCAAACTAAACCACAAAAATATAAAGAAAACAAAGACGGAACATTTTCGTTAATTAAAACATAATTATGGGACACAAAGGACATTGGGGCGAATATACAGGTAACGCAAAATGGTCAAAAGACCACGCTCACACTAAAGTTACTAAAGACAATTACAAAGCGACTGAAAGAGATGACGCTGCTCATATTGATTATCTTAAAAGAGATATCGATTATGATAATAAACATGGTCACAGTGATGAAAATATGACTGCTGATGAAAAACATATATCTAAATTAGCAGGTGATATGAAATATGATAAAGAACATCATAGCTCACCAGCTAAAAAAGCTGCATCATCTGGAAGAAGCGGCCATCCTAGTCACATGAGAGCAGGGGCTGATAATTCAGGTAATCCAAACGCGGACTCAGCAGATGAGTATTGGAGAAAACACCAACAACTAAGCCACCATACTAGCGCAAGAAGACCTGTAGAATCTGATTCTGTGGCTGAATTAAAATATCCTTCAATGGCTAAAAAAATAGAACCTAGTATAGATTACAGATCAGCTGAGTTCGATTATGACGCAGCTTCAGATGCTGGTGTTTTTGATAAAGAAAAAAGCTCTGACAGAGAAGTTCGTAGAGCTCAAAGAATATACAAAAGAAAATCAAAAAAATAAACTAAAAAAAAATGGAGTCAATCAAACAAGAAAAAATAGATTTATTAAAAGATAATCCAATCGCAAGAGATGCTAGCGGAGATAGACCTTGGATAACTAGACATTATCGTTCAACAATGGGATCACCGATAAAAAGCGGTCATGCAGATTCACCAGTAGAAGGTAATGCTTTCACTAAAGCAATGTCAGACGCAGGTGGAGATTATGACAAAGCTAAAAGCATGCTTGAAATGAATTACGATTCAGCTGCTGCAATGTATGACGCTCCTACTGCAAATAAAAAATGTCATCATAATAGATAAGATGAAAGCTAAAGGATTAGGTGATACTATAGAGTCTTTTACAAAAGCTACGGGAATTAAAAAACTAGCAGATGCAATTCCTGGTGGTTGTGGTTGTGGTAATCGTAAAAAATTATTAAATAAAATGTTTCCTTATAAAAAATAAATTATGAGTTTTAAACTAAATAATCCTCCTTATAAAATAGATAATACTCCTATTTATCATGTAGATATGGAAGATGGTGTTATGGGTAAAGCTAATAATAATTTAACAATTATAATAAACAAAGATGTTTCTCCAGATAAAACTCAAGAAGTAATTGATCATGAAATGGTACATATAGACCAAATGAAAAGAGGTGATTTAGATTATGATAATGACAATGTGTATTGGAAAGGTAAATGTTATTCTCGTTCGGACATGGAAGAAGGTGCTAAAAACCTACCATGGGAAGCTGAAGCATATAAAAAAGCGTAAAATGGGATTTAAAATGAAAAAAATTAGTAGTTTGATGAGTAACTCACCGCTACATAATACCGAAGATAATTTAGCTAATTTAAAGTACACAGACACTGATTTTGCTGAAAACAATATAGCAGTAAGAGGAGAAGCTATAATACCTGGCAAAGAAGTAGAAAGACAAGCAACTACTCCAGAAGAAATTGAAGCTTGGAAAAATGCTTCAAAAGAAAGTAAAGATAAATATAGAGAGCAAAAGGTGATTAGAGAAAGAGATTATACTGCAGGTTTATTAGAGAAATACGGTAGATACTATAAAGAAGATCAAAGAGGTAGAAAACACATTGTACATCCAATAGAGTCAGGAGAATATTTAAGTATAGCTGAAGCACAAAAACATTTTGGAGGAGAAAATACACCAGGTTATATAAAATGGTTTGAAACTCATCCAACAGCAGGTTGGGCTATGGCTAAACCAGGTTATGGAGTTGAAACAAATTATGATCCAGAATTTAAACCTAGCCAAAGACTAAGTGAGTACGCTTATAGAATAGATGAGTAAAAAAAAATTCAACCAAACTAAAGTCGGTCAGTTTTTAAGTAAAGCTGCGCCAGGTATTTTAGACTTAGCGGGTGATGTTTTACCAGACGCTGGGGTTTTTGGTCTTGTTAAAAACCTAATACATAAAGACCCTGTATTACCTATAGAAGATAAAGAAAAAGCTATTAAGCTTTTAGAGATGGATATAGTAGAAATGAAAGAGGTTTCAAAACGCTGGGTTAGCGATATGAAATCAGACTCATGGCTTTCTAAAAACACTAGACCTATGTCTTTGATATTTTTAACCGTCTCTATGGTGTTATTAATATTATTAGACAGTTTCGATTGGGAATTTAATGTATCAACCGGTTGGGTTGATTTATTACAGACTTTACTAGTTACAGTTTATGTAGCTTATTTTGGTTCTCGAGGAGCAGAAAAATTTCAAACAATTAAAAATAAAAAATAAAAATGGATTTACAACCTAAAAATGCAATAACGGTTATTATTGATGACGATATAAATATTCCACATCCTGGTAGTTATTCTAGTGGTGGTAATACAAACACAGGAACTACGTTAACTGATGCAAGCGCAACTTTTCTAGATGGTCAAACTAATACTGCTCAAACAGGGTATTTTAACAAAGTAGCTGTTGGAGATGTAGTATACGAATCAAGCACTGGAACTATAACACAAGTAGAAAGCGTTGACAGTAACACGCAACTTACTTTATCAGCGCCAGGATTAACAGGTGGTGCTACTTATGATATATATAGAAGCAACGGCGGTTTAATAAACAACAAACAAGGTAACGAAGGTTTTAGTTTGTTTGTAGGAACAGGCGGTGATTTAAATGTAATACCAGTAGGAAGTCAAGATCCTGTATTATTAAAAAACGTTAGTAATAATTCATACGTTCCTTTACAAGTGATAAGAGTATTAGCATCGAGCACTTCAGCTCTAGACATTTTAGCTTTAAATTAATATGGCACCAACTATATTAGGAATTGCAAACGCAATATTAGCTATACCGAATACTCCCGGAACTGGATCGACACCTATAACTGATTTTATTATATTAGAAAACGGTACTGATAAAATGTTAACAGAAAACAATTTAGACCTAATGGTCAGAGAATAAAATAAAAATAAAATGGCAGATATTAAATTTTCACAATTTACAAACCAAACAGATTACACTAATGTAACTGATATAGTTGGATATGATGGAGCTAGTAACGTAAGAATAACACCTAGTAATTTTATATCTAGCTGGAACGAACAACAAGATACTATAGCTTTTTCTACCACAGGAACTGGATCGACTACTTCTATAGATGTTGGAAAAATAACTAACTCAACTACAGATTTTAATATTTCAGCATCGAATAGCACTTCGGTTACTGCTAGTTATAAAATAAACAGTGAAATAGCTGTGGGAAAGTCCAGCAATGGTTGGTTCTTGTGTGATGGTCAAATTCAAACAACCGACGGTACTCTTGGTGGATTCGAACCAACAACCATATCAACTAACGATTCATTATCATTTGGTGGTGCAAGTGCTCCATTAAGTCAACTTATTATTTCCCCTGATCCAACCGCTGGTGAAGTAAAAATACAAATGAATACTGAAGAGTTTGCTAAAAGAAATGCTAGTAATGCTCCTACAAATCCTGGTCAATTTACTATTGGTTCTGATTCAGAGATTGCTTGGACAGACAGCGTAGGTACACTAACATTATTAGAAGACGTTGTATTTACTAAAAATGGCGCTAGTAGCACAGGTTCACCTAATTCACTAACTAGTATAAGTGTAGGTACAGGCGCAGCGGCTACTAAAGGAGCTATCGAAGTAGAAGGTTTTATAAATTATGATATAGGAGCAAATTTTAACTACTTTTTAGAAGGAGCGGCTAACACTCAATGGCTGTATTTCACAGGAACAGGAGGATTTGATATAAGCTATTACGGTGAAGGTAGATTTTTAGGATCAGGTATACATATATTTTCTGATGAAAGAATTAAAAAAGATATATCAGTAAGTGACTCTAAAGAAGATTTAGAAACTATATCTAAAATTGAAATATCTAACTATAAGCATGTTAATCAAGCACACGGTGATAGAGTTCATAAAAAAGTAATAGCACAACAAGTTATTAAACATTATCCAGAAGCAGTATCTCTAAGTAAAGACGTTGTACCATGTATTTATGAAAAATCTACTATCGAAGATGGTATTATAAAAATAAACGTAGACAGTTGTGGATCTGACACGTGTTGCAAGTTAGATGATAAAATAAAACTAATTTACCCTGATGGATCAAAAGAATTAGTTAACATAATAGAATCAGACGGAGATTCAATCAAAGTTGATTCAGATAAATCAGGTGAAGTATTTGTATATGGTAAAGAAGTTGATGATTATCATTCAGTTGATTATGATGCTTTAGCAATGTTAAATATATCAGCTACTCAAGAATTATACAAAATAATAAAAGAATTAAAAGAAGAAATAAAAGAGTTAAAAAAGTAAAAGTAAACTTTTAAATAATAGTGTAACTATTTAAGTATATAGTAATTAAATTAAATAAATTCAAATGGAATCAAGAAAAGTAACTGACACTCAGTTAAAAAAAATTAATGATCAACAAAGTTCTTTAAATAACTTATTGAATAACATAGGTATTTTAGAAGTTCAAAAACAAAAACTTACTAGCGATGTTAAAAAGTTAGGAGAACAAATAGAAGAAACTAAAAAAGAACTTGAAGAAGAGTACGGTAATGTTAATATAGATTTAAAAGACGGATCTATATCAGATATTAAAGGTAAAGATGAATAATATAAGAAAAATAAGCATTGGGTCTGATTATAAAAACGATGCAATGCATTATGCTATCGGTCAACAAGTTTATGGTGGGCATGAAATATCTCATATATTGTTTGAAGACTTAGATAATTCTTATAATATTTTTATAAAGAAAAATAACGAGGTTTTGCCGTGGAAGAAGTTTAATTCTAATATGGCTATATCTGTTGAGTATGATTTAGAATATTAATGAGAAGTTTGTATGATTTTATTGTAGAACCATTAGGTGAAAAATACAATAACGAAATAAAAATAGGTGACAAAAGCTTAGTAATTAATACTAAAATTGAATCATGGACTTTTGTAAATAGACTAGCTAAAGTTATTGAAGTACCATTAGCTTTTAAAACAAAAATAAATAAAGGTGATACTGTAGTTATACATCAAAATGTATTTAGAACTTTTTACGACATGAAAGGTAAAAAGAAAGTTAGCAGGTCTTGGTTTAAAGAAAATTTATACTTTTTAAGTTTAGACCAAATATATTTATATAAAAATAAAAAAGGTTGGAATACCTTTGCTAACAGATGTTTTATTCAACCAATAAAAAACAACAACGATTTTAACGTTGATAAAGAGCAAAAATTAAAAGGAATATTAAAATACGGTAATAGTGTTTTAAAAAATTCAAATATAAACGAAGGAGATTTAGTTGGTTTTAAACCAAATAGAGAATGGCAGTTTCTAGTAGATGATGATCGTTTATATTGTATGGAATCTAATGATATTGTAATTAAATATGAGTACGAAGGAAACGAAGAAAAATATAATCCAAGCTGGACGAGTAGCAGTTGAAGAACTTATTAAAGTTGCTAAAGAAGCTATTGTAGACAGTGACGATGATATATCAGCTGACAGACTTAAAAATGCTGCAGCTACTAAAAAACTAGCTATATTTGATGCTTTTGAAATACTTAATCGTATTGAAGAAGAACAGAATATGTTAGATGACAAACCTAAGGTTGAAGATAAAAAGAAATCTAGTTTTAAAGGATTTGCAGAAGGGAGGTCTAAATAATGCACGAAGAAAGTTTATACACAATACTTAAAGATTACATTACACCAGCAACACTTAATAAATATAATAAAAATAAAAAGTGGGAATATGGCTATAATGAACAACATGATATGGTTGTCATTAGTAAAGACGGTACGATAGGAGAGATTTATGAAATTCAAAATTTAAAAATAGCTTTACCTAAGCAAAATAACGTACACAAATTTAATAATAATAAATGGAGCAAAGTTGAGTATCCTAAAGTTTTAAATAAAATTAAAACAGTTTATGATTTTAAACAGTATCCAGAAGATTTTAAAGAAAAGTGGTATGATTACATTGATAAAGAGTTTACTTGTAGAGAAGAAGGTTTTTGGTTTTATAACAAAAATAAGCCTATCTATATTACTGGTACTCATTACATGTACTTGCAGTGGAGTAAAATTGACGTTGGGGCACCAGACTTTCGGGAATCAAATAGATTATTCTTCATTTTCTGGGAAGCTTGTAAGGCAGACATACGATCCTATGGGATGTGTTACCTTAAGAACCGTAGATCTGGTTTCTCTTTCATGGCCTCAGGAGAGGTGGTTAATTTGGCGACCATATCCTCTGACTCAAGATATGGCATTTTATCAAAATCTGGGCCTGATGCCAAGAAGATGTTTACCGATAAGGTGGTACCAATATCAGTTAACTATCCCTTCTTTTTCAAGCCGACCCAGGACGGAATGGACCGTCCAAAGACCGAGCTTGCCTACAGAGTACCAGCAACCAAATACACAAGAAGAAAACTTACCGTCGCTACCAATGAAACCTCGCAAGAGGATTTACAGGGATTGGACACCACGATCGATTGGAAGAACACCGGCGATAACTCCTACGATGGGGAGAAACTCAAACTCCTCGTCCACGATGAGAGTGGGAAATGGGAACGCCCGAACAACATCCTCAACAACTGGCGTGTTACGAAAACCACCCTTAGATTAGGTAGTAGAATTATTGGTAAGTGTATGATGGGTTCAACATCAAACTCTTTAGATAAAGGCGGTAGAAACTTTAAAAAATTATATGACGACTCAGATGTTACTCAAAGAAACAGCAACGGACAGACTCGCTCAGGATTATATTCTTTGTTCATACCTATGGAATGGAACTACGAAGGATACATTGATTCTTATGGAATACCTGTATTTGAAACGCCGACAAAACCAGTTGAAGATCCTCACGGGGTTAAAATAAAACAAGGTGTTATAGAGTATTGGGATAATGAAGTTGAAGGTCTTAAGCAAGACCAAGACGGTTTAAATGAATTTTATAGACAATTTCCACGTACAACAAAGCATGCTTTTAGAGACGAATCAAAACAATCTTTATTTAATCTAACTAAAATTTACGAGCAAATAGATTTTAATGAAGATTTAAAAAATACATTAAATGTAACTAAAGGAAGTTTTCAGTGGGAAAATGGTCAACAGGATACTAAGGTAATATTTGTTCCAAACAAAAATGGAAGATTTTTAATTACTTGGGTGCCTGAAATTTCTTTACAAAACAGAAGATATAATAAAAACGGCACTAATTATCCAGGTAATGAACATATGGGAGCTTTTGGATGTGATCCGTATGATATATCTGGAACAGTAGACAAAAGAGGTTCTAATGGATCTTTACATGGTTTAACTAAATTTAGCATGGATAATCACCCTCCTAATCATTTCTTTTTAGAATACATAGCTAGACCTCAAACTGCTGAAATATTTTTTGAAGATGTTCTTATGGCGTGTGTATTTTATGGTATGCCTATATTAGCTGAAAACAATAAACCAAGATTACTTTATTACTTTAAAAAAAGAGGTTATAGAGGTTTTGCTATGAATAGACCAGATAAAAAAAGAAATAAATTATCTATAACAGAAAGAGAAATAGGTGGTATACCTAACTCTAGTGAAGATATAAAACAAGCTCACGCAGCTGCAATAGAAACATACATAGAACATTTCGTAGGTTTAAAAGAGACTGGTTATGGAGACATGTATTTACAAAGAACATTAGAAGACTGGGCTAAATTCAATATAAATAATAGAACCTCTCACGATGCTTCTATTAGTTCTGGTTTAGCTTTAATGGCTTGTAATAAACATAGATATACACCATTTGCTAAAAGAGAATTAAAATCTATTGATTTAGGTATAAAAAGATATAATAACAAAGGTGCTTCATCAAAAATAATAAGTTAAATGAATATATATACTAACACTAACAGTCCTTTTCCAAGTCAAGTAGTGAGTGATGCAGAGAAAGCAAGCTTAGAATACGGTTCACAAGTAGCTCAAGCTATTGAGCAAGAGTGGTTTTCTCAAGGAAGGACTAGTGGTAATAGATACTTAACTAACTGGAATAATTTCCACATGTTAAGAACATATGCTAGAGGAGAGCAATCTATTCAAAAATACAAAGACGAATTAGCTATAAATGGTGATTTGTCTTATTTAAATTTAGACTGGAAACCTGTTCCAATATTATCAAAATTTGTAGACATATTAGTAAACGGTATATCTTCTAAAACTTATGATATAAAAGCTTATGCTCAAGATCCTGAAGCTATAAAGAAAAGAACTAGTTATGCTTCAAAGATATATGAAGATATGTTGTCTAAAGAATATTTAGAAAACTTGCAACAAACTTTAGGTATTGATTTATACCAAGCACCTAGTAAAGATTTAATTCCAGAAACAAAAGAAGAATTAGAGCTTCACATGCAATTATCTTACAAACAAAGCGTAGAGATTGCAGAAGAAGAAGCTATATCTAGCATATTAGCTCAAAATAAATTTGACCTAACTAAACGTAGGTTAAACATGGATTTAACTGTTTGTGGAATAGCAGCAGCTAAAACAAATTTTAATACATCTAACGGTGTTACTGTTGACTATGTTGATCCTGCTTATATGGTTTATTCTTATACTGAAGATCCTAATTTTGAAGATATATATTATGTAGGTGAATTAAAAGCTATTACAATACCAGAGCTTAAAAAAGAGTTTCCAAACATAACTGAAGAAGAACTTAAGAGAATACAATCAATGCCTGGTAATAGATCTTACGTTACAGGTTGGGGTGATTATGATAATAATACTGTTCAAGTTTTATATTTTGATTACAAAACATATAGCAATCAAGTATTTAAAATAAAACAAACTGATCAAGGCTTAATAAAAGCTATTGAAAAACCAGATACTTTTAATCCACCTGAAAATGACAACTTTGAAAGAGTGTCAAGATCTATAGAAGTTTTATATAGTGGTGCTAAAGTTTTAGGCACAAACACAATGCTAAAATGGGAGTTAGCAGAAAACATGACAAGACCTTTTGCAGATACTACAAAAGTAAGAATGAATTACGCTATATGTGCTCCAAGAATATATAAAGGTAGAATAGAGTCTATTGTAAGCAAATGTACTGGTTTTGCAGATATGATACAATTGACTCATTTAAAATTACAACAAGTTTTATCAAGAATGGTTCCTGATGGTGTTTATTTAGATATGGACGGGATAGCAGAAGTTGATTTAGGTAATGGAACAAACTATAATCCAGCAGAAGCATTAAATATGTATTTCCAAACTGGTAGTATTGTTGGTAGATCGTTAACGCAAGAAGGCGATATGAATCCTGGTAAAGTTCCTATACAAGAACTTAGCTCTTCTACAGGACAAGGTAAAATACAAAGCTTAATTAGCACATATCAATATTACTTACAAATGATAAGAGATGTGACTGGTTTAAATGAAGCTAGAGATGGTAGTTTACCTGATCGTAACACATTAGTAGGATTGCAGAAATTAGCCGCTAACGCATCTAATGTAGCTACTAGACATATTGTACAATCTAGTTTATATTTAACTCTTAAACTAGCAGAAAATATTAGCTTAAAAGTAGCAGATGCTTTAGAGTTTCCACTAACAAGATCTTCTTTACAAAATTCTATATCAACATTTAATGTTAAAACTTTAAATGAAATATCTAATTTAAATTTACATGATTTTGGAATTTTCTTAGAATTAGAACCAGATGAAGAAGAAAGACAACAGTTAGAAGCAAATCTACAGATAGCTTTGCAAGCTGGTAATATTGATGTTGAAGACGCTATAGATTTAAGACAAATAAAAAATCTTAAGTTAGCTAATCAAATGCTTAAAGTAAAACGTAAGCAAAAAGAAAAACAAGATCAACAAGCTCAACAAGCTAATATAGCCGCGCAAGGTGAAGCTCAAGCTTCTACAGCTGAAAAAACAGCTTTAGCTGAAGTTCAAAAACAACAAGCTATATCTGGCGCTAACGTAGAATACGAAAAAGCTAAGAGTGAGTTTGAAAAAGATCGCATGCAATTACAAGCTCAGTTAGATCAACAAAAAATGATGCAACAACATCAAAACGCTATGGAGTTGGCTAAATTAGAAGAGCAAAGCGTAAATACAAGAGAAAAACAAAGAGAAAATCGTAAAGACGAGAGAATAAAGATGGAGGGTACACAGCAAAGTAAAATGATTGCGCAAAGAAAAAATGATAGTAATCCTATAGATTTTAAATTGCAAAGTCAATTAGTTTCTGGTACAGAAACTTCCATTTAGTAGTAACTATTTAATTATATTATATTATGTCAAAACAAACACAAACCGCAGAGGTTAAACAAGAAGGTGAGTTTAAATTAAAAACAAAGCCAAAAAAACCAAAACAATTAGGTAACGAAAAACAAGAAACAAAAAAGGTTAATATTAATCCAAAAGAACCTTTAGTTAAATTAGAACCTAATGTTAAGAAAGTAGAAATTAAAAAAGAAGATAATGCCATTCAAATCGGAGAAACAAAGGAAGTACCTGTGGAAAAACCATCCGGAGATAGCGCAAAGGTGGGAGAATCTATACAAGAGCCCAACAAGACTGTTGAAGGGTTTTCTCCAATCAAAGAAGTAACTGATCAAGAAATCAAAAAAGTTGAGTCTCAAGTAAAAGAAGCTAAAAGAGACGAGCAAGTATTAGGTAAAAAATTACCTGAAAATGTAGAAAAACTAGTAGATTTCATGCAAGATACAGGAGGTACTGTAGAAGATTATGTTAGATTAAACGCTGATTATAGTAAAATAGATGAAAAAGCGTTATTAAAAGAATATTACAAAAAAAATAAACCTCATTTAGATAGTGAAGATGTAGAAATAATATTAGAAGATTTTACATGGGATACTGATATAGACGAGGAAAAAGATATACGAAAGAAAAAATTAGCTTTTAAAGAAGAAGTAGCTAAAGCTAGAACTTATTTAGATGATCTAAAAGACAAATACTATGACGAAATAAAATCTCGACCAGGTGTTACTCAAGATCAACAAAAAGCTATGGATTTTTTTAATCGTTACAATAAACAGCAAGAACAAGCTGAGCAACTACATGCGGAGTTTAAACAAAATACTCAAGAGCTATTTAGCGATCAATTCAAAGGTTTTGATTTTGATGTTAGTGGTAAAAAGTATAAGTATAATATTCAAAACCGTGATGTAGTCGCAGAAAACCAGTCAAATATTAACAATCTGATAGGGAAGTTCCTAGACGCAGATGGTAATGTAGTAGATCCGAATGGTTATCACAAAGCAATGTATGCTGCTGAAAACGTAGATAAAATAGCTACACATTTTTATGAGCAAGGTAAAGCCGATGCTGTTAAAGATGTATTAAACAAATCTAAAAACCTTACTAGTGTAAAAGCAAGAGAAGGTAATACGGGTGAAGTTTTTGTTGGTGGAATGAAAGTGAAATCAATTAGTGGCACGGATTCTACAAAACTTAGAATAAAAAAACACAAATTTAACTAAAACAATTATTAATTATGGGAACATTAAGTCCACAATTTGGATCTATTTTACCATCTCAGGAACAACAATTGCTAAATACTAACTATTTACAATTTAACACCGGAGGTGCTAATGATTTTATCCAACAATATTTACCAGAGGTCTACGAACAAGAAGTAGAGCGTTATGGAAACAGAACGTTATCTGGATTTTTAAGAATGGTCGGTGCAGAAATGCCAATGACATCTGATCAAGTAATCTGGTCTGAACAAAATAGATTACACATTGCATATGACGGCGTAAGTATTACAGCTGTTGGTGCAGGAACAACAACTTTAACAATTGCAATTTCAGCTGCTCCATTACCAATACAAGAAAACGTAATGAGTATCAATGATACAGTGGTAGTTTTAGATCCAGCAACTGGATTAGAAGCTAAATGTATCGTTACTGCTTCTACTGTAGGTGTTGGTGGTACTATCGAAGTAACATCTTTCCAAGATTCAGCTAATGATTTGACTACTCAAGGATTTTCTGCTTCTGGCTTGAAAGTGTTTGTATACGGTTCTGCTTATACTAAAGGAACAAGTATAGATGCTGGTGGTGCTGGTAACTCTAATGTTAGAAATAGCGTAGAGCCTAGACTTACTCAGTATGCTAACTCACCAGTTATTATTAGAGATCAATACGTAGTATCTGGTTCTGATATGGCACAAATTGGTTGGGTAGAAGTTGCTACAGAAGATGGAGCTTCAGGATACTTATGGTACTTAAAATCTGAGTCTGAAACAAGATTAAGATTTGAAGATTACCTAGAGATGGTATGTGTAGAAGGTGAATTAAATGACAATGCTGGTGCAGGTGTTTATCAACAATCACAATTACCAGGTACTCAAGGTTTATTTGCTGCAATCGAAGATAGAGGTAATGTTGAAGTAGGATTTACTGCTGCAACAGGTATTTCTGATTTTGATGAAATTCTTAGAAACTTAGATACTCAAGGTGCGATTGAAGAAAACATGCTTTTCTTACAAAGACAAACAGCTTTAGATTTTGATGATATGCTTGCGGGTATTTCTGCAGGATTTAACGGTGGTGTAGCTTTCGGTTTATTTGAAAACTCAGAAGAAATGGCTTTAAACTTAGGTTTCAGTGGTTTCAGAAGAGGTTCTTATGACTTTTACAAAACTGATTGGAAATACTTAAATGATGCTTCTACAAGAGGTGCTATCGTAGGTATCAATTCAATTGAAGGTGTATTAGTACCAGCTGGAACATCAACTGTTTACGATCAAATCTTAGGAACTAATATCAGAAGACCATTCTTACATGTTCGTTATAGAGCTTCACAAGCTGATGACAGAAGAATGAAATCTTGGATTACTGGTTCTGCTGGTGGTGCATTTACTTCAACTCTTGATGCTATGGAGGTTAACTTCCTATCAGAAAGATGTTTAGTAACTCAAGCTGCTAACAACTTTGTATTATTCAAAGGAGTATAATAACTCAATACTAATGTAATTTTTACCCTCGTTATATCAACGGGGGTAATTATTACTTTTATAAACTATTTAATTATATTATATTATGGCTAAAAAAGCTAAAGCAGAAGAAATTGTTGAGGTTGCACCTCAAGAAGTAGCAGTAAAAACTGCACCAAAAAACGAAAGACCACAAACAAAAAAACCTGAGTGGGAAATAAAAAATAGAGTTTATTATTTAAAAGGTAAAAAATCACCTTTAACTCTAACTATACCAGGTAAGCATACTAGAAAACACGCTTTACTTTGGTTTGATTCAGAAAAACAAAAACAAAGAGAATTAAGGTATGCAACAAACATGAGTTCTCCATTTGCAGATGAGCAAACAGGAGAAGCTACATTAGGACATATTGTCTTTAAAGACGGGACATTAAACGTTCCATCTTCTGATATTGCTTTACAAAAATTATTAAGTTTATATCACCCTTTAAAAGATAAAATGTATTATGAATTTAAACCTATTGCTGTTGCTTCTAATGAATTAGAGCACATTGAATGGGAAATAGACGCGTTAAACGCTGCTAGAAATATAGAAATAGATGAGGCTGAGGCTATAATGAGAGTTGAATTAGGATCAAAAGTTACAACTATGAGTTCTAAAGAAATAAAAAGAGATCTATTACTTTTTGCTAGAAGAAATCCTAGATTATTTATGGATTTAGCTGGCGATGACAATGTAATGTTAAGAAACTTAGCTATTAGAGCTAGGGAAGCTGGCATAATAAAAATATCTCAAGATCAAAGAACTTTCTTCTGGGGATCAAATGATAGAAAATTAATGAATGTACCGTTTGATGAAAATCCATATAGTGCGTTTGCTAGTTTCTTAAAAACTGATGAAGGTGTAGAAATCTATAAATCTATAGATAAAAAACTAAATTAACAAGTGATAATAATATAAGGGGTGACATTAGTCACCTCTATATTATAATAAAAAAAATATAATGGTAGATATAAATACAGTATATACAACAGTATTGTACATTTTAAATAAAGAGCAGAGAGGTTATATACCACCTGCTGAATTTAATAGTTTAGCTACTCAAGTTCAAAAAGAAATATTTAATTCTTATTTTCCAGATGGAAATCAATTAAATAGAGCTAATCAGCAAAACATACAAAATGATACTGAGTTTTTTAATATGTTTAAAGACAACGCTTTTAAAATATCTTATTTTGAACAAGATGTTGACTTTGTTTACAGCGCTGTTGATGATATATGGACATATAATAACCCTTCTAGATCTTTATATAGAACAGGTGAGATTATATCTACTTACGATGGAAATCCAACTTTAAATTCAGTAACTGAGTTTGCTAGTAAAAAAGAGTTTACAGAAATAACGAACTCTAAATTAACTTCTCCTACAACACAATATCCTTTGTGTTATATAACTAACGTACTATCTGCGAGTTTTTATATAGTAGCTTTAAAAATATCACCACAACCAGACTCTGTAAAGGTTAACTGTGTTGTAAATCCAAGAAATCCATCGTGGGCTTTTACTACAGGAACTTTAGGGCAATACTTATATGACTTTAACAATTCTGTTATGTTCGAAATAGATGAATCAGAACAAACAAACTTGATTACTGGTATATTAAAATATGCTGGCGTAATAATAAGAGATCCAGAAATAATCCAAGCAGCTACGCAAGAAGCTGCTAAAGTACAACAAAACGAAAAAGCATAATGGCACATATAACAGAAACAAACGCGCAGTATTATCAAGGAGCTCAAGGTTTTAAATCGACTGGTGGTACTGATTATCCAGCTACTTTTAACCAAGATTTAGTTTATTTTACTTCAGACCCTACTGTAAACACTTACGCATTAAATAATTTTAAAGTTTATTCTAGCGCAACTGGTTTACCAGGTACTTATGTTGAAACAAATGGAGCAGGTGTTTTTGATGTAGAAAATAATGTTTTAAAATTTGGAATTGCGCCACCTGCTGGAACATTTATAGTTATACAATTAAAAAAATTAGACGGAGGAATATACGGTGCTACTGAAGCTGAAAAAGCTTTTGGTGATACGGTAGAAGATAATTATGGAGGTTACCAATATGTTAAGCTAAACGATATTGTAAATAATTTTATGGTTGGTTATGTTGGTGATGGAAAAATAATACAAACATGTAAAAAATCTGATGTTGTTTTCTTTGCAAAAAGAAGTCTACAGGAATTTAGTTATGATACTTTAAAAAGTATTAAATCTCAAGAACTAACAGTTCCAGCTAGTTTATCTTTAGTAATACCTCAAGACTACGTTAATTATGTTAATGTTTCTTGGATAGATGCTTTAGGAGTAAAACATCCTTTATATCCTAACAATAATATTACTATAAATCCATATTATAATTTAGTACAAGGTGATGATGGTGTGCCAACACAAGATACTTTTGGTCAAGATATAGAAGGAACTTCTCTTACTGAAGAAAGATGGAGAAATGCTAATCAAAAATTAATAAACGGAACTTGGTATGCTGATTTTGATTGGTTTGGTTATGCTAATTCAGATTTATGGAGTTTAAATGGACCTTGGAATTGGGGTAGATTATACGGTATAGATCCTCAGTATTCTAACTCTAACGGTTTTTTTGGTATTAACGAAAGAACTGGTCATTTTACTTTTTCTAGCAATTTAGTAGATAGGTTAGTTGTGATAGAATATATATCTGATGGTTTAGCTTATGATTTAGATACTAAAGTACCTAAGTTAGCTGAAGACGCTATGTATAAAAGCATGTTATATAATATAGTCTCAGTAAGAGCTGGTCAACCAGAAGGTGTAGTGCAAAGATATAAAAAAGATAGATACGCTGCTTTGCGTAACGCTAAGATAAGATTATCAAATATAAAATTAGAGGAAATTACGCAAGTTATGCGTGGTAAATCTAAATGGATAAAACACTAGAATTTAATGGCAAAAATTGTTAACACCTTTGTTAAAGGTAAACTTAATAAAGACCTAGATGCTCGTTTAGTTCCTAACGGAGAGTATAGAGATGCTAAAAATATACAAGTTAGCAAGTCAGAAGGACCAGATGTTGGAGAATTAGAAAATGTTTTAGGTAATGAAGAAGTGTTTAACTTTCAGAGTGATATTGGCTTAGTTGGAACAGACGTAAGATGTATAGGTTATTTAACTGATGAATCTACAAGTAATATATATTTATTTCTTACTCAGTATGCTGATCCAAATCCAGATCAATTAAACTATAGCTTAAGTAACAAATCTTGTATAGTAAGATATAATACACAAGATCCAGTTGTAATTGGTACTAATCCAATAAAGCTAGTTGAAGGTCCTTTTTTAAACTTTTCTACAACAAATCCTATTTATGGTGTTAATCTTTTAGAAGGTTTACTTTATTGGACTGATAATAGAAATCAACCTAGAGTTATAAACGTAGATAGAGCTGAAGCTGAAGGATTAACATATTACACTACAGAAGATCAAATATCTGTAGCTAAATATAATCCATGGCAACCTATAAATCTTTTTCAAGAAAGCGTATTATCACCTGGTGATTACGAAACTACAATGAAAGATGTTACTAGTTTATTTTTACCTAATGGTGGAAGCGTTTTATGTAACGGAACTTTTGATGGTGGGGCTAATCCTAATGTTGACAATGCTCAAGGTGTTTGGCCTTCTACTAATGATAAAGTGTATTATGAAGATGCTACTGGTGATATAATAGATACAGGATCAATAGTAGGTATAGCTGACGCAGCTGCTCAGACAATATTTACATCTCCCACTCTTAGTTCAGCTTTAGCTGATGGTACTAAATTAATATTTCAACCTAACCCTTATTATGATAAAAACTTTGCAGGTGATCCATCTTATTTAGAGAACTTATTTGTTAGATTTAGTTATAGATATAGATACAAAGACAATGAGTATTCTTTAATGGCTCCTTTTACTCAAATAGCTTTTATCCCTAAGCAAGATGGTTATTTTATGTATATAAAGCAAGATATACCTAGAATAAGTCAAGACGATCAATCAGACGCTTATAGAAGTACTGTTGTTCAGTTTGTTGAAAACAAAGTAGATGCTATAAAGTTAATTTTTAATTTACCTTACAGTGGTGACACATTAAGAGATGAGTTAAAAATCAAAGAAATGGAAATACTTATAAAAGAATCTGATGGTATTGCTATTAGAATTATAGATACTGTTTCGATTAGTGAAATAGAATCTAAATCTGGTTCTACCTCTATTTTTACTTATGATTATTTATCTAAAAAACCTTTTAAAGTATTAACAACAGCTGAAAGCACTAGAGTCTCAGACAAAATACCCGTAAGAGCTTTTGCCCAAGAAATTAGTGGCAATAGAGTAATATATGGTAATTTTCAAAATAAACATACTCCGCCTGCGTTTATAGATTACAACGTTGGTGTAAGTGAAAAATCAGAATTTAACTTATTAACAGGTACAGCTACTGTTGATGGAAATCAAACTGTGCCAAATAAAGGATCTTTAACTATTACAGCATGGACACCTTCAGATGGTGCTAGTCAAATATTAGTAGGTAGCGAAGTTTTTGATAGCTCTGGTAATTTGCTTTTTGTAGTTAGCGGTTTACCAATACCTAACACAGAAATAGGAATATCTATTGGAGGTACTTTTACTAATGGAGATTTATTAACTTTTAAACCTGTTGGTGAAGATACAACAACTACAAGTGTTGTAGAATACCCTAATTCAACGTTAAAACAAAATAGAAACTACCAAGTTGGTGTTGTTTTATCTGATAGATTTGGAAGACAATCATCTGTAGTTTTATCTCAAAATGACACAATAAGTTCTATAGGTGGCCAAGCTTTTATTGGTGATACAGTATATAACGACTATTTAAATCCTGGTCAAGAACCTGGTTTGTGGAGAGGTGATTCCTTAAAAGTATTATTTAACAATGTAATTGGTCCAAATGTTTTTAATAGATCAACATTGGAACCTGGTTTATATAATGGGGATGCTACCTCTACTAGTTATAATCCTTTAGGTTGGTATTCTTATAAAATTGTAGTTAAACAAACAGAGCAAGAATATTATAATGTTTATTTACCAGGTATTATGTCTGCTTATCCTGAAGATTTAGTATTAGAAGAAAATAACACAGCGCATACGGTTTTAATAAATGATAATATAAATAAGGTTCCTAGAGATTTAACAGAAGTTGGTCCTGATCAAAAACAATATAGAAGTTCTGTTCAATTATTTGGTAGAGTAGAAAACACAAACAATGTTTTAAATTTAAACTCACCTAGTCTTGAAGACCTTCCTTCTTTTAGTGATGTTGGAGAAGCTAATACGCAATATTA